>MDSZ01232260.1_pt1 | contig 15380 bp, 6 predicted proteins | sample 811201 | NCBI WGS metagenome assembly MDSZ01 (sample SAMN05326647, study PRJNA326480) | marine metagenome | isolation source: seawater | place: Indian Ocean: North | collected 2010
TGCTACTAACGCAGGTAAAGGCCTCTTCGGGTTGAATAACCAACAAGGTGGCGGGCAAGTGGGAGTGCAACAACCGAATGCAACAAACCAAAATCCAGAAGAGGAGTCGCTCGGATATCCCCCTGTCCCTGAGCAAAGGTCCATGGAGCAGAAAATACGAGATATAACTGCAACAGCAGGGAAGAACTTCACTGAGGACATGGGTTTCGGCCGGAGAGTCGCCACAGCAGGGAGGCAAGCAGTGGATAACCTGCGTGGTGAAGACGGTAGCCTACGAACTGGTCTTGGTCTGAGAATGCAGCCAATGGGCGGTTTCGGTCAGAGATATGCATCGCCAGAGCCAGTTAATAGTTGGTGGGATAAACCAGTAGCAGCCGCGTAAGTATCTTAACCACATCCCCCTTGCGCTACATGTGGCTGTACTTGTAAAGTCCGAAAAAGGCTCTCTTGTCTTAGTGAAAGCGAAGAAGAAGAAGGGACAGGGAGACGACGCCAAGTATCACATCATGTGGGACTGGGTCTTTGGACCAAAAGGGAAAGGCATAGAAGGACTCTATAACGATATCGACGCGAAGAATAGGAAAAACGCGGAGGGTTTGTCCGGCAAGCAACTAACAACATTTCACATAAAACCCCACCCACACACCAAAGACCCGAATCATAAATGGTATGACCCAGATGGCACTTCGGGTTATGGGCAGGGGGCTTCTAGGAATGAACTCAACACTCTGATTGGCGTAGCCAATGCCGTACATTCACTTCAGAACGGTGAACCGGGCGCTATGGCCGAATTGGAGAAAATGAAGAAGTTCGGGCATTTCAGTGACGAGTTAATGGATGCTTTGCTCTATAACGAAAAGGCGCAGGCAGCCGCAATAAAACTCGGGAGTTTAGCCAGACAGTCGCAAGTTGACCGCGTAAGAAACAAAGAACTTCAGACTTATGTGGACAAAGAGGGCAACGTGCAGCACAAGACAGCCCATAACATAATCGACCCTGTGACCGGCATGGCTAGCGCGAATCCGGCGAGGAGAGGAAGCGGAGAAAGAGCGCCCTATCAGGGTGTACGTACTAAAGACAACCCTGATTTCGTCGACCTGTCTGGAGGGTTGGGTGGTGATGACGATGATGATTCGGCTGCTGATTCTATCTTCGGTGGTGGTGGCCCGCAACCCCCTACGAATGCAGCGATGAATACCGTGCGGCAAAGCAGACTCAATCCTGACGGTACTGTAGACCGAAGTAAGGGTACAGAAGTACCAATGGAAGAAGAAGAAGAACCCATGCCTTCGCATGAGGAATTGATGGAGATGTTTAGACGAAAGCAGTTAGGGAATATGGACGAGGGAGATGCATGATTCCAGAGCAGGAGTCATGGGGAGTCCTGAAGCAAAGCGCGGACGGGATGCAGAAACTTCCTGATACCCCTGAGAAGGTCATGGCAGACCACGAGCAGAAGTTCAATGATGCCAAGATGCAGCACAACGCCAACATCAACAACGATTCCATCAAGAACTACATCACCACAAATCTCCCTGTCATGACAAGGGCTAGGGACGATTTGCACCGATTGCAGGAGGATGTTGGTGAACTCCTGCTCGCTCCAAACGCGAAGAAGGTCATCAATCCAGTAGACAAGGCCATCAAAGCACTCACTGACGCTATCAGAATGGCTAGAGCGCATCTACCCGAGACACCGGGTGCAGGCTTCAGTGATGTCGATGGAGATGCTCTGAATCGCTCGGCTCAGCAGATGGGTAGAGAAGACGGGCTAAATTTCCCTTCTGCTGGGGATACTACTCACACGCAGCACACATCTCGCTCTACCTTCGCTCCTGAGACATTCGGTTAACCCACAATGTTCATCCCCTGAAGCCTGTTGGGCTGGTTATGGTACTGGGCAGCCCATTGGATGACGCCTTCTCATATCTATTCGAGGAGTTTCTTCTTATTAGGAAGGCTGATTGGTCTGCGAGAGAGGAGAAGAATAGCGTATCAAATTTACTAGAATTGCTCCAGATGGATGAAAAAGGGGAGATAATCAACCCTGATGAGATACTCGAGTTTTTGCAAGATGAGCATGTCAATCCTAAATCTAGGAATGCGTTAGTCGAAGCGCTGGGTAAATACTACTGGGAAGACGGGTTAATCGGAGAGGATGCTACGAGAAAGCCTCGTAGAATTGCTAGCAATGAGGCTGCTAAGTGGTCTGGCTCAGAATCTATCATCGGTCATCCGTCGATTTATCGTTTATTGGAAGAGGTACGAGAGGCTGCCGAGCAGGAAATCTATGATTCTAGCAAGTTATGGCAATGGGTACAGAGAGACAGGGAAAGAGCAGAGCATATCAGGAACGGCATACCATGCCCTCATTGTGACCACGGTGAGCGGAGGATTCCAGTGAAAGGCTCTCAATTAACCAAGTTAGTGGACTGTAAATCATGCCATGGTACTGGTTTGTATCAAAAGGGAGGGCATCTTCGTAGTCAGAACCATGCTGCAGAGATAAAACAGCGTTTGACCAATGCAGGACATAACGCTTGGGCTATAGAGCCGACTGAACGAACCATCCAAGAAGAACTCAGATTGATGGAGATGAGCAATGACGAGACAGTGAGGGCGATGGCTCGAGACCCCGATATGGCAGAGGAGGCTCGAAGGGTAGCGATACTGAAAGCGAAGAGCAAGGCGATTTTGCCTGACCCTAGGACTCTGGAATACAATGAGAGGCATGCTGCATTGGCAAGATTGCGTGTAAGTCTGGCTGACATGATGGCATGGGAGCGCACAGAGGCTATATTGGAAGATGACCAATCCATATACGATTTGGAGAAGTTTCCGAGGAAGGAATATGAGGATGAGGAGGGCAATATCGTTGGGGACAATCCCCATGAAGGTGTGCTCGATAGGCTTTGGGAGGATATAAATGAGCGAATATGGGGCTCTGATGAAGCGCCTAATGAATTCATGAGAGAGAAGATAGAAGCGATGGTGGCGCGTCGAAGAGAGGCATACCAAGGTGACAACTTCGATGAGGGAAGAGCGGAACACGAGGCTTTCATGTCCATCATGGAACCTAAGTTGAAGAAAGCGCTAGTTCGCTATTTCCGGCCTTATTGCCTGAAAGCCGTAGATGAGAATATCAACTATGTCACAACGAAGGCCTATTTGCAAGCAGAGAAATTGGATGTCCGGGTGCATCCTGAGGATATGGATATCATCGAACAGGTTCGGGCTGAACAAGCGGGTCTAAAACTCAAGCAATTCTGGGATATTGCCACTTCTTATAATAGAGGGGTGGCCTTCGGTGTCAATGTCAGAGAGAACCCCCTCACAGGGGAAGAGGAGGTTGTCACAAGCCAAGATGACAATTTTCACAAGATAATTGACACGTGGCGCGATTTAGTCAGTGGGACAATAGATGAACAGATGCAGGCTAAGCACTTGTTGCAAACACAGATTGAATTGCCAGACGGTGATACCTTACCTCTCTTGAGTTTCATATTTCAAGTAGGGAAAGACCAAGATAGACTCCCTGAGAATGCCGAGGAACTCTTTGCTGAGGCTATGGTGAAATACCCTCACCCCATAGCGCTGCTACACCCAGAATGGAAAGACCAGAAAACTTTGGAAAACTTTCTCAGTGTCAAGAGTGGAAAACTCGGGCGTAGGGCTCAAGGTATTCAATCCTCCCACGCTGTAGGTGACGAGATAGAATATGACGAAGACGAGGAGCCAGACATACCTTATGATACAGAACTGGAAGAATCTACTGAAAGGCCCGATATACGAGTGAACCCTGATGAGGTTCAATATGGAGATGAGAGGGAAGATGACTTATGGTTCGCTGATAATCCAGACAGTGCTTGGGCTCAGATGAACGATTTGCCCGGTCTGAAGTCTTTCACTATCCCATATAACACTGTGACCGCTGAAAGAGAAGGAGATGCACCTCCCCCGTTATTACGAAGCGAAGACCGATTACGGCGTCATCTAAGGATGGATGATTTGTCTGGAATCACGAGAGAAATGCTCGCAACCCTCCATGATATGGTAAATGGGTTGCTAGATGAAAATGTACGTGAAAGGCGGCTACAAACAGAAAGTGCAGCGACACGTCAAGCGTTATTGGACCTCGCAGGTGAAGGCGAGTTCGGTCATCAATACAGAAATTGGTTAGATGATTTGATACACAATGGGGAGTTCAAAAGAAAGGAGAACATAAAGATTGGCGGGAAAAGAGAAAATAGTTTCCAACTCTGGAATAGGATGAAAACCCTTGTCGAGATTTTACTCGACAGAGAAACTGGGGCAGAGAAAAACTACGATGCTATTGCCAGACACCCAGAATTTCAGAAGATTCTCAATCGTGACATCCTAGGTGAGCATCCTATGATGGAATTCCGCGGGAATAAAAGCAGGGAAGAGCGTGAGCAGATAAGAAGGATGTTCTCTGATGAGAGAAGGCATCCTGATACTGGAATTACCAGAAAATGCCCTAAGTGTGATGACAGTGGTAGAAATCGAATTACCCAAGACCCATGCGATAATACTGTAGGAGAAGGAGATAACATGGCCAGATGCACTGGCATGAACCGATACGCTAAGGCTGGTACGGGAAGACTGTATTACGTGAAACCGTTTAATCCGAGCGTAGAATCCAGCAAAGCCAAAATAGATTCATTGCGGAGGGACTTGCTAGGTCAAACGCAATATGAAATCTGGGACGAGAAGACCAATAAGACTGACTATATCTATGAAGTCGGTAAGCCAGACCCTGACTACCAAGCACCTGAAGGTAAGAAGATAATGAATGCCAGTTTTGAAGCAGGCTTGATACAACAAGCACATGAGTATGATATGGAAGCCGCTCATAATTCAGGATACAGGACACTATGCCCTCGATGTCAGGGCTCTGGGCAAGTAGAAGGGAATGCCTGCCCGACATGCTCCAATTCAAAATACACGATTAGAGAGAATGGGAAGACTTACATTCCAGATACTCGCCTACTTAGGGAACTCAATAGTGGCTCTAGGGAAAGCGGACTCTCAAGCATGCAATCCGCTCTATCATTGAAGGCGAGGCAGCAGGCTCTTGCTGAATACGCTCGTCTTGAATTGAGGAGGAGAGGTGGTAAATGTGAGAATGTCGACCCTGTGACTCAACAAGTATGTGGGCGTCATCACCCCTCGCTCCCTGACGGCTGCCAATGCCGTGAGGAGGCTGGTGGTTTCCAACCTTCAGAGAGAGTGGATGAACGGCGACACCAGACGCTTTCCTCCTTGGAAAACCGCGCCATCCCCCCTGACGCTAATACAAATCCATTCGAGATACACCCTCTGTTGATGTGGCCTGACTATCATCGTATCGGGCAACCTATGTCTCTCGCCGCATTGAAAGCCAATTTCGAGAAAGTGAATCGTGACCCAGAAGCATTCAAGCAGCGTTATTCTGATTATTTCGAGAATATCGCATACCATCTCACAGGGACAGAGCGTGATATTGTCGAAAGCAACAAACCGTCTTTGGCAGTTGAATGTGCTTTATTCCAACAGGTAGTGGATGCTTTGAGCGCAGGGGATGACCATATGCTACAATTATGCCATAATTTAATCTCTGTACCTGATATAGATGGCAGGAATCGTAATCTAGATGCTGGGTATATGACACAAATTGAATGTAAGACATGCAAGGGTACTGGTTTCAAGAGATACCCGAATGGAGACGTGAGCCCATGGAATCTCTGTGATGCGTGTAAAGGCACTAAGAAGGAAGGGGTGGCTCAATGGATAAAGAGGAACAAAGACTACGCTAGTCAGTTATCTGGCAAGGAGATACGAAAATTATCCATTCAGGGGAAGTTAGATAGAGAGAGGAACGACCATTCGTCTTTAGTTGATAACTCGCATATCTCCTTAGAAGGAAGGATGTGCGATACATGCCGTTGTGGGCATTCCCATGCCATCTACGATAGTGATAAAAGCGGTTTGGACCTCATCACTGGGGGTAGGAGAGATGATACTTTCGCTCGTGGTAGTATCTATGAGATTCCTGTTTGTAAGAAGTGCATGAAACATAGCAAGGCTACTGATATCTACAACGACCCTTGTGAATGTGACGAATTCGAGCCAGAAGACCCCAAAGTCATTCTAGAAGGCAATCCTCACAGATTGGACACTGTAGGTACATCTCGCTCTTCCATCTGGCGTAGGCACCCGAATATCCTTCCGGCACATCGAGAGAAGCCAGTACTCTACCGTAGAACTCAAGTCGACTTAAACAGGTTGATATCTCTCATGAAAGACGTGAGACGAATCGGACGAAGCCCTAACACGCGGATTCGTTCGCTCCTGACTAGTGGTCAGAGGGAAAGTGAGAATTGGTTGCGTTTCTGGAATCCTGAAAGTGGAAATGTAGAAGAGATGACATGGCCAGAATACGAACAAAGAATCTCAGAAATGATAGATATCCTACGCCACGATGATGTCAGGAAGGCTTGGAAAGAGAGATACAAGGACACTGCCGAATTACCGGAATTCGGACCTGATGTGACTACTCGAGAAGAACTCTCTTGGAAAGATGAGCCAATTTACGAAATAGAAGGCGAAGAAGAAGATGAAGAGGGGCGCCAGCGTTTGAAAGTACGCCCGAAGACCATAATGCAAGGGGGTGATGAAAGCATCCCTATTGAGGAGAGAGCCATGGATATGCCTTGTCCATGGTGCCTCAGGAAGAATCGTCATCATCAGCATCATGATGTCCATACATTACGTCAGCACATGGCGGAAGCCGAACAGTTGGAAGGCAAAAGAGTGACTGGACCTCGTCATGAAACAGTGTGGACATGCCCTCGCGCTCAAGAAGAATATGATGAACTAAGAAGCAGAAATGACCACCATGGTGCAGATGCCCCGCCTAAAATCTTCGATATGAGAGATGACTACGCTCATAGGTCTAGGCTTTATGAGAAAGATAAGAATCTACTCATATATGAGCATCTCATGAGGGAATTAGAACCTCATCTTCGTGCCATAGACTCAGGTAGGGGCCATGACCCGTTCTCTAAAACCATGAAAGCCATCAAACCGGGTCAGGTACTAGGAATTCCAACGATACAAAGAGTACCTAGCGCTCTCATGGCTAGTGCTAGGGCTTCCACGATGGAAGGTGGGAACCCGCATGGGGTAGGAGGACCGATGTCTGTCTCTGATATCTACTCTTCTGCCTTGCCCGAGTCTTTGGATGATACAATGGCTTTCTTGCGTGCTGTAGAGCAAAACCTGCCTTCTTCGCGTAGAGCCATCAGGGACTGCAAGAGATTGCTGGCAATGCATATCCTAGACCCTGACATGCGCGCCGATGAGCATCGTAATCTCTTGAATTTGAGAAAGGAATACCGCAATGACAGTGGTGCTATATCTGCGAATTTGAAAGAGAGGTTAGCATTGCCTAAGAGAATTCATGAGCATGAGCGCTTTTTGTGGGCTATGAGAGTCCTTGGTAAAACGACGGACAATGTCAATCTCACAAAGGCGGAAAGGGAAGAGTTCGCTGCTGATTTCAATAAAATCAACCCTCTTCTAGGTTTGAATCATGAATGGATGAAGTATCTCGAGAAAGAGCCGCATAGGGCACAGAGTCTCATGAACCATGCTGCTATAGGTTCAGATGTTGATGTGTCTCACCCGATACTCAAAAGCCTCTTCGATTTCGATGCGGAGAAGGCTCACTCTGAATCATTATTCCATGTTGGGATGGGTCCGGGGTTATACGATGATGAATTGGATTGGATTGATTTTGTATTAGATGCACTGAATAGAGACGCGGCACGAAATGTAATCGAGAACGGGCCTGCCTTTTACAATGCCGATGAACATGGATTCATGCAGCCCTACGAGCACCACCCTTCTATGTGGTCTTTCTTTTATGGGACAGATATGACTCACGTAGATGAGCCTAGTGAGAGACACGGTTTAGGGCACTACCCCCCTCAATTAATGCAGGCTTGGATTAATCATGATAATGAGACCCTGAGGGGTTTTGATGAGATGTTCGACGTGGAAGGAAAAACCCTTGAGCAAATGAGAGAAAGCGGTATTTTGGATAAACTCTGGTCTGGGATTACTGGTGGTCGAGATGCTTGGACAATTGGTTATGACAGAGACCCGACAAACGATGCGGAAGTGAAGGTATGGAAGAAACTCTTCAGTGGAACAGTATTCCCCACATTGGATGAGATGGCTAGTTTGAGTGATAGGGACTACCATTCATACAAAGGTGCTTGGTATCATCTCAGGAGAGAGATGATGATGCGTGCGTCGATGCCTGAATTAAGTAGAGAAAGGCTCCGCAAGGCTGGACAATTCCAAGCCCCTATAGGCCGCAATACACTAGGGACGGGAACTCGATGCATGCTATGCCAAGGACACGGTGTGCATCACAGCGTGGATGAAGCCGCCATAATCTATGGAATACTGCATCCTTTCGAGGATGACTATGGCAACCACATCTCTCTACCTAGCGTAGAGATTACAGCGCAGGGTTATTTCGACAGCAATAATCACTGGATAGAAGACCCTGAAAATAACTCTGGGAAAGCCTTCGAGAGGACCATGAGGGTCTTACTTCCCACACACGACGGTTCTGATTGGAAAGGTGACGGTGATGGATGGGAAGGTAGGATAGATTGGGCTAACCCTATCGCTAAGGCTTTCGTTCACAATGAGATGAAAACCCCCTACGGTCATATCGGGGAAGATGGCTGGGATGAGTACTATGACATGATGCTAAGCCATAACCCTGAAATTGAAGAGCACGAGCAAGATTGGCTCACTGCTCAGGAGTATTCATGCTTAGGTTGTCATGGGACAGGGCATTGCGGTGGATGTGGCGGAGCGGGAACTCATGAGAGAGAGGAAGGTGAGCACCAAGCGGTCCTAGACATAAATCTCCTTCTGACCCTAATGCATAACAGGGGTGTTGGTATTGAGATAGGCGACGATGGGATGTCGAGATACATCCCAGAAAATGCCATTTTCCAGAAACCCACTTTCTCTAATATTGCCGTTTTAGACAATGGTGCTACGCTAGGTCAGAGACGGATATACTTCGATGGCCTGCCAGAAGAATATCAACCGATGGAGTTCATAAATGACGAGGGTCAAGAGGCGAAAGTTGGCGGGCAAGTAGAATATAAGAAATGGCACGAGAAGAAGATGGCAAGGGCGTTTGACGACCTTATGACCAGAATAGCCCGTAACAAACACGATGGTCCACCAAAAGATTTCCAATTCCCTTCTACTCTCCAATGGAGCAATGGAGACAGAAAGAGATGGTATGAGGATAATGAAGTCTTAGATGAGGATGGTGAGCCCATAGATGATTTGTATGAGAGGCATCACAAGTGGATTAAAGACAGTCTACCAACATATGCAGAATGGAGACTGTCTGAATACCTAAGAGTAGACCCGAAAGACTGGCTTCGTACTATCAATAACATTCGTGCTGGGACTGAGGATATGTCCTACAGGCCCGTCATGGAAGGTGACACTGCAGAAGAAGCCGAGGCTAAGAGAGGAAAAATGGCGACTTATCAAGTATGGCCGGGAGGCACTTTTTCTCAATGGTTCGATGGTGAATTGCACCCTTCGGGTGATAAAGCACCACACAGTGCTACAGAGGCTCAAGAGGCTATCACTCACTCTCTTCTGAATTTATCATCTCAAGAGTTAGCAGAGTTGATGTATGCTCATTATGATGCCAAGAAGCATGGGACATTATTTACTCAGAGAGAAAATATGCTATTGGAGACTCTCCCATGGTTCACTGAGTCACACAAACAAGCGTTGTTGGACACAGGGACGATTTTTCCCCCAAACCACTTCGACGAATGGGAGTCTAGAAGATTCGTCCCTCAGAAGGACGAAGAGGGTAACGAAGTCTTGGGGAGGCAAGTAAGTGGAGTTCGATGCGAGCACCCAGAATGTGCAGAGATGCAAGATTGCATGTATTGCAATGCAACTGGTGAAGTCAAAGGACATACGTGCAGGCATTGTCAAGGTGAAACGCAATACCCTCAATCTGTCTTTGCTACACATGGCCCTACGTCCCCGAACGGTGAGGCCTTCAACGAGCATGGCTGGTTCTGTCAAACACATCACAATGAAGTAGAGAAGAAAATGAGGGGGATGAATTGGGAGGATATGGAACCTGCCACTAGGAGAATAGTGGGTGGTGATTTCGTCAGGAAACTTATCAGATACACTGATTTGACAAAGGATGATTTGCTCAGGAGCATAGAAGGCGACCACCCAGATGCAGTCACAATAGGGCATTTACAAGCATCTGGCATACTCGGTTTGGCTCAAACAGGCCTCGCTTTCATCGGTCTTCACAAAGTCGTAGGGCAGACCGGGCAGGAGGATTATTATATCCCGATGTTCCAGAGAGGAAATAAGAAATTCAGTATTTTCGATTTGGGGTTGGCACATACAACTAATACTGACGGGGTGGGTAATCAACCTCTCTTCCAAAAGAGAGACGAGCATGCCGGTTACTTCAGGAATGTGGATTTATTTGACAGTCCTGCATGGAGTGAGCAGCACATTGGTAATGCTATTACTAGGGTTAAAACGAGTAAAAGAGACGATAGATACAATTTAGGCAGTAAGTGGGTGGATGGTGGAATTGAGCCTGTGAATCCTAAATACAAGAACTTCTCTCAGTACCAATATCCCCAGAGACAGACAATTTGCCCGAACTGTAAAGGGCTCTTAAGAGGCGTAAAAGGAGCAGATGGTCTGTATCACGAATGTACTAATCGCATGGAGGGTAGTGAGTATGGTTGGACCACGAAAGGTTACGATGGGACAGGGAGATGCAATTGGCCCGGTTGGAGATTGGATGGCAGCGACAGGGCTCAGATAATCAAGAAACTCCCTCTGGCAGACCAACCTCCTATGGAAGTCCATGCGCGTGATTTACTCATTCACCCCAATGGTGTAGACGAGCCTGCACACGTCACGGAAAGGAACGAACGAGAAAGATTGAAGGCCCGTTTAGAGGGGATAAAAAGCGGGGAAGGCGACCCCGCCATAGATAAACATGGTAAGTTGAACTCCTCAACACGCAGAGTCCGGCACCCAGTGACAAACCATCGTGGAGAGCCGATTCTTGACCAGCATGGCAATATTGCCCAGAGAGTAACTGAATTGCCTCCAGATGCCCCGCTTTGCACATGGCTCAAATACACAGGCTCTCCTAGTTTCGCGGCTGAAGAGCATGAACCCTTTGCAGTAAAGGAGAAAAAGAAAGTAGAAGATTTCATCAACCAGTTTTACACTGCCTGTTTCCAGTACGAGGATGGTGTGTTGAAGACGACTGCTGAAGGCCAACCTGTAATAGAACAACGTGATTGGAATGCCATTCATCAATTGGCGATATTGCTACGCGAGGATTTCAGGCTCCCGGTGATGCATCAAGGCTTCGGCTCTAAACTAGGTACTTCTAATAAGCCTACGGAATGTATTTATGGGGGTTTAACCAGCCCAAGCGCTGTCCAAAGACTCCATGATTATGTCAACACTAAGTTCAGAACACAGAGTTTCCTAGCCAAGCGAGAAAGCAGGGCTATAATGGCCATGCTCACAAGCACTCATATTGACCCTCATGGTACATACCGTGACCTTCCGAGCATAGGGAGAGCAGTACCGCAACCATCAGGGCAACTAAAATTCATCTTCAATGACAAATTCATCAAGCACATGGAGAGGCTCCAAAAGAGATACGAGAAAGGCAATTTGCCATCTCATCTAGATGAGCAGCAAGTGAAGAGAGTCCTTGACCATTATGAGAGGGACCCTGAGACAGGTACTAGTAAAATGCAAGAAGCCTTCAATGTCCATATACGCAATGAGAGTCAGAAGAGATGGTTCCTCAGATTACCAAGAGAAGCAGATATCTTAGAGCGAGATAACGATATGACTGTCGATACTGTCAGTCAAGAACAAGCAGCAGACCTACTTAGGAAATTCAATAGAGGGGAGGAGACTCAACGGCCTCTCATTAGAGAGGGGGCTGACCCAAACATGGTAGAGGCACACCGGGTTAAGACCTTCGGGATTCGTCCTGACAGGTATCATGAAATCATGGACCAGTATGCTGAGGAAGCACACGACAACGCTCTCGAATTCCAAACTACCCATTTCCCATATCAGGCGTCTTTGGAAAGCCTAGGTCGAGGGAAGTCAGTGCAGAATCAAGTCGGTAGCATTCTCCGAGAAATGTCCGTTTTGGGTGCTGAAACTCACATGGATGTCTTGGATGAAGGCTCACTGTATCCTGAGATGCGCCCTGAACAACGAGTGGAAGATGTAGAGACAGGCGGTCTAAGAGGTCCTATACATTGTGAGACTTGTATGGGTACTGGGAAGTACACGAGTCAAGAGAGGGTGTGGACCGAAGATGAAGAAGGTAATGGGAAATATGAATGGCAGCCACGACATTACGCAGGGCCTTGTACCAGTTGCAATGGTACGGGTGATGGGACACGGCCCGCTACTGAGGAGCGTACTACTACCACTCACTATGACTGGGATAAAGAAGGAGAACACCATCCCAGTAATGCCAAGCAATGGTACGCCCATGCCAATAGAACAGTGGCAGAAACAAGTTCGTGGAATACTAGCGCACCAGCGACTTTAGCGGAGGGTCCGCCTATGTTCCCAACCCCTGAAACATCTGAAGTGCCCACGTTACCCTCAGGCAGGCCGGCAACATCTGCCTTCGCTGAGCAGGAAGCAGAGCGCGAGGTTGATGATTCTCAATAATCTTGCGTTATTCTTCAACAATAATAGCCCTATCTTTCTTATTGGAGAAAAGGGTGAGAAAATCAAGAAGACGGTCAGCCTTCCAACAGGAGGGTATATGTGCTAGGCCTATCTCGGAAGCGTAGGGAAGTTATCATGACGATGTCCACATTACCCCCTCTAGCGCCTAGTGAAACGAATGCAGATGAGATACGAGTCTTAGGACTCATCACCTTCGTGTCCATCTTAGTGGGAGCAGCCATAGCCGTCTTCGATGCCGGTCTGTGGTTGAAGATGGAAGGTGACGTGAGAACCAACGCGGCTACTTACTCCATGGGGGCCTTCACTCTCCAAGGGATGTCCTTCGTTCTATACAAACTCCTCATGCAGGAGAACCTAGACCATCGTGCGACATTCGCAAGGATGGACAGGGACAGGGCTCGCAAGATGCAAGGCATGCAGCAAGCCATGGCTAACAAGCAGATGGAACTCGAGATGAGGATGCAAGAGGCTCAATTCATGAGGCAATTGAGCATGATGGAGCATCAGAATGAGATGCAGATGGGTGATATGGACTCTGGTTTGCCTCAACACGGTCCTGAGGACAAGGGCGGTATAGACCTCGGTGGGAGCAAGGCCGTGACCAAGAGTCAGAGTAATAAGCATGGTACTCGTGACAAAGCCGGTAAGTTCTCCAAGAAGGCTTGATTATGGGTTGGTTATTTCACACACCTAGTGACGATGCAACAGAAGCGACACTGAAGGCCCTGCACTGGCAGAACACGCTCGATAACTACTATGAACGTGGGTGGGGCTGGGCTAGGACTCTCTTTTTCACCACTCTCGCTGTTTTCGTGACTTCCTATGCGGAGAAGACCTTAGATGTCAGCGTATGGGATAGGACAGTGGAGTGGTTCATCGAATACGCTCAAGACAAGGTCAATGGATGGACGTGATTTGTTGAATGGTGGGAGTAGCAGGCTCTGTTCTAATGGGTGCGATTGTCTACGGGAAGGAACTCTACAACTTTCTGAAACCCCGGAGGATAGGAGTGTACGGGCCGTCGATGGTTGGAAAGACTACGTTAGACAGATACATGACGACTCCGGGCGAAATGGAAGACGTGGAGGAGAGGACTACACACACAAGCCGTCTCGTGGGTGGGGGTCACGTACTCCCCAAGGCTACAAGAAAGAGAGTGAGATGGCATGGGGAGAAAAGAGTCATCCACTCCGCAGACGTGGGTGGCCAGCAGAGATTCTGGAACCTGTGGATAGACGACATGGTAGAAAGGCAGGTAGAGGTAGTCGTATTCATGATAGACGACAGGGGGAAAACTGGCACGAACGGCGATATCATAGACGCAGTGGGAGGTCTGGATTATCTCGTAGATTCCTTACTAGAGAGGAAATGGCGTTACAGAAGCCTCATGACATGGTGGAAGGGGCGCAAGTACGCACCAAAGCAGATATGGGTTGTTGCCAACAAGGCCGACAAGTGGTGGGACCAGAACGCCAACATCCTGTGGCAGGCCAAGAGACTACGAGAACACGACATATTCGACCCTTACAGGGCATCTATGGTGAAACTCCAAAAAGCAGGCATTCCCTGCCGAGTCAACATGATGGCCACGAAGATAGGGTGGAACGTCGAACAGAGCCTATTGGAGATGCTCAGTTGGTGATATAAATGGTAATGAATACGATAAACCCCTTTGGACAAACAGCCGGACAGCCCTTAGCGACTCAGACGAGTCAAGAAATGGTGCACCTAGCAGCGAACTCGCAGGTCCCCCTCGCTCAGTTGCAGCAGATAGCGCAGGCACAGACGATGATGCAGGATGCGGCTATGCAGAGACACATCGAGATACCGAAGGTGAACTTCTACCCTTCTAACCACCCTAACCCCAAGAAGGCTAGAAGGGCAGACATCCGGCAAGCCTACAAGTTACTCGCACCCACCAAAAGGAGTATCCTCTCACCTAGGAGGTACTGGTTCGGGGGCAAGTATGCCTTTGTTGGCGACGCCACTAGATGCGTTGTCGATGGTTGCGATATAGATGAACTTCTCCGGGCGGCTGGTAATGTCTATGAGATGATAAAGGACGAAGATACTGGAGAGTCCTTGTACGACTTGTACTTCAAGGACCCAGTGACAGGGGCACCTCAAGCCTTCCAAGCAAGGGAGCATGTCACGAGCGGCAGGTTGCTACGAGGGACATACTGCCCTGAGCACCTCCATCTCTACCATCTCCTCACCAAATGGGAGCGAGCAGAGCAAGAGGAGGAGAGCGGCACTACGAGCAGCCTCAAGACCAAACTCAACAAAGGCGTGTCTATGGTCACTGTGCCAGTCACTGGTTTCGCCATGAAGGACAACACACCCCCTCAGTTAGCCGCTTACGAGCCTTTCTTCAATATGCTCAAGCAGGATAACATCCCTGTAGTGCGTATCAAGGATGCTGCAGGGCAGGACAAGATGGTAATTCCTATCTTTGACTTAGCCCAATTCCAGAACGGGGGCAATACGCGAAACCTCTCAGATGCCCAGATGAGCGCCCCTCCAGTACAGCA
>MDSZ01038829.1_pt1 | contig 15379 bp, 7 predicted proteins | sample 811201 | NCBI WGS metagenome assembly MDSZ01 (sample SAMN05326647, study PRJNA326480) | marine metagenome | isolation source: seawater | place: Indian Ocean: North | collected 2010
AGAACAAGTAATGATATGAATGAGGTTTGAGCATGAATTCGCGATTTTTGCAAAAAAAGTTGATGTGAGATATCGTGGTTTTAGGCCCATTTAGGCCCATTTGGTGATAAAGTCGCACTCGTACGTCATGTACTAAAATCGTTCAATGGACGCCGTAAGGGTCATCGACGACGCAGACTTCGTTGAAAGACTGTTTGAAATGCATCATGAGCGGGGTTATCCCATTCGAACCAACTCTCGTAGTAATCACAAGTTCTTCTGCTGTGACCGACCTTTTGACAAATCCCGCATCGTGTCCTGCCGGCGACCATGCGCCGCACACGACGCCTCCCCCGTTTCTCGTCAGCAATAGGGACTGGTGGATACTTCGTTGGATCAAACTGCATATCCGAGTCACATGGGAGTTTAATTCGGTTGCCTTTGAGAACATTTGCGGCGGCGATGAAATCTGCTGCGAGGAACCATGGTTTGTGGTTGACCGCCCATTGAGCTCGACGGAGGTTGTACGCCTCCTGTTCTTCATCATTAGCTTCACCATTAGCTTCTAACTGAGATTGATACCTCTCCCATACCGCCACAGCATGCTTACATGCAACTCCACCAGATTGCCAATACGTACAACCACACTAAATAATAAGACCCTAAACATCTCGTATATCAACAGTTATAACATCAAGTGTTAAATACTCTACACCCTAAATGTGGGAGATTTTTGAGACTTTTTGAGGAATTGAAAGGGATGCTATCCTTTGGTATCAAGGTACAACTGCAACGCCATATCGATAAATCTTATGCTAAGCGCTGTTCTAATTTTTTTGTAGTTGCTATGTAACGAGTGCTTTTAAATAAAAGTGTCATCCGATATTCTATGTGTTACCGCTTCGATTTGAGTACATTGCTGTTGGAGTACCCTGGTACCACTTATTTCAGAAATTAAATAAATTTTTTGGATCTGTTCTAAATAAGCTTTACCGGGAGTGAGAGAACTCACTCACGCTTCATTCTTGTCTTGGTGGCTTTAGTTGCTGAGGTCTCTTGAATTTGACTAGCTTCCTGGAAATGCTAGCCGATATTTATATCGTCTAAGAATTTTAAAATGGAGAAAATTTTGGGGGAGAGAGAGAAGAGAAGAAAACAGATGACGGATTTAGGAATGATAAATAATACCTTCCGAACTCTGGTTAGCAGTTCGGAACGCAATGCTGCGTCGGATAAACTTATCAACGAGCAAAAACCTCCACGCGGTTGGTTGCATTGCCCTTCTCAAAGTAAACCCATCAGATTCTTCATTGCTTCAAAAACTCCTTTGAGTAGTACTTATGACCCTTATATTCCTAAAAAGCTACGCTATAGTCCCCTCCAAGCCCTGAAATTGGCGGAGAGTGTTGGCATAAAAATTAACATGGTGATTGATTTAACAAATACGAGTCGATACTATGACCCTATTGCTTTCGAACGAGAAGATATTCGTTACATTAAAATACAGTGCGAGGGGAGAGATGGTCCACCAGACTCATATGCAATAAGTAAATTCATCTACACTGTTCAAAGCTATCGAGCGACCGTGGAAACAGAGGAATATTTAAGTGGGTCTAAGTCTGGTGTTTTAGTTCACTGTACGCATGGTTTCAATAGGACTGGGAGCATGATTGTTCACTATTTACAGCGTACTGAACAGTGGCCAGATCTGAACAAGCATATTATAAATTTTTCAGAATGTCGACCTCCTGGTATCTACAAGCATAACTATGTAGCGAAACTTTTTGAAAATTATCTTGAAATTAAACAAGATTCTCTGGTTTTCCCAGATATACCGTTATGGAAGCATTCTGCGTTTGCACCCCCAGTTTCAGCATGTGAAATCAAAGATTTATTTAGTGCACAAAAATTGTCACAAATGCAGAAATTCTTTTCAGAAAAAGATACATATCCGGTTCCCCTGCAATATTCAGGAATGGAATTTTCACAGATCAGAACCCCGCTGATGGAGATAGACGATGTACTCGGAGAAGAACTATGTGATGAGCAAATATTGGAAGTACAAAAATTATGCACATGGATATGTTTTAACGGTAAAAGTCTGGAAGGAGCAACAAAAAATAAACTTGCTTTCCCGGGTTCTCAACCTGTCAGTCTGAGTAATGCGAATCTCCGTATGATTCGAGAGCAAAAATACAGTGTTACATGGAAAGCTGACGGCATACGATACTTATTACTTATTTTGCGAGATGGTGCATACTTGATCGACAGGAAATTTGCTATTCGACGTATTCAAATGCGGTTCCCACTTTCCGGTCAAGATATTAATAAAGTGCATCACGTTACTCTACTTGATGGTGAAATGGTGCTGGACTTTGATCCTGATTCAAAACTGATGATACGAAGATACTTAGCTTATGACTGTATGGCTTTCAATGGGGAGCTGCTAGCTGATAAACCATTTTTTCATCGATTTGAGATACTCAATTCCGAGATAATCGAACCAAGAAAGCGCTTTTTCAGTGAGATGCGAAAATCAAATTACTACGATATTGAACGTGAGCTATTTTCTATTCGGCAAAAGAAGTTTTATCCAATATCTTCGACAAGAGTTTTACTTGAAAATTTTATTCCAAATCTTTCTCACGATTCGGATGGCTTAATATTTCAACCCCAAAGTTCAAGGTATGAACCAAACACTTCTAATGCTTTGTTGAAGTGGAAGTTTCCTGAAATGAACTCAGTAGATTTTCTTCTGAAATTCGAGCGAACATCAGGCATTAATTTCGAGCCTCGCCTATATGTTGGAGGTAGGGACGGAAAATTGATAAGAATAAAAGATAAAATCTGCTCTTGTACAACTGATCTCATAAACTTTGATGGTAAAATAGTTGAATGCTCGTGGGACCTTAGAAACAATGAATGGATATATATGCGTACAAGATTAGATAAGACTGCTCCAAATTTTGTTACAGTCTATGAAAATACTGTGATGTCCATTAATGATAATATTACTAGTGAGGATATTCTAAAACTAGCAGAATCTTGTTCGAAACTGGAAGAAAATATGAACTTTCAATAAAACTTTTCTTTTGAAAACATGGATACACAGCATAAGTATTAATGAATAAGCTTTGTCAACTTCATCTTAGATTATAAATGAATAGAAACCTTTGGCTAATTCTATAGGTGCCCTAAGAATCGATTTAATTACGTTATTTGAATTTAATTGGAGCTTTTGATTTTTTTATTCTTTCCTTCTCAGCTTTCCGCTCCGCTGCAGTTTTCTTCGAGTTGTTCTGAACCTCTTTCAAGTCAGCTTCTTCAGCATCCAATCCCTTTTTCAATGCTCTTCTATCGGCCACAGACATACCCTTTGATTTTCCAGCGATTGCTTGGATCTTAACAATTCCATTACCAATAAGCCAAGTTTCGTTGCAGAGCCTATTTACAAAGGCATCGTTATGAGAAATCATAATAACTCCACCTTTAAACAAAGCTAACGCATTCGTTAAGGCAGCTAAAGTATCGTTATCTAGATAATTTGTAGGCTCATCCAAAGCTATTACGTGTGGATTTATCCACATAGCTGCTGCGAGTACAAGACGACTTTTCTGACCTCCACTCATTCTTCTGATCTTACCCATGGCGAGGTCTTCATCGATACCAAAATTTTCTAGGTGCATTCTTACTTCTTCTTTGGTCAATGGGCGTAAATCCATACCACTTTGCATTGCTTTTAATTTCTCATCGAAATTTCTCACCATTTTCATGACATACTCATCTTTACGTTCAAGTGAGGAAAGCATTTCCCAGTCTGTGTCATGATCATCCCTTCCAGACCTTCTACACTCGTAGAACAAGTGTTTACCGCGTTCTTGCCGGCCAACAATTTCACATATATTTCCCCTCTCCCGAGAAATAGCAAACTCTTCCTTTGACAAATTGTGAGAAGAGCGCTTTGCAATTTCCCGATCTCTGCCTTGGTAAAAACGATTTTGTAGGTATTCTAAAGGTGTATTGTTGACAGACTCTTCAAGATGGTGCATGGAATGTTGAGCAATGTAAGCCAAACGTAAATTATGGTGAACCCAAACCTCCCCAACCCCTTCGTCAGCCTTTAGTTCTCCAATTAAAAGCTTCATTAGGGTGGTTTTACCCGCACCATTCATGCCAATAATAGCAACTCGAGAATTTTGAGTTATTTTCACAGTTGCTGATTTCAAAATGGGACTCTCTGCTCCAGTATACTTAAATGAAACTTCTTTCATATACATAACTACTTTAGATCTACTCTTAACACCCTCCAGATTCCCTGGCACCGGAAAAATAACTGGTTTGATGTGCGATGCATCTATATTATCGATAGCAAAGTTGATCTCTTGTTTTGAAGATGTGCCTTCATTCTTCGTTGTTATCTCACCTTCCTTCGTAATTGCATTGCTTGGCGAAGGAAGAGCAGCAACAACTTCAGGCTTCAGTGACTGAAAATCGCGAAATTTCATGGGATAGTATACCAAGCTCTTTTCGGAAATATGAATGACATCTGATAAAACTTCACTCAAAAAGTCATAATCATGAGATACAAGGCAAATAGTTGTTCCAGTCAAACTTTTCAAATAGTCTATTAACCATGCGATTGCATCTGCATCCAAATGATTCGTAGGTTCATCGAGTAGAAGTACATCAGCATCCCAAAGCATAGCACGTGCTATTGCTAACTTCATTCTCCATCCACCACTGAGAGACTGGATAGTACCATTCATTTTAGTTTCATCAAAACCAACATTGAATAAAGTTTGTTTTATTACTTCGCGAGAAATATGATCTGGAACTGAACTCAGCATGAAATCAAGAACAGTTTCCTGTTCTTCAGACAGAATTTCATGTTGAATGTAATAAACACTCACGTCTTGAGGAAAGTTGGAAATATCTTTTTTGGCCACCCGATTAAGTAGTGTCGTCTTTCCAGTTCCGTTCTGTCCAACTATGCCATACGTGTGTCCACGTTCAAGCACAAAATCAGTGCGCTGTAGTAGTACTCGACCTGCAAACGCTAGTATTATTCCTTCAAGCTCGACAATGTAATCTTTTGGCGTAGAGTCGTTCAGTGACGAAGCCTCCAATCCTTTGTATGCCAAGACTGCATCTTCTGCTACTTTTTCTGCCAAAGCATAATCGAGTGAATCTTCGAGAATACAGAAGAGTTCACGACAAATATCTTGAGACAAAATATTTGGGGGCATTCGAAGTGGAGCAACCGTCAACATCCACCCCCCTACACGAGCCACATGCGTCAAAACAGCTGGATCGATTTTAACTGAAGATGCTTCAAGGGCATCATACATGTATGAAGCAGAAGATTTACCTCCTTTCGAATTCTGGTCATCCAGGCCTTTAAGTAAACTCTCCTTCGCCTTGACAGCACATTTTCTAAGATCTGGGTGAGAATGTTCCTCGCACTTATTCAGTTCTGGTAGCAAAATTGATATAAAAGGTAGTAAATCCCTGGTATCGTCAACCAATGCACAAATATTCCCACATGTCGAGGCTGCCTTCTGTTTGAGTTCTTTTGCACGTTCGCGCAAACCCCGAAGTATAACGGGAAGTATAATAGCTAAGGAAGGCGCATCCATGGAGTTCACAAATGTAGTTTCCATAAGTTTGTCCAAACACTCCTCAGTCATATTTTGAGGATATTGTATAGCAAGCAAAATGAGATCTAACATTCCAAGTAGCTCGGCATTTGTGACACTTTCACATATTGGTCTTAAAATGCTCAAAGCAGATGCGCTTACCTTTGGATGTGTATCAAAAACGCATTCTAGGAGCGGACTAAAAATATCTGGAATTGATCTCTTAAAGAAACCAGGAGAACGTGTGGATAATTCACCCATGAATATTAAAGAACGAACTTTATTTTGCCAGCTTTTGTGAGTCAGACCTCGGACAAGAGCAGGGGTGATGAATGTTATTGTATTATTATGCAATGAAGATGCAATTGAAGCCTGAGCGATACGTGCAGAGTCTCTTACTTCTGCATTTGCATTTGAAAATGCACAAAATACCATTGGTGAAAATTCGAACATGAAAGGCTCAAAAGAACGTCCTACAATCATGCATACCGAAGAATACAAATGAAATCCACATGCGAGTTGCGCTGCCTCAACACTTTCATCGCTAAAAATATTCCTTAAACTTTCAACCACTGTCATTCGAAGTGCACAAGTTTGCCCAAGACCTTTAATTATGGCAGAAGTAATGGCAGCTGCAGAGCGACGCTGCTGTATACTCTTTGAACAGTCAAGTGAACTATGCATCGAAAGTTTACACAGTTCAGATGCTTTCTCATATGAGACACTTCTGACTAAAATTGCAAGAGCCCTTCCTACCAGAATACAACCTTCTTCTCGAAGAGCATCCATAACAAGAACTATTTTGTGGAACGTGGCTTCTCGTCTAGGATCCTTCTCTGGAAGACACCCAGAAAAATGACAAAACAAAGAAGCCAAACCAGCTCGTAATAAATCAGATTCACGATTACAACAAGTATCTGTGTTTTGTTCAAAATATTTCGAAAATGATGCGAATATTTTTTCCTCGTCTGATTCAGATACCTCATCCGAGCTTAAGGAAGCACAAGCGTAAGAAAGTGCTACACTGCGTACATCTACTGAAGAATCTCCTAGACTTTTGGAGATCAATTCACTACCTAGCTTTCCATTTAATATCGTCGTCAGAAAATCGCTCTGTGCAGAGTCAAGTATAGTTTTCTTTATTACAGATATTTCATCTTCGGTCCGGTTCTCAATATCTTCAACAGAGGCATCTGAGATCTCACTCAGGTTGCTCCAACTTGAGACGTTCGGTATATTCATAGATTGTTTTTGTCCAACCTGCATATCTGCTATATACACCTTCTGCGCCTTTTTCTGTAAAACTCAATCCTACAGTTTTATCACCAAAAGTATGGATGTAACGCAGTAAAGTTCAGAAAACTCTTCTTTAAGCGAGGGCAGGGCTTTGCCTATCCACTAAAAACGAAAGAGAGATTTTGTAACTTCCCTTGTATATAAATGCTGTGCTAATACGAGTTCAATTTCCTTCGTCATGTATAGGAGGGTTGATTATGCCAATATACCACGCGCGTATGCGAATGGCACGCGGCACGGGTCGTGAGATATATAAGGAGATGGGATTAACGAACGAACCAGGCAATCGTTGAACACAAAAAGCAATTTTTTATTTATTTTTGGGAAAAAATGGAAAAAATGGTATTAAAAAACAAGTACTAGTTTAGTTGTACGTCTGCTATTGGGTGGGCCTTGAGGATTGCTCTTCAAGACCCGGCATTGTATCTCGATCTTTATCGAGAGGCGGGTTTTTGTCTCTATCGTCTAAACACGGCTTTTTCTTTGCGCGTGGGGAATGACTTTTTTGGGATTTTTGTGGATTTATGCCAACTTAAGGTAGTGGTGCTGGTATGGTATGGTACGTACCATACTGGTACCATGGTACCACCACGGTACCAGTGGTACCACGGTACTACCACTGGTACCAGTGGTACTGTAATATCAATCACAAAAAGCAGAAAATGGTAGAAAGGTGGGGTTGCTTTGGGGTGCTTGAGTAATTGAAAGTTTGTACCTACGGGTACCAAAATAGTGTGAAATACCTTTTAATTTTACAAGCTGCCTTATTCAAATCTAGTTGGACTTCGTTTCAAGTATCGCACTGTTTTTCATTTCCTCGAAACCCTAAATGTGTCGGGGAATCTTAGATATGCTTGTCGAAGGCCCCCGTCGGTTCCTCAAAAACGAATCTGCATCTACCCTTCTACCCTAACCCACTTCTTCTAGTCTCATAAAAGTGAACAGCAAAATTTTTTTAACGGAATTAGTAACGCTGAGTAGATATTGGGGCATGTAATATGGATCTCCATGCCATAAGGTCACGTGTATTATGGCGGACAATTATCAGACCCGGAGATCGGGATAGGCATATCTGTCGAGGAGAAAAAGTCAATAGCATGAAAGCAGTAGATGTGGATAATGATTTCTTTCGGATCCAATCGAGGAAGGTGGAGCATGCAACGCACGAAAATTACAGCGCGACATCTATTTCTTCAGAGCATGATGATGGCTTTCACTTTCCTATCGAGGATTACGGAGAACACGGAGCTGCATTTTTGAGTGGGAATTTTTTGCCACTCCGAGAGGAATACACAAGCTTTTCAAGTGCGGACCGGAAATCTGATGCGAATGAGAGGGCATTGAGAATAATTGGATCCATACCTGATGAATTCCCGGAAGGTCAATTTGCTTATGTGGGACCTAATCCAAAACTAGAAGTACAAAATTACAAGGTATGGGGAAAAGGCCCAGACCAAAAGGATTTCAATGTTTCAAATGGCTGGCATCATTGGTTTGAAGGTGATGGAATGATCTATGCGTTGGATTTTGATGCAGATTCAAATTTATGCTATCGTAACCGATTCATACGGACTAAAAGTTGGAAGGATGAATCAGAGATCGGGGCACGGTTATTTCGCCCGCTGATGAATGCTGAAGGAAGCACTTTCTTACTCAACGCAGTAGCAAATTTAATTTCTGGAGGAGCTTTCCTGAAAGATTCTGCGAATACCGCTCTTGTGCATTTTGCTGGCCGTACTTTAGCCTTACAAGATACAATGCCACCTTGGGAACTACATCCTGAGAGACTCACAACTCTTGGAGCTTGCAATTTTGATAACCAGCTTCCTCCATATATACCGTTTACGGCACACCCAAAAGTTGCTCCTTTGACTGGAGATCTAGTTTTTTTTGGGTTCAATCCCGTCTATCCTCCGCACTGCTCTATTGGATCTTTAGACCAAAATGGAAAAATAAAGAATCTTACTCCAATGTGGAGTTTTCCATTTGCTGGGTGTGTGTTCATGCATGATTTTTGCGTCACTGAAAAATACACTATTTTGTTTGAAGGTAGCTTGGATATAAAGCCTATTCGCCAATTTTTTGGTCGGCATCCTCTTCAATACAATAATGATAAAAGTGCACGGTTTGGTGTGTTTTCGCGTGATGCGAATGTTCCTCTTGCAAAGTGGTTTGACTGTAGTTGTGCGCAGATGGTTTATCACTTTATCAACTCTTGGGAAGAAACAAATGCTAACGGTCAGGAAGAGATCGTTATCACTGGTGTACGAGAAGATGGCTTTTTCCATAATGCATTAAAGGCTAGAGATACCCGGGATTGGATCACGCGCACTCTAGAAGAAAATTTGGACTTACCAAGAGTCCATGAATGGCGTATCAATCTCGTTGATGGCTCAGTTAAAGAAAGATACCTCTATGAAGATATAGTAGAAGTTCCACGTATTAACGATGAATTTACAGGCATAAAGAATCGATACGCTTACGCGGGACGAATAAAAACAGAAATCCTGCAGGAAGATGCACAACTGAAGTTCGATGCTGTGGTAAAATTTGACTTTGAAACAGGTGATAAACAAGTATATGAACACGGTCCTGGAAGGTATGGCATGGAATCACAATTCGTACCACGATCAAATAAATTAAACAGAGCTGAAGATGATGGTTGGCTTGTTCTTTATGTTCACAATGAGAATACAGAAAAATTGAGTCGCCCGCATAGCGAATGTATTATACTAAATGCTCAAGATATTTCCTCTGGACCAGTTGCTAGGATTATCCTCCCGGACCGAATTCCTTATGGTGCTCACGCCATGTGGCGCCCAAAATTATCAGATTCTAGTGTAAGGGAGTTCAAAACAAGAGGACAGAACTACTTCAATGATGTGCAACCCAAAAAATATGCTTTTCTCCCAGACCAGATAGATGATTTATTAGGAACAGTACGTTGCGGTATGCTACGATTGGCTTCGAGCTTGTTTGTGAATGGTTGGAGGCCTTGGGTTAGAAAAAAGTCCGAAATGTACTCATTTGTGGATGCAGGTGAATACGAATTAGACGAAGTCTACCGTTTAGGATCAATGCGAATGGCTGAATCTCGAGTTGAAGCTGAAAGAGGTCTCCAACAATCGCCAAATTTAGTCTTGTATGATGTAGAAACGGACGGAGAATGCCGAAGAGTTCGTGAAGCACTGTGTATGCTTGATTTGGCATTCGAGTGTAGACCATGCCCATACGGAGGTTATCGTCACAGAACATTGGCAGCAAAGCTTCAAAATGTTCCACTAGGGGAAGAGATATTACCTTTCTTGCATGATTCTCGCTCCAATGTTTGTGTTATTGGTGCTGAAGATGTACTAAATTATTTGTATGATGTTTATCTAGATGGCTCTGCTCCCTCTCCTTTAGTAGCAAATCAAGGAACTGCTGATATCGCTGTGAGATCTAGAAGTACTGAATTCTCGAGTATATCTCACTCTATGATGCCATGCAAGTATCCGATGAAACCGCTAGAGCTGTGGGCATACGAAGCTTCACCTTTTTGCTCACTTGTCAGAGAAAAACTGTGCGAAATGGAACTGCCTTATATTTTACGCCCGTGCTCGAGAGGAAGTCCTCGTAGGACCGAACTAATGAAGAAAGCAAAAACTTTTCAAGTTCCATTCATAGAAGATGAAAATACAGGTGCCCGGTTATTCGAAAGTGCTATAATTATAGAATACTTGGATCAAACATATTGCTACTAATTTTCAGATAAATTTTAGAATGAGGATATCCATAAACCCATATGTACGGTACCATATGGCCATACGAAATTTCACAATTTTAAAAAAAAATTATTTTTCTTTTCTCGTACTATGGCCATACCATATGGCCATACTACAACCATACAACCCATATGGCAAAAATGGTAAAAATGGTATTAAAACACAAGCATGGTCCATACTTACGAGTATCTCACCTCTTTTAAGCAATACCCTAAATGGAACCCTCAAAAAATTTTAGCCTGTTTACCTTTCAACCTAACATACTCCCTAGCTCTTTTTTAAATAAGCAAAAGGGAATCGTGGTTTTCCACGTCTTTTCCCTTGCGGTTCCAAAACCATCCGTATTCCTCGAACTTGTATAAGCCCACTTTGACGGTTACATTTTCCTCTCAAATGTTGTCAATTCCGAGGGAATTGACTTTCGCTTCGTCGAGTGCGTTCATTTTTGAATGTTCGCGAACTTTAAAAAAGCGAGGGCAGAAAACGACCCTGATTCAAAGGGGAATATCCTCCTTGAAAGGTAGAACGGAATGCATGTCCTTCTCCAATCCCGATCCGAAAATCTTTGCGTCGAAAGACCTGAAGTTTGGGTTGGAAAACATTTCGAAACTACTAGGGGATAGCTTAAAACCCAGAAGAATTGGAGCCGTAACGCTTGGGCTGGCCACCAGCAATGTGGCTTACAACTTATTACTAGCAAGCGGAGGTGGTAACTCGGGTGACAATCATGGTTTAGATGGAGGTGGTGGTGGAGGAGGAGGAGGAGACGGTTATGGCTTCGCGAAAGTACTCGCAGCCTACGCCGAAGAGGAGGAGGACGACGAAGAAGAAGATGAAGAAGATGAAGATGAAGAAGAAGAAGAGGAAGAGGAGGAAGAGGAAGAGATCGTAAGAAGAAAGAGGAAGAAAACGAGTAACAAGGATGATTTCATCGTTGAATCAGTACTAGCTACAAATTTACCTACTGGGCCAGGTATTCCAAGTAAGGTGAGACTTCTGTTTTTTTCAAAGCTTTTGTTAACTATTTCTTGTTTTTTAGTCTGAACTTTTTCAAGGTTTGAATGCAAGGAAAGGAGCAGCATTGTCCAAGAAAGATTTATCGGATGATTTGGAACAGCTGCTTGGTACTGGTTTATTTGCGAATGTAGATGCAAACGTGACACCCTCAAAGGTTGGATATGCAGTTGAATTTGTATTTCGGGAAAAGATCTGGCCCCAAGTGCAATCGTTCAGAGTTTCTGGAAGTAGTGTACTTCCACGTGAAGTAGAGTTAGAAGTTTTAGACGCTGCGAAAAATAGCCAAAATTGCACGGTAAGAGTACTTGCAGCAGCAAAAAATATCGTGGAGGGATATTATACGAGCAAAGGTTTGACATTTGGAACGATTTCACATTTCGATGGTATGGAGAATGGCGATGTTGTTGCCCATGTTATTGAAGGAGAAATTACAAAAGTTCAACATTGTTTTCTTGATGAAAACATGCAACCAATGTTGAATAACAAGGGAGTGACTAATCCTCAAGTGATTTCACGCGAGCATAATTTTAGAGCAGGTGAACTCTATAATGTTGAGGATGCAAAGTCAGCACTGCGGGATATTTTTTTGTTACAACTGTTTGATAATGTGCAAGTTGTTCCGCGACCGGACGATAATGACCCCTCGAAGGTTCAAGTTGATATCGTGCTCCGTGAGAGACCAGTTCGAACAGCGGAAACTGAATTGGAGTGGAGTATAGCCCCGGGTGATGGTGGCCGACCGGATTTCGTTTCAGTTCGTCCAGGAGGCTCAGTTCTATTTGAACATAGGAATTTGGATGGCTGGGGCCGACAACTTTTCGGGTCTGTATCGACAGCAAACTTTTTTCAGCCTCAAGATGATTTGGGATTCAAAATCGAATATAATCATCCATATTGTAAGGGTGAATTTGATGCAGAAAAATCATCTTTCCGAACTTCAATTTTTAACTCTAGAAAAATTTCACCAGTTTTTGCTGGCGGACCACTATTGGATAATGTGCCTAGCGTCTGGGTTGATAGAGCAGGTATGAAGGCTACGTTCACTCAGAATTTCTCGCGTCAATCTCGTTGTACTACGAGTGCAGTACTGGAAGAAATCACAGCAAGAGATGAATCCGGTGCGACTTGTCCGAATGGATCAAAACAAGTTGCAGATGGTTCTGTAACCATGGATGGTCCTCCTACAACTCATTCTGGTAGTGGTTGTGATAAGCTGGTTTGCTTGCAAGGAAACTTAACGAGAGATACTACGAAATTCGTCAAAAATACACCAGTTGGTTCTCGTGATATATTACAAGTTGAGCAGTCATTAGGCATTGGATCATCATTTCCAATTTACAATCGAAGCTCACTTGAGGCCTCTCGCTTCATACAACTCTTGAGAACGAAGAAAAGAAACGACGCTCCCCCGCCAGTGTTAGTAATGCACGCAAAGGGTGGCCATATTATAGGTGATTGTGCTGTATACGATGCATTTACACTGGGTGGACCGCATTCCTGCAGAGGTTATGGAGTTGGCGAGCTTGGAGTGAGTAGAAGTTTTATGGAGATGGCTTTTGAGTTGAGATTACCAGTTCCTTATTTGAACACTCACTCATTTTTATTCTGGGAAAAATGTTCAGACTTAGGTTCAAGCAAATCGGTGATTGGAAACCCTACGGAGTATTATTGTCGTGCAGGGCAAGGTTCGTGCTTTGGGGTTGGCTTGAAGCTGGGTCCAGTACGTGCAGAGTGGGTTCACGATGATAACCAAGCTAAAGGAACATGTTTTCTGAGATTCGGGGAAAGATTTTGAATTCTTAATACTTTACCATCGCAATTACTCGATAGCTTTATTATGAATATAACTTTTACAGCAGTCAAATGTCTGGTACTTTTTGCTCTTCATTCCAGAGTATTCCTAAAAAGTTCACTTTGTCTTCAAACTTTAGATACTGTACCGCTCTTTTGCTTTACGCTCGAGTCTAATTGCGTCATCATGTACCATGTAGTTAATTTTGTCATTCTCTGGAAGCCCCAGTATTGTTTTAAAAGATCGTCCAATTGCTAGTTGATGAGCTTCATTTGAAGAAGTCTTCGTCCATAAGGCTATGCGATGTTGTTTCTGACGGATACTTATGACTGCACCACAAATTTCACTTGGCTCACTAAACTGTTCTCCGATCATGGCTAATAATAGTTTCAACCAGTATTCGTCCAGATCTCCAACAGATCTACTTTTGGGGAATAAATATGTCCATTTACCCCCATTTGCACAATTTTTATCCTCCCACTTCGGTTCAATGCCCTCTTTGAAAAGATGAAAGTCGGTTCCCATAATTAACTTGCTCGGGCTTAGAATTTTGTTATAAAGGCACCAAAAATCTTCGATCGAATCGAAAGTATAGACACTACGAAGAGTTTGACCCCATGTGGTCTGCTTTCGGCTCCTAAGATAGAAAAATCGGAAAGGCGAACGTGAAAATGAGTGAGAAAGAAAAATAACTTAAAATGTGCTCACCCGTTCGGATTGTCAAACCATAAAGTCCACTTATTGTGTAGCGGGTGCTTTTTGCAAAAGTCCGGAGAGATTTGCGTGCCGCTCATTACTTTTATGCAACTTTGATTTGTCACAGAAGTTGATGTCAAGCTCTAAATAATCAAAGTGCAGCACACGTGTACTTGTGTGAGATGGTTGCGAATTAGTAAGACTCGTTTTTATTTGAAGTTTTGTAAAGAATGTTTGTGTTTCCTTTTAACTTTAAATGTAAAAGAGAATTAGGTTTGCTTGATTTTGCTTAGGGTTTGTAGGGCCTGTAAAACCCCAAAAATAGAAAGAAAAAGAAAAAAAGCTTCTGTTGTGCTTGACCTCCCTCCACCGCTTTGTGAAAAAAAGGAAATGAGACAACCCGGTTCCTTTCCGAAAAATTTATGGCAAGCCGCGAAGTGCAATCCGGTGTAAGGATACAAGACCTTCAGTGGCATCATACTCGCTCTCTTCATTATCATTAGCGTTTTTAAGCGAAGTTATGAGATTCTACGTGCGTTTCCAAAATGAGATGTGTATACAAAAAAAGTCCGGTTCGTACTCAGTACCTTCTGAGCACATTCTCAAATAAGAATCTACGCGCCAACTTCGCGATACAAAATTGGTAACTTCAATTTTTTTCGACGCACATAGAGTAATGTCGGTCACCTCTTTCGTTTCCGACGGGTTTTACGATAAATAACACACATCTCCCCGTCGCATTCAACGACGGAACCAATTTCCAACTCGCCAGTTTTACTGGGTAAGTATATGGGAAAAAATGGAAAAAATGTATTAAAAAACAAGTATGGACCATACGGTCATTTACTCGTAGTACTGTAAAAACAAATCAATTTTTGATAAACTGAAGGTCTTATGGTCATTAGAGCCCTCCTTGAGGAAAATTTTTTCCCACAGATCATAAATTTCTATGGTCTGTGGGTTTTTTTCCTCAAGGCGGCACAAATTGTAAAAAAAAGAAAAACCCACAGACCATAGAAATTCTATGGGTATGATCTATGGGCTTCCCCATAGACTTTTGATTTGGCAAATCAAAAGTCTATGGGGAAGGCAAAATCTTTGATTTGTAAACGCCCGTAACAGCGCCTTTTTATATATTATGATCTAAAATAATGTTCGCGCACGCTCGCAATCGTCATGTAGAACACGTACGTGAAGTA
>MDSZ01259101.1_pt1 | contig 15377 bp, 28 predicted proteins | sample 811201 | NCBI WGS metagenome assembly MDSZ01 (sample SAMN05326647, study PRJNA326480) | marine metagenome | isolation source: seawater | place: Indian Ocean: North | collected 2010
AAAGAGAATTTAAAGTTGAAGCTAATGTTGGAGCTCCACAGGTAGCTTACAGAGAAACAATCTCTAATTCATTTGATGTTGATTATACTCACAAGAAACAATCCGGCGGTGCAGGACAATTTGCAAGAGTAAAAATTAAATTTGAGCCAGGTGAACCAGGTAGTGGTTATGAATTTGTAAATCAAATAAAAGGTGGGAACATTCCAACAGAACATATTCCAGGTGTAGAAAAGGGCCTCATAGCTCAACAACAAACAGGAGTCATAGCTGGTTTTCCTTGTATTGATTTTAAAGCTGTTCTCTACGATGGGGCATACCATGATGTTGATTCTAGTGTTCTTGCATTTGAGATTGCAGCCAGAGCTGCATTTAGAGAAGGAATAGCAAAAGCAAATCCTGTGCTATTAGAGCCCATGATGAAGGTAGAGGTTGTAACTCCTGAAGAATATATGGGTGATGTCATAGGTGATTTGAATAGTAGAAGGGGCCAAGTCCAAGAAATGTCTACGAGAGGAAATGCAAATGTAGTTGATGCGATGGTACCTCTTGCAAATATGTTTGGTTATGTAAATAATTTAAGATCACTTTCTCAAGGAAGAGCAAATTATACAATGCAATTTGATCATTATGAGCAGGTTCCATCTAACGTTGCAGATGAAGTAAAGGCAAAGCTAGCATAATGGAAAATCAAAACATCAGAATAAGATTAAGAGGTTTTGATAGTTCCCTCTTAGATACCAGTACATTGGATATAATAAATACGGCTAAAAGAACTGGAGCGAAAGTTAAAGGACCAATTCCTTTACCTACACGTTTTGAAAGATTTACCGTAAATAAATCTCCTCATATTGACAAAAAAAGTCGAGATCAATTAGAGATAAGAACTCATAATAGACTATTAGATATAATTGATCCTACACCACAAACAGTTGACGCACTAATGAAGTTAGATCTTTCAGCAGGTGTCGAAGTAGATATTAAAATTTAGCATGAATAGAACAGGATTAATTACAATAAAGTTAGGTAATTCATCTTATTTTAATAAAGAAGGATCATCTACCCATGTTACAATCCTTAAAGTTGAAGATTGTATAGTTTCAAATATCAAAACTAAAGAAAAACATGGTTACAATGCTGTTCAGTTAGCAAGTATAGATACAAAAAAAGATATTAAAAAAATAAGCAAACCCCAAAGAAAAATTTTTTCTTCAATAAACATTAAGCCAAAAAAAATTTTAAAAGAATTCAGGGTTGATGATAAAAATTTGTTAGAAGTTGGTACAACTTTGAATGCTAGTCACTTTGAAGTTGATCATTATGTTGATGCAAGCAGCATATCTATTGGAAAAGGCTTTGCGGGTGTTATGAAAAGACATAATTTTGGTGGTTTGCGAGCTTCTCATGGAGTTTCTATTTCACACAGATCACACGGTTCCACAGGTCAAAACCAAGATCCTGGCAGAGTTTTTAAAGGAAAAAAAATGGCAGGAAGAATGGGAGCAAAAAGAGTTACTAAACAAAACCTTAAGATAGTAGAAGTTGATAGTAATAATAATCTTTTAATAGTTAAAGGTTCCATTCCTGGAAAAAAGAACTCAATTGTTTATATAAAAGACTCAGTAAAAAAAAATAAATGAAAAAGCCAATATTAAATTTAATAAATAAAGAAGTAGGAAGTATTGATCTTGATATGAACATATTTGGGATTAAAACACTTCCAGATATCATTCATCAGTATATTAGATTTCAGAACGCTAAATCACGTCAGGGCTCCCATAAAACAAAGTCTAGATCAGAAGTTAGTGGTAGAGCAAAAAAACCTTTTTCACAGAAAGGAACTGGTAACGCTAGACAAGGTAGTAGTAAACCACCAAATTTTAGGGGCGGAGCTGTTTCTATGGGTCCTGTGAACAGAGATCATTCTTTTAACCTAAATAAGAAAGAAAAAAAACTAGCATTAAAATCTGCATTGTCTTCAAAATTAAAAAATGACGAAATAATAATTATTGATATATTTAAAACAGATAATTTTAAAACTAAAGAATTAAATTTAAAGCTAAAAAACTTTGAATATAAATCTGCTTTATTTGTCCATTCTCAGGATGGTGTAGATAATAACTTCAAACTTGCATCAACTAATATTCCAAAAATCTCACTTATTAATCAAAAGGGAATTAATGTTAGAGATTTAATAACTTTTGATAAAGTTTTCATTGAGAAAAAAAGTTTAGAAGAGATTTCAGCGAGGCTATCATGAGAAGTAATAAGTCATCAGTATCTTTAGAAAGATCCATGAGTATTATTAAAAAACCAATAACAACTGAGAAATCAACAAACTTGCAACAGTTTAATCAATACACATTTATGGTATCAATTGATAGTAATACGAATGAAATAAAACAAGCTATAGAAAAAATTTTTAAGGTTAAAGTAATTAAGATTAATACCTCAATCCGCCAAGGAAAAGGCAAGTCATTTAAGGGCAACTATGGATTTAGAAAAAATACAAAAAAAGCGATAGTCACTCTTAAAGAAGGTAACACAATTGATAGTTCTTTGGAAATTAAATAATGTTAAAAAAATTTAAACCAATAACACCTGGATTAAGAGGAACAGTTTTAATTTCAAAAAAACATTTATCTAATAAAAAACCTATAAAATCTCTGACAAAACCAATGACCTCAACAGGAGGTAGAAATAACCAAGGAAAAATTACCTCAAGAAGAATGGGTGGTGGAACAAAAAGAAAATATCGAATAATTGACTTTAAGAGAAATAAAACTGATATTAAAGCTGAAGTTATAAGAAATGAGTATGATCCAAATAGGTCATCATTTATATCGCTCTTAAAATATGATGATGGTGAATTAAGATATATCATTTCACCAAGAAGTATAAAGGTTGGAGATAAACTAAATTCTGGAGATAATGTAGAAATTAGAGATGGAAATTGCCTTCCAATAAAAAATATTCCTGTTGGGACAAATATTCATAATATTGAACTCAAACCTGGGGCAGGTGGTCAGCTAATTAGATCAGCAGGATCATCAGCTCAAATTGTATCAAAGGAATTACCATTTGTTCAAGTAAAGCTTATTTCTGGTGAAATCAGACATATTAATAGAGATTCAAGGGCAACAATCGGAGAAGTGTCTAATAGTGACCAAAAAAATATTAAACTTGGTAAAGCAGGTAGAAAGAGGTATCTTGGTTTTAGGCCTAAAGTTCGTGGAGTTGTTATGAATCCAGTAGATCATCCACATGGTGGTGGTGAAGGAAGAACTTCTGGTGGTAGAAATCCTGTAACCCCATGGGGTTTCTCTACAAAAGGTAAGAAAACTAGAAAAAATAAAAAAACTAGCGTTTTTATAATTAGAAGAAGGAAAAAATAATGACTAGATCTATTTGGAAGGGACCATTTGTTGATACACATCTGTTAAAAAAAGCAGAAAAATCGAGTGAGTCTGGTAGAAAAGAAGTAATCAAAACTTGGTCAAGAAGATCTACCATACTTCCTCAGTTTGTTGGCTTAACATTTGGTGTTTACAACGGTCAAAAATTTGTTCCAGTTACCGTAAATGAGCAAATGGTCGGGCATAAATTTGGTGAATTTTCTCCAACGAGATCTTTTAAAGGACATACCGCAGCAGATAAAAAGGCAGAGAAAAAATGAATACTTCTAATTCAACAGCTTTGGCTAAAGATAATATGATAAGGGTAAGCCCTTTAAAACTTTCAATAGTAGCTAATAGTATTGTTAATAAAAAAGTTAACGTAGCTATAAATCAATTAAAGTTTTCTCAAAAAAGAATTTCTAAAAATGTTTTGAAAGTTCTAAATGCAGCTATAGCAAATGCTGAGAATAATAAGCAACTAGATATAGACAATCTATTTATTAAAGAAGCATATGTTGGAAAAAGTTTAAGAATGAAAAGATGGAGACCTAGGGCAAAAGGAAGAGCTGGTTCAATAATAAAGCCATTCAGTAAAATTACAATTATATTAGAAGAAAGATTATCAAAAATAAAGGAAAATAAATAATGGGTCAAAAAGTTAATCCGCATGGTATTAGACTAGGAATTAATAAAACCTGGTCTTCAAGATGGTTTTCTAAATCAGATTATACAAAACTTTTACATCAAGACTTGAAAATTAAAAGTTATGTAGAAAGTAAACTTAAAAATGCAAGTATCTCAAAAATCAATATTGAAAGAGCGGCGAAAAAATTAAGATTGTCTATTTATAGTTCAAGACCAGGTATTATTATTGGAAAAAAAGGAGCTGATATTGAAACTTTGAAAAATACGCTTTCTAAAATGTCTAACCTTGAAGTTTTCCTTGATATTAAAGAAGTAAGAAAACCTGAAGTTGAAGCTAAACTTGTAGCTGAAAACATTGCAAATCAACTTGAAAAAAGAATATCATTTAGAAGAGCTATGAAGAAAGCAGTTCAATCTGCAATGAGATTAGGCGCTAAAGGTGTAAAAGTTGTTTGTAGTGGAAGATTGGGAGGAGCCGAAATAGCAAGAACTGAAAAATATCATGAAGGAAGTGTTCCTCTTCATACCTTAAGAGGTGATATTGATTATGCAACAGCAGAAGCTGACACCACATACGGTATTTGTGGAATTAAAGTCTGGATTAATAAAGGAGAAATTTTAGGAAAAGACCCATATGCTAGTGAGAAAAAACAATTAGATCAAGGGAGTGTTAGATAATGAATATGCTATCACCAAAAAAAACTAAGTTTAGAAAACAATTTAAAGGAAGAATTCATGGTTCTGCTAAAGGTAATTATGCACTAACTTACGGAAGTTTTGGATTAAAAGCAATGGAACCCGAAAGAGTTACTTCGAGACAAATTGAGGCTGCAAGAAAAGCAATTACAAGGTATCTCAAAAGAGCTGGGAGAATGTGGATTAGAATTTTTCCTGATGTGCCAGTCTCAAAAAAACCCGCAGAGGTAAGAATGGGAAAAGGTAAAGGTTCTATAGAATTTTGGGCATGTAGGGTTAAGCCTGGTAGAATTATGTTCGAAGTTGATGGTGTAGATGTAAATGATGCTAAAAAAGCAATGACACTTGCTGCAGCTAAACTTCCAATAAAATGTAAATTTGTTGAAAGAAATATATGATAAAGAAGAATGAAAAATTAAAAGATAAAAATAAAATTAAAGAGGAAATTTTCTCTTTAAAAAAAACAATAATGAATTTTAATTTTCAAAAGTCAACCGGTCAGCTTGAAAAAACTTCAAACTTAAGAAAATCAAAAAAAGATTTAGCAAGATTAAAAACACAGTTAAGACAATTAAACGAAACTAAAGGAGGTAATAGTGCCTAAAAGATTATTGTCAGGCGTTGTAGTCTCCTCTAATTCGAGTAAAACCATAGTTGTTAAGGTAACTAGAAGGGTTAAGCACAAACTTTATAGAAAAATTATAAATAGTTCTAAAAAGTATCATGTTCACGATGAAAAAAATGAGTTCAAAGTTGGAGATGCTGTTTCTATTATTGAGTCAAAGCCAATTTCTAAACTTAAAACTTGGACAGTAATTTCAAATACTGGAGAAAATAAATGATACAAATGCAATCAAAGCTTTTTGTTGCTGATAATTCTGGAGCTAGAAAAATACAATGTATTAAGGTGCTAGGCGGATCAAAAAGAAGATCTGCATCAATTGGTGATATAATTGTAGTATCAATTAAAGATGCAATTCCAAGGGCTAAAGTAAAAAAGGGTGATGTATACAAGGCTGTAATTGTTAGAACATCTAAAGATTTTCAAAGAAAAGATGGAACTTCAATTAGATTTGATAAAAATGCAGCTGTCTTGCTAGATAAACAAGAAGAACCCATTGCTACAAGAATATTCGGTCCAGTAACTAGGGAATTAAGAAGCAAAAAATTTATGAAAATAATAAGTTTAGCCCCAGAGGTGCTCTAATGACAAAGAAATTCAAGTTAAGAAAAGGAGATGATGTTATTGTCTTAACAGGTAAAGACAAAGGAAAAAAAGGAAAGATTATTAAAATGATCCCAAATAAAAATAAAGCAATAGTATCAGATATTAATAAGGTTAAAAAAAATCAAAAACCAGATAATAATCAACCTGGAGGAATTGTTGAAAAAGAAATGCCAATACATATTTCAAACTTGTCCTTTTTTGACTCATCTGAGAATAAAGCATCAAAAGTTGGATATAAACTAGTTAAAGACAAAAAAATTAGAATAACAAAACTTTCAGGCAAGGAAATCTAAATGAGCAGGCTGTTGGAACATTATAATAATACTATTAAATCAGAATTAATGTCTAAGTTAAAACTTAGAAATATACATGAAGTGCCAAAAATAGAAAAAATTATTTTAAACATGGGTATTGGTGAAGGAAAAGATGACTCAAAAATTGTTGATAAAGCAATTGAAGATTTAACGATGATTGCAGGTCAAAAAGCTATTAAGACTAAAGCAAAAAAAGCAATTTCAGGATTTAAAATTAGAGCTGGTATGCCTTTGGGAGCTAAAGTGACTCTAAGAAATAAAATGATGTATGAGTTTTTAGACAGATTGGTAAATATAGCCATACCAAGAATTAGAGATTTCAGAGGACTAAACCCAAATAGTTTTGATGGCAATGGTAATTATACCATGGGTGTAAAGGAGCATATTATTTTTCCCGAAATAAACTTTGATAAGATTGATAAAGTTAGAGGATTAGATATTACTATTTGTACGTCTTCAGTCAATAATAAACAGGCTCTAGAACTTTTAAAAAGTTTTAATATGCCATTCAACGATAAAAAAATTAATTAGGAGTGAGATATGGCAAAAAGTAGTTCTATTCAAAAAAATATTTCAAGACAAAATTTGATTACCAAACTTCGTAATAAAAGACAGTTTTTAAAATCTAAAATTAAAGATAAAAAATTATCCTTAGAAGAAAGAATTATATTTCAAAACAAGTTAAACGAACTGCCTAGAAACAGTTCTTCAATTAGACATAGAAATCGATGTGAGTTAACAGGTAGATCAAGAGGTGTATATAGAAAATTTGGTTTATCTAGAATAAAAATAAGAGAACTTTCAATGACTGGTGATTTGCCAGGAGTTGTTAAGTCAAGTTGGTAAAGGAGTTTATAATGGCTTTTAATGATGCATTATCCGACATGTTAGCAAGAATTAAAAATGCTCATAAGGCAAAAAAATCGAACACTTCGTGTTTTAAGTCAAAACTTAATATTAATGTATTATCTGTACTAAAAGATGAAGGTTACATTAGGGATTTTTCAGATATCGAGGAGCGTAAAGGGATAAACTATATTAAAATTGATTTAAAGTATTATAATGGAACACCGGTTATAAAAAAAATTAAGAGAATTTCTAAACCTGGAATTAGAGTATATTCAAAAATATCCGATTTAGAGAAACCTTATGGCGGTTTAGGAATTTCAATTCTTTCTACGCCAAAAGGTGTGATGTCTGATCAACAAGCAAGAAAGAACAATGTGGGTGGAGAAGTTCTTTGTGAGGTATTTTAATGTCTAGAATAGCAAAAAATAGTATTAAGATTAATAAAGAGATTAACTGTAGTTTTCAAAATGGAACTTTTTCTGCAAAAGGAAAGCTTGGTGAAATGAAATTATTAATTAAACCGTCTTTTGAAGTAAAAGTCTCAGATGATGAAGTATTAGTACTACCAAAACACGAAAAGAACAAAAAAGACTCTAATTGGGGAACAACAAGAGCCCTTGTTGCTAATATTATTCATGGAGTTTCTAAGGGCTTCACAAAAAGTTTAGAACTTAATGGAACTGGCTATAGAGCAAGTGTATCTGGCTCAACTTTAAAATTACAATTGGGTTATAGTCATGATATTAATTTCGAAATACCGAAAGAAGTTAAGATTGAATGTCCAAAACAAAATATTATTAATCTATCGAGTTATGATAAAGAAAAATTAGGAGCAGCAGCTGCAAAAATTAGATCTTTTAGAAAACCCGAACCTTTTAAAGGAAAAGGAATTAAGTATAGTGATGAATATATTTTTAGAAAAGAAGGAAAGAAAAAATAATAGTTATGAAAAATAGATCTGAAAAAATACGTTTTAAACTCAAAAAAATATCTAGTCGGAATAGACTTTCCGTTTTTAGATCTAATTCTCATATTTATGCTCAATTAATTGATGATAAAAAAGGTATCACTTTAGCTAGTTCTACTTCTACTCAGCAAGAAATAAAAAGTAAAAAATTAAAAAGAAAAGAACTTGCTGAACTTATTGGAAAAGATATTGCAAAAAAAATTATATCGAAAGGAATTAAAGATGTTTCTTTTGACAGAGGTAAGTATAAATATCATGGATTAATTAAAATACTAGCAGAAGCAGCAAGAGCTGAGGGACTTAATTTTTAGAGGTAAAATATGTTTGATAATGACAAATCAGAATTTAGTGAACATTTAGTAACAATTAATAGAGTTGCAAAAGTTGTTAAAGGTGGAAGAAGATTTGGTTTTGCAGCAATTATGATTGTGGGAGATAATAAGGGCAGAGTTGGTATCGGTACCGGTAAAGCTAAAGAAGTTCCAGAAGCTGTAAGGAAAGCTACTGAAAATGCAAAAAATAAGATGATAAGAGTTCACTTAAAAGAAAATAGAACAATTCATCATGACGTAGTTGGTAGGTTTGGGGCAGGAAAGGTAATTTTAAGATCTGCTTCCCCTGGTACTGGTATAATAGCAGGAGGACCAATGAGAGCTTTGTTTGAATCACTAGGAATTAAAGATGTAGTTGCAAAATCAACAGGTACATCCAATCCACATAACATGCTTAAAGCTACTCTTAATGCTTTTAAAATGTCAGAATCACCAAAATCTATTGCTTCTAAGCGTTCAAAAAAAATTAATGACATAACATCAATTAAGCAGAGTTAAACTTATGAAAATTAACGAACTTAAATCAACAAAAACATCAAAAAAGTCTCGTAAAAGAGTTGGAAGAGGATCTGGCTCTGGTTTGGGTAAAACATCTGGAAGAGGTGTAAAGGGACAAAAATCAAGATCTGGAGTATCTATTAATGGTTTTGAAGGTGGTCAAATGCCATTGTACAGAAGGCTTCCTAAAAGAGGTTTTAAGAATCGATTTCAATTACAAGTACAACAAATTAATTTTAAAACTTTATTTACTATAGTTAAAAAATATAATCTTAATACTGAGAATATAACAGAAGCTGAACTTTTTGAAAAAAAAATATTTAATAAATCTAAAGGTGTTTTAAAACTATTGAATGTAGGTAAAATTGAAAAAGCAATAAACATTCAAATTTCATTTGCTTCAAAAAAAGCAATAGAGGTTGTAGAAAAACTAGGTGGAAAGGTAAATTTATTAAAGAAGTAAAATGGCAACTGCAGCAGATAGATTAGCTAATAATTTAAATTTTGGCGCTTTAGGAAAAGCGACTGAATTAAGACAAAGACTTTTATTTACATTAGGAGCCTTAATTGTATTTAGATTAGGAACTTTTTTACCAATACCTGGAATAAACCCAATAGCTCTTCAGCAGTTTTTTGAACAACAATCATCTGGTATCTTAGGGATATTTGATACATTTTCTGGAGGAGCATTAGGTCGTATGGGTATTTTTGCTCTTGGTGTTATGCCATATATCTCAGCTTCTATAATCATGACATTAATGCAATCTGCTATTCCTTATCTCAAATCACTCAAAGAACAGGGTACAAAGGGAAGAAGGCAATTGTTACAATATTCAAGATATTTGACTGTACTTATTGCAGCTTTGCAAGGGTATGGAGTTTCAATTGGTCTAGAGTCAATGCAAACTATTTATGGTAACATTGTTTTTGAACCTGGTATGTTCTTTAGGCTGACAACTGTAATAACACTAGTTGGTGGAACAATTTTTTTAATGTGGTTAGGTGAACAAATAAGTTCAAGAGGTGTAGGAAATGGTATTTCTTTAATTATTACAGCTGGAATAATTGCAAATTTGCCTAGTGCTTTTGTTAGCACACTACAGCTTGGAAGAACTGGTGAGCTTAGTGTAGCTTTTATACTCGGAATCCTAATATTAATTCTACTTTTGATTATTTTTATTGTTTTTGTTGAAAAGGCCCAAAGAAGATTGCCTGTTCAATATCCAAAAAGGCAAGTTGGGAATAAAATATATGGAGGTCAAAGCTCTCACCTGCCATTAAAAATTAATACAGCAGGTGTCATTCCTGTAATTTTTGCATCATCAATTTTACTTTTACCAAATACAATGTCTGGTTTTGGTGCTGGATCATCTAGTGAAATTTTTATTTTAATTTCAAGCTATTTAGGAAGAGGTCAACCACTATATCTTTTATTCTATGCTTCAATGATAATCTTTTTTGCTTTTTTTTATACAGGAATTGTTTTTAATCCAGATGAGCAAGCTGAGAATTTAAGAAAGTATGGAGGTTTTATTCCAGGAATTAGACCGGGTGAAAATACTGCAAATTACATTGAATTTGTTTTAACAAGAATTACTACTATTGGAACCATATATTTAGCTTTCGTTGCACTGCTTCCAGAATTTTTATTATCAAGAACTTCTATTCCCTTTTATCTTGGTGGAACTGCACTTCTGATTGTTGTTGTTGTAATGATTGACTTTATAACCCAAGTACAATCTCATTTGTTCCAACATCAATATGAAAATCTTTTAAAAAAAACAAAATTAAAAGGTAGACGATAAATTGAATAATATCATTTTTTTTGGCCCCCCAGGAGCTGGAAAAGGAACACAGGCAAAAAAAATATCTGAAGCGCTAAATCTACCGCATCTATCTACAGGAGATATTTTAAGATCAAAAATTAAAAAAAATGATGATATTGCAATAGAATTAAGAAAAATAATGTCTAGTGGGAATTTAGTTTCTGATGAAATTCTGAATCAAATTGTTGCTGAAAAAATTAGTGAATGTAAAAAAGGTTTTATACTTGATGGTTATCCAAGAACTTTAGACCAGTCTCTTTTCTTAAAAAATTTAATTAATCAATCATCTATAAAAATTAATTTTATTTTTAATATCAAAATTGATTTTGAAACCTTAAAAAAAAGAATTTTAAAAAGATCTTTAGAGGAAAACAGAGAAGACGATAACCTAGACGCCGTACAAATTAGATATGATGCTTATTTAGAAACAACTAAACCTGTATCTGATTACTATAAAGAGAACTACCCTGACTCTTTCCATGAAATAAGTGGAGACAATCAAATTGATGAAATTACTTACAAAATTATGAAAATAGTCAAAAAATAATGAGTTTCAGCCAATATTTAACATTTCTTCACTTGACTAAAGTACAAACAATCATGTATTCACCCTCATTCATTTTCGAAATCTTTTATGGCTAGAATATCAGGAGTAAACATACCTACTAACAAAAGGGTTCACATAGCTTTAACCTATATATTTGGAATTGGAAATAAAATTGCTACTGATATATGTAAAGATGCCTCAGTAGATACTACTAAAAGAGTTAATGAGCTAAATGATGATGAGCTAAACAAAATAAGAGACTTAATAGATAATAAGTACTCTGTAGAAGGTGATTTAAGAAGAAAAATTTCTATGGATATAAAAAGATTAAACGACCTTGGTTGTTATAGAGGATTAAGACATAGAAAAAAATTACCAGTTAGAGGTCAAAGAACTCATACTAATGCGCGAACCAGAAAAGGTAAAGCTGTAGCAATTGCAGGTAAGAAAAAAGTTACTAAGGGTTAAATATGGCTGAAAAAAAGAAAGCTAAAATAAAAAAAAAGGTATCATCTGGTATTGCTCATATTGTATCCTCGTTTAATAATACAATTATAACAATTTCAGATGAAAAGGGTAATGCTCTTGCTTGGTCATCAGCAGGACATAAGGGATTTAAGGGTTCTAGAAAATCTACACCTTATGCAGCTCAAATTGCAGCAGAAGATGTAGGCACTAAAGCTAAAGAATATGGATTAAAAACATTAAAGGTAGAAGTATCTGGCCCTGGTTCAGGAAGAGAATCAGCACTACGATCTTTGCAATCTATAGGTTATGTGATTACTTCAATAAAAGATGTTACACCAATACCGCATAATGGATGCAGGCCTAGAAAAAGAAGAAGAGTTTAGTAAGAAGGAGTAAATAAGTGTTACAAAAAAATTGGAGCGAATTAATAAAACCTAGTAAAATGGAAGTTAACGTAGAGGAAAGCAATGGAAAAATAGGTGTATTAACAGCTGAACCACTAGAAAGAGGTTTTGGTCTTACACTTGGTAATGCGATTAGAAGAATTCTATTATCATCACTTCAAGGAGCCGCCATCACCTCGATTAAAATTAAAGGAGTTGTTCATGAATTCTCTACTATTCAAGGAGTAAAAGAAGATTTAACAGATATACTATTGAATTTAAAATCTGTAGCAGTTAAAGTTCATTCACCTGGTTTAAAAAAAATGTATTTAAAGTCTTCTGGCTCTGGGGAGCTAAGAGCAGGAAACTTTGAAACTGATTCTGAAACAGAAATAATGAACCCAGATCAATTAATAATGACATTAGACTCTAATGCAGAAATTGAAATTGAAGCCAATGTTGAAACTGGAAAAGGTTATGTTTCTGCTGAAGTCGCTGAAGATGATAATAAAGTAATTGGTGAAATAAAACTTGATGCAATGTTTAGTCCAGTAATTAGAACTTCCTATAAAGTTGAAAATAGTAGAGTTGGACAAGTTACTGATTATGACAAATTAATATTTGAAGTTGAGACTAATGGAGTAATTTCTCCAGATGACGCAATTGCTTTAGCTGCAAGAATATTACAAGATCAACTTCAACCATTTATTAATTTTGATGAACCTGAAGTTATGCCTGATCAATCACAAGTAGAGAAACTTTCATTTAATTCAAATCTTTTAAAGAAAGTCGAAGAATTAGAGTTATCTGTAAGATCGGCTAATTGTTTAAAAAATGATAATATTATTTATATTGGTGACCTTGTTCAAAAATCTGAATCTGAAATGTTAAGAACACCAAATTTTGGAAGAAAATCATTAAATGAAATTAAAGAGGTTCTTCAACAAATGGAATTAAATTTGGGCATGTCAGTTCCAGATTGGCCTCCAGATAATATTGATGAACTAGCAAAAAAATATGAAGATCCTTTTAATAAATAATGAAACACAATATTAAAAATAAAAAGCTAAATAGAACTTCCACTCACAGAAAAGCCCTTTTAATGAATCTTTCGAATTCTTTGCTCAAGCATGAACAAATTACTACCACATTACCAAAAGCTAAAGAGCTAAAACGTTATATTGAAAAAATAATTACATTGGGTAAAAAAGGGGATCTTATGTCCAGAAGAAAAACAGTATCAATTCTTCAAGATCAAGATATGACAAAAAAAACATTCGATGTTTTTGCTAAAAGATATAAAGATAGAAATGGTGGTTACACAAGAATAGTAAAACTTGGGAATAGATTTGGTGATAATGCACCTGTAGCTGTTATTGAACTAGTTGATAGAGATGAAGAAGCAAAGGGAAAAGATAGCGGTCCTGTAATTGAAAAGAAACCTTCTGACGACTCTGAAGAACAACCACAAATTTAAATTATATTGTTTCAAATTTTTTTAGTAGCGTCTGGTGGTGCAACCGGAGCAATATCTAGATATTTAATAAATTATTTATTCAAATTATATTTTAATAATAATTTATTCGCTACATTATGTGTTAATGTTATTGGGTCATTCTTTATTGGATATTTAATATCATATGGATATTCAAAAAGTTTATCAGAAAATTTTATTAAATACTTTTTAATCATTGGTTTTTTAGGTTCTTTTACTACATTTTCAGCATTTTCTAGTGAAGTTGTTAATTTATATTTATCTAATAAATTATTTTTATCATTTTCGTACGTCATTATATCAGTTACAATTTGTGTTTTTGCAGCATATATTGGAATTAGTATTAATAAGTTTTGATTAAAATATTTAAAATTGAAAGTGATAATAATATTAGACTTGATCGGTATTTACGAAATAAATACACGTCACTAACTCAAAGTTTTATAGAAAAAAATATAAGAAAAAAAAATATTTTAATAAATAATCATAAAACCTCATCTAACTATTTAATTAAAGAAAAGGATGAGATTAAAATTCTTAATTTTCATAAAGACATTTATAAATGTAGAATTGTTTTTAAAAAATCAATAAAAGTAAGTAATCAGACATACAATAAATTCAAAAGATCTGTATTGTACGAAAATGATGATTTTTTAATTCTAAATAAATGGTCCTCAATTTCAAGTCAGGGAGGAAGCAAAATTTCTGAGTCTATTGATCATATAATTAAAAATATTTCGAAAGATTATAGATTAGTTCATAGATTAGATAAGGAAACATCGGGATTATTAATAATTGCTAAAAATTTAAATTTTGCAAAAATTTTTGGAAATTTATTTAAATTAGGATCAATTAAAAAAACATATTTTGCATTATGTGAAGGAATTCCAAAATTAAAACATTCAATTGTTAGTTTAGATCTAAAAAATAAATTTAATAAAATACAGAAAACAGAAACATATTATAAACTATTGTATGAACGCAAAGGTATATCAGTTGTAATGTTTCAGCCAAAAACAGGTAAAACTCATCAAATTAGAAGAGTGTGTAAAAACCTAAGTATACCTATTATTGGTGATACTAAATATAATTATCAGTCTAAATTTAAGACAGAAAACTTAAAATTGAATGCGTTTAAGCTCGAATTTACTATTAAGTCCAAAGTCTATAAATTTTATTCTAAATTACCAAGTGATTTTACACTATTTATGAAAACTAAGAATTTAAAAAATATAAATAGTTATTTTTTAGATTAAATGTCTAATAATTTTTTTAAAAATATTTTTGAAAAAACTTTATCAAATTCATCTTTAGAAATATTAATATTTAATTCTTTAAGAGAAGTATTTTGGTAACTCTTTAATCCACAAGGATGAATATAATTATATTTAGTCAAGTCAGGATTAATATTAAAACTCATGCCATGATAAGTTACCCATTTGGATACTCTTAATCCTATTGCTCCAATTTTTTTCTCTTTTTTAAATTTTTTATTATCTGAACTTATTACCCAAATACCAACTCTATCTTTAAATGATCTGGCTTTAATATTATATTCAGATAAAAAACTTATTAAAGAATTTTCAATAATACTGATAAACTTTCTAATATCTTTTTTTCTATTATTTAAATTTATCATGAAGTAGACAATTCGTTGACCTGGACCATGATAAGTAGTTTTTCCACCTCTATTTGTTTTTATTATGCTAATATTACTTTTTTTAATTATTTCTT
>MDSZ01270996.1_pt1 | contig 15377 bp, 13 predicted proteins | sample 811201 | NCBI WGS metagenome assembly MDSZ01 (sample SAMN05326647, study PRJNA326480) | marine metagenome | isolation source: seawater | place: Indian Ocean: North | collected 2010
TAATTTTTAAATTTTTTGATTTAATATTTTTAAGCCAGCCTACCGAGGTATTTATGTCATATGGGGCTAAAGCTTTAACATAATATCCTTTTTTAATAAGTGTTTCAGTTAGATGAGAACCTATGAATCCAGAAGCGCCGGTTATAAATATTTTTTTTTTCATATATCTGACCAATATACGAAAATTAAATATTTTAAAGTAAAGAATAGAAAATATTAGTATAATTTTATGAATTTTTGTTAATTTACTAATATGAAAAAAAATTTGCTTTATTTATTAAACCAAAAATTAGATGAGAGAAATCTAGAAAGGTTAGGAATTAATTTTTTTTTAAAGAAAAAATATCATATATATATTTTAAATAACAAAGATAATTTAAAAATTAAAAATAAAAATATCCATTTTCTTAGTTACAAAAGCTTAATAAAAACAATTAAATATTTAAAAAATAATTTAAACAAAATTGAATATTATTTAAATTTTTCTGGAAATAGTTTTAAAGAAAAACTCATACAAATTTACTGTAAAAAACTAAACATAAAAAGCATAGAATTTGAGTTAGGAAAAATACCGATACCAAAGAGAATAAATAGAAAAATAATATTAAATCATTTTTTTAGTAAAGATATAGCAAGAACTATTTCATTTATGTTATTTAGTATAAAAAACTTTCTGTTAAGTTTTTTAAATATTAATGCTAATATTAAATTTATCTCGGGATCATCAATTACAAAAAAAAACACTTTAAATATTTATAATCATAACTTTGATTATGATTTATTTTTAAAAGAAAAAAAAAATAAATATAAAAGAAAAAAATATATTCTTTTTATAGATCAAAACTTTGAAGAAAGCTTTGATCTAAAAGAAAATAAATATATTTTTCAATATGACAAAACACAATATTGGCCACCACTGATAAAATTTTTTAATAAAATAAAAAATGACTTTGGATATGATATAAAAATTTTATCTCACCCAAGAAGAAAAAATAAAAAATACTCAAAAATGAAATTTTTAAATAACAGATCATTTGAGCTAATTAGTAGCTGTTCTGCAGTATTCGCACATGATAGTACTGCGATACAGATCCCTATTCTATTAAATAAACCTATTATATTTGTTACTTCAAACTATATTAACAAAGATATATATAGAAAAAATTCAATAAAACTCTTTTCAGAAGAAATAGGAGCAAAAATAGTAAACGTAGATATTGATAAAATATCCAAATTAAAATTTAATTTTAATAAAAAATTATATAAAAATTATATTAATAAATTTGTAAAACATAAAAAGTCAAAACAAATAATAACTTGGGAAAAACTTTATAAATTAATCAATTAATATATTTTGGCTCACAAATTTTTTTAAACTTGGTACTAAACTTTCTGTAGCCTCAACTGAAAGATGATTTGAATCTCGCAACATAAGAAAATTATTTTTTGAATTATAAGAAAAACATTTATTTGTTGAGCATAAATTTTTATAAGTATTATAAAAATAAATATTACTATTTTTAACCAATAATTTATCTATTTCATTTAATAATTTATTGAGTTTTCTAATTTTTTTATCTTCAACTATATCAATTTCACAACTTCTTTTTTGAACCATACATTTGACAGGATAATTTAAAGTGTCTCTTGGATTTGAAAATATTAACAAAATTTTAACATTAGAATTAAATTTTTCTTTTGCTTGTTTTATTGCTTCAATTTTACTTAGTCCAAAATATTCATCTGTATTTATTTCCGTGACATAGATTAACTCATTATATTTTTGCGCAAGATAGTTTACTTCTTCATGGGAAATTTTGTAAAAATGATTTAACTTATAATAAGCATTTTTAATTATATCAATTTTATCTATTGTGTGTGCAAATTGAGCAGTTAAGCTATTTCCTTCTAAATAAAATATTACTTCTTTATTTGTCTTATCTAATCTTAAACATTCATTTTTTAAACCATATTCATTTAGCGTATATTTCTTTGGTGCATTTTTTCTGCAATATTCATAAAATAGTTTATTATTTACTTTATAATTCGCTAACGTTCTTTTTTTCCAATTATAATTTTTTTCTAAATAATTATTTTTTAATATAAAATCTCTTATATTCTGTCTTAAATCATTGTTTAAATGCTTTATATAGATGAAAAATATCACCAAAAATGAAAAGCTAAATACTAAAAACTTAAATATTTTATCCTTAAATTTTATATAACGAAATTTTTTCTCAATTAACTCATATAAAATTATGCTAAGTACAATGGTGATCAATATTGACAAAAAAAGCTTTGTAAATCCAAAAAAATAAATATCTAAGAAGTAAATTACTGGAAGATGAACTAAATAAATAGAATAAGATATGTTTCCAATATATATAAAAAATTTATTTATAAATAGTTTGCTGGAAGTGGAAAATATAATTAATAGAGAAGTTAAGAAAACTACAATTATATTATAAAAAACATATTCGAGATCTAAAAAAATTAAAAATAAATTAATTAAGATAAAAATAAAATAAAAGATATAATCGTTTTTAAAAGTTAAATTTTTAAAATATAAATAAATACATGCTCCAGCAGCAAATTCCCAGAATCTGAATATTGGTAGATAAAAAACTAAATTTGAATGAGATTTGGATAATACAAAATATGTTACAAAACTAAATAAGCCTAGTGCAAAAATAATATAAAAAACCGAATTTTTTTTTAAAAATTGATAAAATAAAATCAATAATAAAGGATAGACTAAGTAAGTTTGCTCTTCTAATCCTAAAGACCATGTATGACCTAAAGGATCATCAAAAATATTATCAAAATAATCTTTGTTTCTAATTAGAAAATAAATATTAGAAATGCCTAAAATACTAAAAATAGTTTGCTTTGTTGGAGTGAGAGAAGATGGACCATAAAATTGAAAGAAAAAATAAGTTGATAAACAAACCACTACAAGCGCAGGAAATAACCTTTTTAACCTACTAATATAAAAACCTCCAAGGTCTATTTTATTTTCAGAAAAATACTTAGTTAAAAGTTGTTTTGTTATTACGTAGCCTGATATTACAAAAAAAATATCCACACCAAGATAACCTTTATAAAAATAAGGAATTTTTAAATGATATAAAAAAACAAATATGACTGCTATTGCTCTTAAAAATTGAATATGTTCTTTATATGAATTATTCACAATTTTATTAAAAAATTAATTTTAAATTTTTAAAGGACATTTTAAGTAAATTTTTTACTAAATTTGTATTGTTTAAAATTTTCTCTAAATCTTTTAAATAAAAATATTGAGACTCCCTCCAAGGATTAGAATAAAATTTATTAGCAAATTTAATTTTTTTAAATTTAATTATTTTGTTATTTATTTTTAAATTCTTATAATTATTAAACAAGTATAAGTTTTTATCTGCCTCTGATGATATTTTTAATATTGGTTTTTTAAAACCTGTTTTACATGAGGATTTTACTTCAAATAAAATACCATTAACAAATTTACCATTTAGTGTAAAACTTGTATCAATTTTTTGATAATTTACTTTAGTAAAATTTAATTTTTTTCTTAAATTCTTAATGTCCCCAAAATAAAAATTTAATAAATCAAGCAAGTGTGGGGCAATTGCTAACAAATGACCTCCACCTAATTTTCTTTTAATCCACCAAGTATTTTTTTTTTCATGAAAATTATTTGAATAATATTCAATTTTTATTTTTTTTATCTTTTTATTAATTATTATTTTTTTATATTTTTTAATATATGGATGATATCTAAGTTGATGATTAACTAGAATTTTATTTGATTTTCTTTGTAATAATGTTTTTAGTTTATTTAAGTTCTGAATATTATTAACAACCGGTTTTTCACATAATATGTAAGAATTTTTTTTTATAAAAAATTTAATTAATTTTAAATGTGTATATGGAGGAGTTTCAATACAGATCAGGTTAATTTTTTTATCTTTATTTATTATATGAATATTATTTGTAAAATATAATCCTTTTTTATTTCTAGAAAAAATATAATTTAAATTTATATTTTTAATTGATAATAAACATTTTGACAAAACCCTTAAACCGTATCCAGTTCCAATAATTGCAGCACTGAATATCATTTTTTTTTCATAATTAATTTACACAACTCTAGATCAATAGGAGTATCTATATTTATAGATTTTTCACTTTTCATAATATAAGCAAGACTATTTGCAGTCCCATATCTTTTCTTTTTAAGAATTAAATTCCTCCTTGCTGCATAAATTGACCCATTTCTAATATAAGCTTTTGGTCTTAGTTGTTGTCTATGAGTTTCTGGTATTTCCTTTAAACTAGAATTAAAATTTTTTATTTTTCCATTTTCAATTCTCTTTATTCTTAACGGATGATGATCTTCTAATTCTGTTACACCAATCACACTATCGGCTTTACTTTTTATTAATTTATTTAATATGTTATCTATATCTTTAAAAGTTTTTAATGGATTGGTAGCCATCAACTCTACAAAAAAATCATATTTTTTTCCTTCTTCTCTCTCACAAAACTCTAACGCATGAGCGTCAGCATCAACCGCTCTTGCCTTATCTGTAGAAAGTTTTTTTGGTCTTAAAAATGGTACATCTGCTCCTAATTTTTTACATACAGACGCGATTTTTTTATCATCAGTAGAAACTAAATATCTACTTATCAATTTACTCTTTTTAGCTTCCTTGATTGTATAATAAATTAATGGTTTACCATTTATTTTTGTAATATTTTTATTCTTAATAGATTTTGAACCACCTCTTGCAAGTGTGACAGCTAAGATCCTATATTTTTTATTTGCCATTCATAACCTCTAATTCATTTTTTAAAAGATTAATTCTATCATTATTGTTTTTTGGCAAATTAAAGAAAGTTAACATTTTTTCATATTCACTTTTATATTTTTTTTCATTTATAGACTTCCAATAATCAAAGTATTCAATAGCATCATTATATCCATGGGAAACAAAATATTTGTAGTTTGAGAAATATGAATCTTGAAACTTTGATAGTATATCAACATAATATGATTTAATCCCAAGACTCATTGCCTCAAATGTTGGGCTTGAAAAAGCAGTTGAGATAACTATTTCGGATTCCTGGATTATATCAAGACTATTAGAATTATTATCTGTGATTATCAGATTAGATAGATTTCTTTCTAAATAAGAAATTAAATTTGTTGTATCATAAGTATTTTTTAAATAATCAAGAGAATATTTAGGTTTAATAATAAAGTTATAATCTCTGTTTGATTTTGCTATTTCTTTTATTAGATTTAGAATTTTAAACTGAGAACTAATTGGTATCATGCTTTTTTTACCTTCATAACTTGATAAAAAAAAAGAGATAATTTTTCTTTTTTTACCTGAAATTAATAGATTAGGGCTGACCATTTTTTCATCAAACCAAAAAGGTCCAGATATAATTAAATTATCAGAAAATGATTTGTTATTTTTTGACATTTCTAAACTAGCTTTACTCCAATGAAATTCAAAATTATAGTTCTGATAGAGCAGATCAATATTGCAATAATACTCAGCAAATTTTTTACTAAACAAGTTTTCCGAGTGTGTGTGTTTCAAATTCAATGTTTTAGTTCCACTTTTATTTAACAAAATATTTCTATATATATGAGAACTTCCAAAATCATGGTATGAAACATAATTTTTAAAATCATAAATTTTCAATACATTTTTCCATATTAAAAAATTAGTCCAGCAATTAAAAATTTCATTTTTAATAAACTTATTATGACTAAATGAGATTATAAATAATATGACTGATACCAATAAATAGATTGTAAAAAAATTTAATAAGAATAACAAAGAACAATACCTTAGAGGTTGTCTCTTATTAGTTATTATAAAGTTAAAATTTTTTTTTTTAATGTCTTTTAAATGATTAATGTTTGGTACTGTTTCAAAAACGTATAATAGGTCTTTGTTTGCGTAACCTAATTTGTTAAAGAGATTCATATTTGGTTGATTTTCGTTAAAACCAAATCCATTGTCATAAATCCTAACACCCAATTTAATATGTTTCTTAAATATTTTTAAACTTCTAATTGTTATAATTGAGTAAAAAAAATAAATGATAAATTTTAAAGAAGATTTAAAAGAATCTGCATATTGAAAAAATATGTTTTTTTTTAAATTACAATTATTATCAAAAATACTTTTATCAAAATCTGATTCTTGAATATTTTTAAAAAATTCATTTATTTCATGATCAATAAAATTAAAATATGAAATATTATTTTTTTTTAAAATTTCAGAAATTTTTAGATGTTCAAAATAAATTTTTACATTACTTGCAATAATTTTTAATATACAATTCTTTATATTTTGGTGCTTAAATAATAAGTTTAATAATTTTAATAAATATTTATTTTTTTTAAAAATTTTATCTTTATTTTTCTCTATAAAATCTAATGATTTCTTATCTGGAACCCATCTATCATAAAAATTATCGATAAAAAAAGACCATGAAAATGATACTATTTTTAAATTTTTATAGTTTTTTAAATCTGAAAATTTATTTTTTAAATTTTTATCTAATAATAAAATTAAAGTTTTCTTACCTTCAATTAAATTAAAAAACAAACCTTGATCATCAATTTTAGAAACTATAAATACTTGATCATATTTCTTAATTTCATTTATATTAAGATTTGCCATTAAATAGAAAACTAATTTTTTAATACATTTAATAACTTGTTGTAAGTCGCAGCATCAATTTTGACTCCATTTTTAATATTTTTCTTTCTTTCAGTATTTTCTTTTTCTCCTGGAATCAAAATTTCCTTAAAACCCTTTTTTGTTCTTGAACTTTTAACATGATTTGTAAGTATTTTTACATTTTTTCTAAAGTCACTTAGTTTTGAAAATGCAGATGTTTTTAAACAAATAAAAGTTGTTGCATTTCCATGTTGAGAATTTTTTTTCCCTGAGCATCCTGCTTGTGATAATGCACCACTAATTATATCAATGGCAAATGCTAAACCAAATCCTTTAAATCCAGAAACTCCACCCAAAGGTAAAATTGAACCTTTAGGTTCGTGATAGAATTTTTTTGTATCTGTAGTTAATTGTCCTTTAAAATCTTGAATATATCCTTTAGTTGTTTTCCTATTAATTAAATAGTTAATTTTCAATTTTCCTTCTGCTACAGTGCAAGAAGACATGTCAAGTTCAAAAATTTTGTTTTTATCTGGGCCTGGCGTTGAAATAGAAATTGGATTAGATGGAAGCTTTCTGTCTTTGCCCCCAAAAGGAGCAACTATAAAGCTAGTCCCATGTAAATTTAAAAAACCTATGCAGACAAACCCTTTCTTTGCAGCTTGATTTGTAAAATCAGATAATCTTCCCAAATGATTAGAGTTTTTTATTGTAACACAAGAAATATTATATTTTGCTGATTTTTTTATTGCAATTTTAATTGCCTCATCAGCTATAACCTGACCAAATCCCCAATTCCCATCAATTTGAACAATATTTCTATTTTCGTTAAAGATTTTCATTTTTGAATTTGGAAATAATTTCTTGTCATTTATTTTTTCTAGATAAAGCGGAGCTCTTGCAGCACCATGAGAGTTTTGTCCACTAAGATCAGCTTGTGTAAGATAATAAGATACCTTTCTAGCAATTTTTAAACTTGATCCGTGTTTAATGAAAATTTTAACTAAAAGATTGTATAATTTAATATGATTAATTTTGATAAAATCTTTTTGCATTAAATATATTATTTATTTTTTTTTTTGAAATCTTGAATAAAAAAATTAAGATCTTCTGGCGTTCCTAATCCATACATTTTAGACACATTATTTGTTATAATCTTTTTCCCATCTTTAATAGCTTCATTAAACACTGGACAAACATAAAATTCATTGTTTACTCTTATATTTTTTTTAATCATTTGATTTGCATAAAACACATAGTCTTTTCCATGTTTCCAATAATAAAAGCCAACAGTAGCATTGTTTGAAATTACCTTTTTTTCTGCAACTTCAATAACCATGCCTCTATCATCACATTTCGCATATGACCATTTTGGATGCAAAGCATTAAAACAAAGAATACCACCATCTACATTTGTTTTTTTAAATTTGTACATTATGCTTGAGCTATTCCACTGAAAATATTGATCTGAATTACATATTATCAATGGATAGTCATTATCTATATATTTTTTAGCCAGTAAAACTGTTGATGCCGCACCATTTGTTAAGTGATCTATTTCAACAATTTTGCAATTTGGTTTCAAAATATTTAAAAGACTAGATAAATTATATTTTTCTTGGTGTTCTTTTTGAACTAAAAAAATATAATTCGCATTAATATTTATACATTCAATTACCCATTGTATCATTGGTTTACTAAATATCTCAATTAAAGGTTTGGGAAAAGAATATCCTGCCTCACTAAATCTTTTTCCAGCACCTGCCATCGGTATTACTATATTTAGTTTTTTATCATCCCAAGTATGATTTTTTTGAATTTTAAATGAATTTTTGCTATTCATTTCTTTTAAGAAGGATTTAATATTTTTCATATTAACATCTTTTAATTTATCTATAGGCATTAAATTTGCACCACACTCCTTAACTGCAGTTCTACCATAATACGAATCCTCGAGTATTAAAGTTTCACTTGGCTTTGCATCCATATTTAGCATAATCTTCATATACATTTCCGGATGAGGTTTAGGATTTTTTACTTCTTCGTTTGATATAGAAAATTTTATAAATTTTTTAATTTTTAAATTTGAAATACAAACATTAAGTGTGGATTTTATCGCATTTGTAGCAATACCAATATTATAATTTTTATTTAAATTTAAAAATAGATTATAAATTTTTTTATTATATTTAATTTTTTTTTTTAATATTTGATCAGTATAAATTTTTTTATATTTGGTAATTATTTTATTTTTTTTTAAAGGTATTTGATTAGTTTCATTTAAAATTTTTAATTTTTCCTTTGTTGGGAGTCCATCAAATTTTTTAACATGCTCTTTAAAATTAATAGCATTTAAACCAGCTTTTTTAATAGATTTATTTAAAGCATAAAAATGAATATCACGTGTATCAACTAAAACTCCATCTAAATCAAAAATAATATTTTTAATCATTAAAATATCTTTTAGCTAAAAAAGGATAATCTGTACAAAGAAAAATTTTATCATTGTTTCTAAATTTTTTTAACTTTTTCCAGAATGCAGCATTTTTATGTTTTTTTAAATGACATTCAGGTGAAACAAAACACATATTTTTTTTTGATTTTAATTTTGGAAAATTGTACTCACCAAAAAAATTATCAACCCAAATACCATCTGAAGAGCTGTTAAAAATTAAATTTTTTTCATAATTACTAAATCTTTCAAAAAATTTAATTTTTTTTTTTTTTATATTGAATCAACTCTGGCACAGACATATCAAAAACAAAATAATTTTTAATTGAATATTTCTTTAAGGTTTTTTTTAGTATTTCTGAAATCCCATCAGATTTGATATTTAAAGCTAACATAGTATGATTGTTACTAATTTTTTTTGAAAATTCTTTTATAAATTTATGAAAATAATAAACTTTTTTTGTATCAACAGGATCGTGTGAAATAATTATATTTCCATTACAATCTCTTAAATCCATCTCTATACCAAATTTATTATCAATAGCTCTTTCAAAAGATATTTTTGTATTTTGCTCAACTTTTTTTAACCACAATCCTCTATGACAGATAATTTTAACCATTTTTTTTTTTATTAAATTTTTTATAATCTTGAAATATTTTATTGATTACATGTTTTTTTGAAATTGGTATGTATTGATTGGGACTATTTTTATAATTGATATAACTTAATTCTTTACAAAAAAATGGTGCTGCTGATCCATTACATGAATTATGTTTCCAGTGACTATTATCTATAAAAATAACATGTTTTAATTTCTTACAAAGTAGTAAATAATACGAAAGAGTGCCCTCTGATCCAAATGTCCAATTACAATTTAAATTTAATGTAATTAAAAGTTCTGAAAACGATAAATTATGATTTTCAAAATTTCTTAAATCTATGACGTTTTCATCAATATTCCAATTCAATGCTTTTTTATTTACAAGTATAATTTTAAAGTTTTTAATATTTTTTTCCTTAATTTTTTTTTGAATAGACTCAAATATAGATTTCATAAATAAAAAATTTTTTTTTGAAATTACACCTAATCTTCTTTCAAACTTTTCATATTTTAAATTTTCATCAAAAGTAGAAAACATAATTAATGTAAAATTTTTTTTTAAAATTTTACTTAAATTAGATTTATTTGAATTTTTTGGAAAATTTAAATTACTAAAATTAATTGGCTTACTTTTAAATTTTAAAATTTTTATGAATAAATTATTTAGACTTTCTGGATGATTAAAATCTAAACCTTGAAATTTGTAACCGTTTGTATAAGAAATTTTAATGTAAGAATTATCTGGACTATCTATTTTTTTAAACCGACTTGAAATTATTCTAAATTTTAATATTTTAGAAACAGTTATAAGAATATCATTAAATTCATTAGAGTATGGCCTATTTGGATTTTGAGAAAAAGAGTTTTCATTAATCCAAACTTCAAAGATTTTAAACTTTTTTTTAATATCGGAAAAAAATTGTAATAAAATTCCCAATAAGTGTAAGTTTAATTTTGCATCTCTTAAATCTAAAATAAATCTATGTTTACTTCTAATCAAATATTTTAAGCTTTCTTTAGACTCCCTAAAGGAAAAAAATAATCCTAGTGTTAAAAATCTTAAGATTAAAATTATAAAACTTTTAAATTGATTTCCTCTTATTATTGGAAACAAAATATTTCTCATTAAGTTTCTGTTATTAAATTGATAAAAATTTTTAAAAGACATTTTGATAATTAAAACATTGTAAATATATGGTTATTGTATATGTACAATATGTTTTTTTTTGATATTAACAAATTTAAAAATTATATAAATCTTATTAATGAGAAAACTAAAAGTAGCAATTATTGGTGCAGGAAGAATGGGTAGATTCCATTTAGAAACACTTAAAGATATGAAAAATATTGAGTTAGTTGCAATTTTAACTACTGTGTATGGAACTGAAAACAGAAAAAAACTAAAAAATAAATATAAGATTAAAAATGATTATGAAAACATAGATGAAATGTTATCCCATAGTAATATCGATGTAGCCTTTATTCAACCAAGCGTACAAGAAGTTTATCCTATAGCCAAAAAACTTTTAAGTAACAAAATAAATTGTTTGATAGAAAAACCTCCTGCTCTTGATATTAAAAAAGTTCTAGAACTTGAAAGATTAACAAAAAAAAATAATTTGGTTTCTGTTGTTGGTTTTCAAAGGAGATTTTACTCTAACCTGCAAGTAATTAAAAAATACTATAAGCAGCTTGGTTCTCTATATTCTATAAATGTTGAGGCTCCAGAGTCATTTGATGTCATCAAAAATAAAAAAAAATTCATAAAACCAGTTTTAAAAAAATGGTTTTATTCAAATGGTATACATATGATTGATTTAATGTTGTTTTTTGCAAATAGTGAAATTAAAAAAATTTATAAAATAACCAGAAAAATAGAAGAAAAAATTTGTAATAATAGTTTTAACGCAATTATAAAATTCAAAAAAAACCTTGTTGGTCAATATATTTCAAATTGGAAATCTCCAGGAAATTGGTCAATTAAACTTTACTATACAAATGGTCAAGTAGTTATTTCACCTATTGAAAAAACAAAAATTATTTTTCCAAAAAATAAAGTAATTGAAATAAAAAATTCAAAAATTGATGAAAAATATAAACCTGGTCTTTTTTTGCAAAATAAACATTTTCTAGAGGCATGTTATAAAAACAAAAAATTAAATGTAAATGCAGGAACACTTAGGGACGCTTATAATGCAATGAAATTAATTGATTTTTTTGAAAAATGAAAAAAATATTAGCGATAGTGGGACTTGGTCCAATGGGAAGAAGGCACCTTGAGGCAGCCAAATCTTTAAAAAATTTTGAAATTATTATTTGTGATATAAATAAAGATATTATTAATCAGTATAATTTTAAATCTTATAATAATTGGAAAATCTTAATTAAAAATGAAAAAATTGATATCCTCATAATTTCTACAAACGCAAATAGTCATTATGATGTTGCATCTTATGCAATTAAAAATAAAATTAAAAGAATATTATGTGAAAAACCACTCACTACTTCAATTTTACAAGCAGAAAAACTAAAAAAACTTATAATCAAAAATAAAACTCTTTTCGCTATCAACCATATAAGAAGATGGTCAGTTTCTTATAAAAAAATTAAAAAATTAATAGATGAAAATAGATTTGGCAAAATAGTCCAAATTTATTTTGATATGGGAGGAGGTCAATTGACTTCAAATGGTGGACATTTATTTGATCTAGCAAGATATTTAACAAATTCAGAGCCTAAAAAAATATTTGCTAAAATTGATGATAAAAAAACGCCACATCCTCGGGGTAAAAAATTTAATGATCCAGGTGGATATGGGCTACTTATGATGAAAAATAAATCTAGAGTATTATTTGATATGTCGGAAGACTACGGTACCCCAACTATAATTAAAATTCTATGTGAGTATGGCTATATTTTAATTGATGAGAAGAATAAATATTGGAGATGTTTTGCAAGAACCAAAAAAGACAGGAAATTACCACTTACAAAAAGACCTAACCTAATACAAATACCTTTCAAAGGCCACGGAATGATAAATATGATTCAGTCCTCAAAATTAAGTATTAAAAACCTTATTTCAGCTAAAACTAATTCTATGGTTAAATGCGGAATTGATGATGGGATAAAAAGTATAGAAATACCTATAGGTGCTAATATTTCTTCAAAGAAAAATTCCTATGTAAAATTCCCTATAAGAAATTTAAAAATCAAAAAGAAAATATTTACTTTTACTTAAATTATTTTACCCAAGCCCTTTCCATGTATTTCCATTATCAGTGTAATAATGCTCAACTTCAAAATCTGTTGAATAGTAAAATGATTTCTTTTTCTTAACTATATTGTTTGCCCAGTATCTATCCTCTTTTCCTGCTAATATTTCGTTAAATGGATTTTTTAAAAGCGCATCTCTCTTAAAAAAAGATAAAGCATTGTGAAAAAAATACCTATTTTCTTGATTTGAAAACATATTTATTTCAGATTTATTTTTGAAATTACTCCATAAATATCTTTTATTAATTTTTTTTCCATTCCAAATAGGTATTTGATTTCCAAAAATTCCAAGATTTGATTTTGTAATTTTTTTTAATTTTTTTTCATCGAATTTTTTTAATGAACAATGTGCTGAAATTATTAAAATAAACTTTTTTTTAGCTTTTTTAACTCCCAAATTCAAAGATTTACCAGGAGTATAATTTTCAATCTTATATATCTTTATATCTGTGTAATTTTTATTTCCACCATTCAAATATGGGTCTTGAATAAAGTGATTTATAATTTCTACTGTAGAGTCTTTGGAGTTGTTGTCGATGATTATTATTTCTGGTTTGTTAATAAAATCTAATATGGACTGTATACAATGACCAATCCATCTTTCTTCATTCCTGGTTCTTATTATAACAGAGATATCAGACTCTTGGGTGGAACTTATTTTGACCATCTTCCCCTATAATTTTTATAAATGTCTAATTCACATTTTTGAACATCGAAACCTCTTGGGGTATTCATTTTTAAATAAATATCTCTAAATTCAGACAGGGATTTAAATTTACTTGGATTTAGAGCATATTTATTATCTCGACCGTTTAGCTTATTATTTGTAGTAAAATGTTTTTCAATAAAAGTTGCACCTTTAGAAATTGCTATTACTGCATCTTCAATATTGTCGTAATGACCACTATAACCAATATTTTTTGTATAATTCTTAATTTTGTCTAATTTAGAAAAATTGACTTTTTCAGCTTCCAAAGGATAGGAAGAAACACAATGCATCAAAATAATTTTTTTTGAATTTAAATCGATAATTTTTTTTACCTCACTCCATTTTGCAGCACCAGCTGATACAAGAACTAATTTAAAATTTTTTACACATTTTTTTATAAGTTTTAAATTATAAATTTCATGACTAGGTATTTTAATAGCAGCTGGATTTAGTTTTGTTAAAAATTCAATATCTTTCAGAGAAAATATTGAAGTTAGGAACTTTACTTTATTTTTTTTACACTCGTTTTTCAAATCGAAATGCATTTTATGAGATAGTTGGGCTCTTTTATAAATAGACCTTCTTCCATCAATATCCCAAGCACCAGGTTTCAAATTTTTTTCAGACCAAGTTTGAAATTTACAATAATCAGCACCACTTTTTGCAGCAATTTTAATCATTTTTTTTGCTAATGAAATATTGCCTAAATGGTTCCACCCAATTTCTGCTATCAAGTTTATTTTATTTTTTACTCTCATAAAAACTTTTATACCAATCTATAAAAAGTTTTATACCTTTTTCTGGTGAAATTTTTGGAGAAAAGCCAATTATACTTTTTAATTTTTTAATTGAAGATAAAGTTTCAATCATATCTCCTTGTTGCTTACTAATAAACTTAACTTTAGTAGTTTTCTTAAGATTTTTTTCAATAATTTTTAAAAAAGTAACGATATCTGTACCTCTTCCTTTTCCAAGATTAACGATTTGATGGTAGTTTTTTTTTGGAGGTTTATTAAGAAGTTTAAATAAACATTCTACAACATCATCTACATATGTAAAATCTCGTTTATGATTTCCTTTATTATAAATATGTATATTTTTTTGGTTTACAATTGCATTAGTAAATTTGAATGTTGCCATGTCAGGTCTTCCATGAGGGCCATACACTGTAAAAAACCTACAGCAAGTCATTGGTATTTTGTAGTTTATCGCATAACTATACCCCATTACTTCGTTAGATTTTTTTGTAGCAGCATAAAATTGAAGTGGTTTATCTGTATTTAAACTTTCTGAATATTTTTTTTTATTCTGACTTCCATACACACTACTTGAACTAGCATAAATTAAATGATTAATTTTTTTTAATTTAGATAACTCCAAAATGTTGAAAAAACCAATTATATTTGATTCCAAATATATTCGTGGATTTGTTAATGACTGTCGAACCCCTGCTTGAGCAGCTAAATGAAAAATATGATCAAATTTTTTCTTAAGTAAAATTTTTATACATTTCTTTGTGCTTATATCTAACTTAATAAAAGAAAAATTTTTGTTTTGACGAAGTAATTTTATTCTCTTTTTTTTTAAGCTATTTTCATAAAAGTTATTTAAATTATCAACACCAATAATTTTAA
>MDSZ01230034.1_pt1 | contig 15375 bp, 14 predicted proteins | sample 811201 | NCBI WGS metagenome assembly MDSZ01 (sample SAMN05326647, study PRJNA326480) | marine metagenome | isolation source: seawater | place: Indian Ocean: North | collected 2010
CCGAACCTTCGGCACCGGCGTTCTCGGCGATGTTGCGGGCCGGAGCCTGCAGCGCGCGGCGAACGATCTCGACACCGACCTCCTGGTCACGGTTGGCGGGCTTCAGCGAGTCAAGCTTGGCGATCGACTTCACCAAGGCGACACCGCCGCCGGGGACGATGCCTTCCTCGACCGCGGCGCGGGTGGCGTGCATCGCGTCATCGACACGATCCTTTCGCTCCTTCACCTCGACCTCGGTCGCACCGCCAACGCGGATAACAGCAACGCCGCCAGCCAGCTTGGCAAGACGCTCCTGAAGCTTCTCGCGGTCATAGTCGGAGGTGGTCTCTTCGGCCTGCGCCCGGATCTGGTTGCAGCGTGCCTCGATCTCCGCCTTCTCGCCAATGCCATCGACAATGGTGGTCTCGTCCTTGGTGATCTCGACGCGCTTGGCCGAGCCGAGCATCTCGAGGGTCACGGCGTCGAGCGAGATGCCGACTTCCTCAGAAATCACGGTGCCTTTTGTCAGGATCGCGATGTCCTCGAGCATCGCCTTGCGGCGATCGCCGAAGCCCGGGGCCTTGACGGCAGCGACCTTGAGGCCACCACGAAGGCGGTTGACGACGAGCGTGGCAAGCGCCTCGCCCTCGATGTCCTCGGCGATGATCAGAAGCGGACGGCCCGACTGCACGACCTTCTCGAGGATCGGCAGCATGTCCTGAAGGTTCGACAGCTTCTTTTCGTGAAGAAGAATGTAGGGCTCTTCCAGGATGGCGCGCATCTTCTCGGCGTCGGTCACGAAATAGGGCGACAGGTAGCCGCGGTCGAACTGCATGCCTTCAACGACGTCAAGCTCGGTGTCCAGGCTCTTCGCCTCTTCCACCGAGATCACGCCTTCATTGCCGACGCGCTCCATGGCTTCGGCGATCATTTTGCCGATCTCTTCCTCGCCATTCGCCGAAATGGTACCGACCTGGGCAACCTCGTCGGAGGTGGAGATTTTCTTCGACTTCGTCTCGAGCGACGAGACAACGGATTCGACAGCCATGTCGATGCCGCGCTTTAGGTCCATCGGGTTCATGCCGGCGGCCACGGCGCGGGCGCCTTCCTGGGCAATCGACTGGGCCAGAACGGTGGCGGTAGTGGTGCCGTCACCGGCCACATCATTGGCCTTCGAGGCCACTTCGCGAACCATCTGCGCACCCATGTTCTGGAACTTTTCCTTGAGCTCGATGTCCTTGGCGACGGTCACGCCGTCCTTGGTGATGCGCGGTGCGCCGAACGATTTTTCGAGAACCACGTTACGGCCTTTCGGGCCGAGGGTGACTTTGACGGCGTTGGCCAGGATATCTACGCCCTCGAGCATACGGGTCCTGGCGTCAGAACCGAATTTGACTTCTTTAGCAGCCATTGATCTTCATCCTTCTTGTCTGAATTGGGTCAGGCGGATACAGCCGTAATCTAGCTGATGATCCCCATGATGTCGGATTCCTTCATGATCAGGTAATCCTGGCCATCTATCTTGACTTCGGTTCCGGACCACTTGCCGAACAGCACGGCGTCGCCTTCCTTGACGTCAAGCGGCTGTACCTTGCCCTGCTCGTCGCGGGCGCCACTGCCGACGGCAATGATCTTGCCTTCCATCGGCTTTTCCTTGGCAGTGTCCGGGATGATGATCCCGCCGGCGGTCTTGTCTTCGGATTCCATCCGCTGGACCAGAACGCGGTCGTGAAGGGGCCTGAATTTCATGCCTCTTTCTCCTCCAGTTAGATTTCCATCTGATGTCTGGCACTCAGACAGTCCGAGTGCCAGCAAGCACCCGACACAGGTGGGCCCGACGCGACAAATTGTCAAGAAATATCGGTGAAAAAAATCAGGCCACACCCAGCTTTTGCTGAAGCGAGGACGAGGAGGTCGTGTATTGGAACCTGATCTTCTTGTCGGGGTGGATGATGCCATAGGCGGCATGTGCCATCAGCGCGGCCTCGTGAAAGCCCGAGAGGATCAGCTTCAGCTTGCCGGGATAATGGTTGATATCGCCGACGGCGAAGATCGAGGGCTCAGACGTCTCGAACCGTTCCGTATCCACGGGAATGAGGTTTTCAGTCAGATTCAGGCCGAAATCGGCAATCGGGCCAAGCTTCATCGTCAACCCGTAGAAGGGAAGCAGCACATCGGCCGGAAGGGCTTCGGGCGCTTCGGCACCGGCTGCCTGCACGAGAACAGATTCAAGCTTGCCGTCGGCGCCTTCAAGGCCTTTAAGCTGACCGATCTGCAGGGTCACGCGGCCTTCCTCGACAAGCGCCCGCATCTTCGCCACCGTGTCCGGCGCGGCACGGAAATCGTCACGGCGATGGACCAGCGTCACCGATTCGGCGATGTCGACAAGATTGACCGTCCAGTCGAGCGCGGAATCCCCGCCGCCGGCGATGACAAGCCGCTTGCCGGCAAGCGTGTCACGCTTGCGCACCGCATACTGTACGCCGCCACTTGCCTCGTAATCATCCAGATCGCCAAGCGGCGGGCGCTTCGGCACGAAGGACCCACCGCCGGCGGCGATCACCACCACGGGCGCGTTCAACCGCACTCCCTCGCTTGTCGTCAGCATCCAGCTTCCGTCATCCTGTTTTTCCAGCGCCTCGGCCATCTGCCCGTAATGAAACACCGGATCAAAAGGCGCGATCTGTTCGATCAGCCTGTCGGTCAGCTCCTGACCTGTGCAGACGGGAAGCGCCGGAATGTCATAGATCGGCTTCTCCGGATAAAGCTCGGCGCATTGCCCGCCCGGCATGTCCAGAATATCGACAAGATGGCAGCGCAGGTCGAGAAGCCCGAGTTCGAACACCGCAAACAGGCCGCAAGGGCCGGCCCCGATGATGATGACATCGGTCTTGATGGGGGTCTGGTTTTGTTGGGTCATGGACAGAAGCGCACGCTTTCAAGAGTGAATGACTGGAATCTGGGGAAAGTAACTATGATGGTCCGGCTCGGCAAGGGGCAGCGCCCTGCCGGCCGTCAAAACCGCCCCGCCGAACCACGCCTCTCGCGTTCGCGCCGGTTTGTCAGCACATGCTGCATCGCCGGCGGGGCCAGCGCCAGCGACCAGCACCATTGCGCGGCATGGTCCGCCGCGATGCGCACATGACTGAACCCGCACCGCCGCAGATAATCCGCCTGGTCGGGGATCAGATGGCCGTCCGCCAGCAGGGGGCCTGCGTGACGCGCCGCTTGCCGCAGATGCCGTGCCAGGGTAAAGCCACGGTCATCCGAGAGTCTGTCGAACCAGATGCCGACCGGCCGGCCAGAATTGTCAAGATAGGACGCCACTTCGGAAAGCCCCATGCCCGCGTTGAAGAGGGGGCAGACGGTTTCGGCTTCGCGCAATTCGGATGTGTGAAGGTCGAACCATCCGGCGCGGCTGTCCCTTGCGGCGGGGCTGTCAGCTGGCTGCACCATAGACGGCCTCCTTGAACGGCGTGATGCCGACCCGCAGAGGATAGTCGCCAAACGGCTCTCCAGTCCGGCGGCCGGCAAGATATGTGTCGACAATGGTTTCAATGGCCGCCGGCACATCCTCCTTGGCAAAGGACGGGCCGATGATGCGGCCGATGGCGCCATCCTCGCCGGCGCGCCCGCCAAGGGGGATCTGGAAATGCTCGACCCCCTTCTTGTCCACGCCGAGAATGCCGATATCGGCGGCATGGTGATGGCCGCAGGCATTGATGCAGCCCGAAATGTTTAGCCGCAGCCGGCCAATCTCAAGCCGCCGTTCCGGATCACCGAACCGCCGGAAAATCCGGTCGGCGAGCGGCAGCGATCTGGCATTGGCCAGATTGCAGTAATCAAGGCCCGGGCAGGCGATCATGTCGCTGATCAGCCCGTCCTCACCGCCGGCAAGGCCGGCTGCCCGGAGATCGGCATAGAGGGCGCCGAGATCAGCGCGGCGCACATGCGGAATGACCACATTCTGCGTGTAGGTGACGCGAAGCTCGCCGCGGCCGTAGCGGTCGGCCATCGCCGCCATCGCCTCCATCTCGGATGCCGACGCGTCGCCCGGGGGCCGGCCCAGCGATTTCAGCGACACGCAGAGATTGGCGTAGCCATCCGTGTGATGCGGCTTGATGTTGCGCCGCAGCCAGCGGTCGAAGCCGGCATCCATCTCGCCAGCCCGCATATCGCCAGACCCCATATCACCGGCCAGGGGACGGTGCGGCGCAGGCGGCAATGTCACCGGCGCGAAATGGGCGGCAATGCGCCAGCGTTCGCTGTCGGGAAGTTCGACGGCGCTTCACTCGATCGACACCCATTCGCTGTTGACCACGGCGGCGAATTCCTCGATGCCCATGGCGTCGACAAGATTCTTGATCCGCGCCTTGTAGATGTTGTCGCGCCGGCCGGCCGCGTTATAGACCCGCATGATCGCCTCGAGATAGGAGAGAAGATGGCTCGCCGGCACGAAATGCGCCAGCTTGCGCGCCACCCGCGGGGTCCGTCCCTGACCGCCGCCCACAAGAACCCTGAAGCCGGTCTCGCCGCTTCGCGACCGCACAAGACGAAGGCCTATATCATGGAACGCCGTGGCCGCCCTGTCCTCGGCTGCCGCGGACACGGCGATCTTGAACTTGCGCGGCAGGAAGGCGAATTCGGGGTGGAAGGTCGACCATTGCCTGATGATCTCGCACCAGATTCGGGCATCCTCGATCTCGTCGGGGGCGGCCCCGGCAAACGGGTCGGAGGTGACGTTGCGGATGCAGTTTCCGGATGTCTGGATGGCGTGCATCTCCAGATCGGCAAGCCGGTCCAGAATGTCCGGTGCCTCGACAAGCCTGATCCCGTTGAACTGGATGTTCTGACGGGTGGTGAAATGACCGAATCCGCGGTCGAAATCACGGGCGATTCCGGCCAGCCTGCGCATCTGGCCGCTGGACAGCACGCCATAGGGAATCGCCCCCCGCAGCATATAGGCGTGAAGCTGCAGATACAGCCCGTTCTGCAGGCGCAGCGGCTTGAATTCCTCTTCTGTCAGCGCGCCGCTCAACCGCCGTTCGACCTGGTCGCGGAATTGTGCGGCACGCCGCCTGACAAGCTCGTGGTCAACGGCATCATAGCGGTACATGACCGGAGAGACGGTCGCACAGACGGGCGACGGGACGGATCCGGCGGCGGCCTGCCGGTCGGCGGGCGGCGTGATGCTGGGCCCGCGCGCTTCGCGAATGTCTTCGCGCGCCGACGGCCGTGGCGCAGCGTCATCTACCGCCACCTCATAGGCCGCGATGATTTCATTGCGCTGTTCGGCACCGTCAACGGCGTTGCGGGCCCTCATGGCATGGTCACCCGTGAACCGGCAGGCCATGCCGGCATCCTCGGTCCATGACAGATCGCCGGCCAGCCAGACAACCAACCCAGTCTCGATCCTGTTGGCGGTGAATTTGACCCCGTTCATGCCGATATTTCCCTTTGCGGAACCACTCGCGGAACAGCCGGCGGCAGGATCACCACCTCGAGCCCCCGCGCCGTCATCGACGCCGCCTGCGCGCGGGCCATAGCCGGGTCGGCGGCAACAAGCTCCACCTCTCGGCGGGCCAGATGCAGAAGATCCGGCCTGTGGCCCGGCGGATGAAGGATCACATCGGCATTCCGGATGGCCTCGATCTGGCACCGGTCAAGCTGCGCCGGATCGCCGGCCGCGGCATCAATGACATGAAGCCCGCCACAGCCCCGCACGGGCTGGTCTGCCAGCATCTCGACCACAAGGGAATCCGCGCGGGACTCGTCCCCTTCCACAATCCAGCTGGCCGCCTCACCATCGATGATCCGGTGCTGCAACAGCCGGCGCCGCGCCGCCGGCAAAGCGTGAAGGCGCTGCCTGATCCGGTTCAGATAGGCGGCCACCCGGCCATAGCCGACAGGAAGCCAGTCCTCGATCCTGGCGCGCAGCCTCTGGGCAAGGACAGGCGCATACCCGCCTGTCGACACTGCCAGGATCACCGGGTCACGATCGACAATCGATCCTAGATAGAAGCTGCAGAGCGCGGGCTCGTCAGGCACATTCACCGGCACGCCGATCCGGAGGGCCTGTCGCGACAGGGACCCATCAAGCGCCCGGTCACCAGTCTTGATCACGACAAGCGAGCGGCCGGTGAAATGGCGGCAAGCCCCTTCATAAGATATGCCGGTGATGTGACGCACGCCGGCAAGCCCGAGCCCGGCCGGCACCTTGTCATGGAAGGTGATCAGGTCAACCAGCGGCGCGAAGCCCCGCAGCAGGCGCAGCTTGGCCGCCAGCGCCGGGTCCGCGCCCACAACAAGCGGCGGCGACCTGCAAAGGTCGATGAAGATGGGAAAATGCCGTGCCATTGCCGCAGCCTGCCTGCGGTTGTTCGCGCTCCGCCCCGGCACAGGAACAGTTGACAGACAAACAGAAGCCGGAACGCCGTCATTCCTGTCTGAACCTAGAAACATCCGGGTCCGGAGCAACCGTAAAGATGCCGGTTCACAAAAGCCTTTCCCGTCATCAGGAGCTGGTGATGGGCTTTTGCCACGAACGGACAGAATCCGGCGAATGTGATCCGGCGGTCCCCGAAAAGGCACCGCGCCACAGAAGGGGCGGATGCGGCATTTCCACATGTTTGCAAGCGCTGGCAAGGCTTGCTATACGGCTACCCTGAAGTGGCGGATGTTCTGTCCGCCATGTCATCTGGAGAACGCCGGAATGCTGTCGCACATGTCCGCAACAGAGGTCGCCAACCGCGCGCCGCTTGGCTCCCGAACGGACAGCTTTGCCTTCTGGTGGCTTGTCACCATGGCCGGGCTCGTGGCGGTGATGGTGCTGATCGGCGGCGTCACACGGCTGACCGGAAGCGGGCTGTCGATGGTCGAATGGCGGCCACTGATGGGAACGCTTCCGCCCCTGACGGCGGCGGAATGGCAGCGTGTCTACGAGCTCTATCTGGCCTCCCCGGAATATCAGGAATTCAACTACGGCATGGACCTCGCCGGTTTCAAGACGATCTTCTTCTGGGAGTATGTCCACCGGCTGTGGGGACGGCTTCTCGGCCTTGCCTTTGCCGTACCCTTCCTTGTGCTGATCATCCGCCGCCGCGTGCCGAACGGATTTGGCGGACGGCTGTTCGGGCTGCTGATTCTCGGTGGGCTTCAGGGGGTGATCGGATGGTGGATGGTGAAGTCCGGTCTGACAGCGGACGCCACCGTGTCGCAATACCGGCTTGCCGTGCATCTCGGCATGGCGCTGCTGATTCTGGCGCTGCTTTTGTGGACAGCCTTCGACATCCGGCATGGGCGGGCGATGATGCCACGCGGCCACACGGCCGGAACGCTGGGGCTGGTGATGGCGACGATCCTCGCCGGGGCGCTTGTCGCCGGCATGGATGCCGGGCTTCTCTACAACCAGTACCCGCTGATGGGTGACAGGCTAGTCCCCGTCGAATATGGCGATGAGGGTCTGTTCGACGCGTTCGAGAATCCGGCCTCCGCGCAGTTCCACCATCGCTGGATTGCGGCGCTGGCGGTTCTGGCGGTGATCACCCTTGCGCTTCGCGGCCGCCGCTATCCGGCGAGCCGCGCGCCGGCGACGCTGGCGCTGGTGCTGGTCCTGGTGCAGTTCGTGCTTGGCATCGCGGTGCTTCTTCACGGCGTGCCGGTGTCGCTTGGCGCGATGCACCAGACCGGCGCGGTGCTGCTTCTTGCAAGCCTTATCTGGACAGCCCACCGTATGCCGCGGTAGCGGCGGCCGGTCAGCCCGCCATCATCATCAGGATTTTTTCGGGGCCAGCGCGCGCCGGATGTGAAGCTCGGCAAGGGCGCTGTCGTCAACCGCTGACGGTGCCGCCATCATCAGATCCTCGGCCTTGCCGTTCATCGGGAACAGAATGACCTCGCGGATGTTCGGCTCGTCGGCGATCAGCATCACGATGCGGTCGATCCCCGGGGCGATGCCGCCATGCGGCGGCGCGCCGAAGCGAAAGGCGTTGATCATCGCCGGAAACTTCTCATCGACGACGCTATGGTCATAGCCGGCGATTTCGAACGCCTTGTACATCACTTCGGGAAGATGGTTCCGGATGGCCCCCGATGACAGCTCGACACCGTTACAGACAAGATCATACTGCCAGGCGTTGATGGTCAGCGGATCCTGTTCCTCTAGCGCCTTCAGCCCGCCCTGCGGCATCGAGAACGGATTGTGCGAGAAATCGATCTTGCCGGTTGTCTTGTCGGCCTCGAACATCGGGAAATCGACGATCCAGGCAAAGCGGAACACGGAACTGTCGATCAGCCCCTGCTCTTCGCCGATGCGCACCCGCGCCCGGCCGGCAAGGCTGGCAGCGGCGCTTTCCTCGGCGCAGGAGAAGAACACCGCGTCACCGTCGCCGACGCCTGTCGCCTGACGGATTTCCTCGGCTTTCTCGGGGCCAAGCGCCTTGGCCACGGGGCCGCGGGCCTCGCCGTCGCCATAGATGATATAACCCATGCCAGGCGCGCCCTCGGACTGCGCCCAGCTGTTCATCCTGTCGGCGATCGCGCGGCTGCCGCATTTCGGTCCCGGCACGGCGCGCACCACGCTGCCGCCCTCGACCGCCTTGGCGAAGATCGAGAACCCAGATCCGCGGAAGGTCTCGGTGACGTCGCAGATTTCGATCGGAATCCGCAGGTCAGGCTTGTCATTGCCGTATTTCAGCATCGAATCGGCAAAGGGGATATGGACGAATTCCTGGTCCACCGCCTTGTCGGAAAATTCCTCGAAAACACCGCGGATCACCGGTTCGACAGCATCGAATACATCCTGCTGCTCGACAAAGCTCATCTCGAGGTCGAGCTGGTAGAACTCGCCGGGGCTGCGGTCGGCGCGGCTGTCCTCGTCGCGGAAACAGGGGGCGATCTGAAAATAGCGGTCGAAACCCGACACCATCACCAGCTGCTTGAACTGCTGCGGTGCCTGCGGCAGGGCGTAGAACTTGCCCGGGTGAAGGCGGGCCGGCACCAGGAAGTCACGCGCGCCTTCCGGCGAAGAGGCTGTCAGGATCGGCGTCTGGAATTCGGTGAAGCCCTGGGCCACCATGCGCGCGCGGATCGACTGGATGATCTGGGCGCGAAGCATGATGTTGTCATGCGGCCGCGAGCGCCGAAGATCGAGATAGCGGTAGCGAAGCCGCGTCTCTTCGCCGGAATCGACATCCGAATTCACCTGAAGCGGCAATGTGTCGGCGGCGGACTGCACCTCGAACTGTTCGATTCGCACCTCGATATGGCCGGTCGGCAGGCTGTCGTTGATCGTTTCGTCGCTTCGTTTCAGCACCGTGCCGGTGATGGTCACCACGGATTCAAGCCTTGTGGCCTCGACCGCTTCGAAGGCCGGGTCTGAGGAATCGACAACGCATTGCGTCAGGCCGTAATGATCCCGAAGGTCGACAAAGACAAGCTGTCCATGGTCGCGCTTGCGGTTGACCCACCCCGACAGGCGGACCGACTGGCCGACATCGGCCTCGACAAGTTCGCCGCAATTATGTGAGCGAAAGGCGTGCATCTTCTAACTCCGGAAGGACATATCAAACGGGGATGCCCGTCAGGCATCCATGGCATGGGCAATGCGACCACCGGGCCGCCGAAATCGCGCGCAGTATGCAAAGATTGCCTGGCTTCCGCAACAAGCTTCAACCGCGGGCGCGGCGACGGCCCCTTGCGCGGCGCAGCGCGGCCTCAGCCGCCCCCTCGTCAAAGGGGCGCGCGGCGGTGGATGTCAGCGCCGCGGCCATCGCCGCCACATGCGCCGGTGTGGTGCCACAGCACCCGCCGATGATCCTGATCCCGGCATCGCGCGCGAAGCAGGCATAGTCACCCATCAGTTCAGGCGTGCCATGATAATGGATGCCCCCATCGACATAGGCCGGGATGCCGCAATTGCCCTTGGCGATCACCGGAATGTCGGTCGCCGGCAGCATCTCGCGAACCGAATGAAGAAGCTCAGCAGGTCCGATCCCGCAGTTGGCGCCGACGAAACCGGCCCCGAAACCGCTCGAAAGCCTGGCGAATTCGGCGGGCGAGACACCCATCATGGTCTTTGCGGCGGTGTCGAAGGTCATGCAGGCGGCCACCGGCAGCCCGGTCGTGGCGGCAGCGTCGATGGCGGCCTGAACCTCTTCCAGCGACGACATGGTCTCGACCCACAACAGATCGGCCCCGCCATCGGCAAGCGCGCTGACCTGTGCCGTGAAGGCGGCAAGCGCATCATCATAATCGAGCGCGCCCATCGGCGCGAACAGCTCGCCGGTCGGTCCCATCGAGCCGGCGACCACGACTGGGCGGCCGGTGCGCTCGCGGCCGTCATCGGCGGCCTGTCGCGCGATGCGGGCCCCGGCGCTGTTCAGCTCCTCGACCCGGTCCTGGGCCTCGTAGCGCGCTCACTTTGTCGGGGCGTTCCACATTCCACAGTTCCGGCGGGTAGCCCGTCTCGAGGCCCTGCTTGAAGAAATTGGTTCCGGTGGCGGCGTCAGCAAGAATCCACCCTGTCTGATCTAGTATCTGGTCGAGAATGGTCATGCTGGCCTTCTGTTGGTTTGCGCCTCCGGCCGGTCTGACCTAGGCACCGCGGCGGCGGGTCGGCCGCCTTTTGATGCCGGTTGCGGCCGCGCGACGGTCCGTCAGACTGTCGAGAAGCGCGCGCTGCGCCTCGGCATCCATGGACCGCCAGGCGGCAATTTCGCTGCGGGTACGGTAACAACCAAGGCACATGCCCGATGCAGGGTCGAGCTGGCACACCGAAATACAGGGGGAGGGGAGCGGCATCATGCCCTGATCATCAGACATTCACCCATCCTGCAAGACACGGTCACGGGGCTGTGCTGGACAGCAAGGATTGTGATCAGGCAGCAACGCTTTCGCCATCCGCGACAAGCATCGCATCATTTAACGCTTCAAGACCAGCCTTCAGCGCGCCGCCGCGGCCCACCGAAAGGCGGCCCTCGACTGCCACTTCCGCGTCATCACCCATGGCCGGGGCGGCCATATCGATCAGATCAAGAAGCGACGTCGCATCGTCGATGAGAAGGATGGGCATTTCTTCGCGGGTGAAGGCACGAAGCAGCCTCTTGGCATGCACCTCGGCGGTCAGGGTAGCGACGTGGCGTTCGCCGGCCGGGATGATCAGCGCGTCGAAATCAACAGCAAGCGTCGTCGACAGCGTGCCGTCCACCGGATAGGACATGCCCCAGCCGCTTCCATTCCAGGCATTCGTCAGGCCGGCGTCACGGGAAATGACACGCAACTTTGCGTTCACGGACATCATCGCACGCTGGATGGCGATGAAAATGTCCTCGTCAAATCCGCTCGCGACCATGATTGCGACGGTTTTGCCTGTAAGGTTGGAAAGCTGCATCTGGGGGGCTCCTTTCAATGGATATCAGCGATGTCGTCGGCATCGGGCGCCAGGCCAGGTGCAGGCTGGCGGTAATGTGTCCGGGCGGCAGGACGCCGCCTTGTCGGGATGTCGACGGGAATTTGACGCCGATATAACGCCCCTTGGCGACAGGTTCAACCCCGAAGATGCGCTGTAAGGTTCGCGCCAAGGTCTGCGGCGGTGTCGATATCGCGGTGAATACTGTCGTCGGTCCAGCTGATGCTGTTTACCGCGGCCGGGTTTTCGCTGAGGATATGCCGCCCGCCGATATCGCCGCTGAGGCCGGACAGGGCGTCGAAGAAGCCGCGGCCCCACAGCACCGGGTTGCCCCGGCGTCCTTCGAAGACAGGGAAGGAAATACGCCTTTCATGGTCGCCGAGCCCGCTATGGTCATGGATCATTTCGCTGACAAGCGCCGGCGTGATGAAGGGCATGTCGCCAAGCCCAATCAGCGCGCCCGAAAGCCCGGCCGGCAGCGCGGCGATGCCGGCGGCAACCGACCCCGCCTGGCCGTCAGCAAAATCCGGATTGTGAACAAGGCGCAGATCAAGGTCCGGCACATCGAAACCATCCAGCACCGCCGCCACATGCTCGGCCTCGTGGCCGGTGACAACGACAAGCTGGCGGATGCCGCCCGCGATCATTGCCTCGGCGGCGCGGCGCACCATCGGCACGCCGTCGATCTCGACAAGGAGCTTGTTCTCGGCCCCCATGCGGCTGGACATGCCGGCGGCCAGCAGTACGCCACCGATGGCAATGCCGTCATCCCGCCGCTGCTCGACCATCTTGCGGGGAAGCGGCCGCGAGGCGATTTCCATCAGCAATCCGCCGATGGCCATGTCGGCAATCTCGTCATCATCAAGCGGCAGGCCGGCCAGAACAAGATGAAGCACCCAGTCAAACCCGTTCAGCCGCGGCGAGCGCGCGCATCCCGGCATCCCGATCACCGGCATGCCGTCAAGCGTTGCCGTCATCAGGAGATTGCCGGGGTCGGCCGGAAGCCCCAGCCTGTCGATCCGCCCGCCAGCCACCTCAACAGCCGTCGGCACCACATCGCGCCTGTCGCTGATGGCCGAGGCGCCGCAGACGAGAATGGCCTCGGCGCCATGACGTCGCGCCGCATCTATGGCCACAGTGACAGCCGCCTGGTCATGCGCGACAACCCGGCTGTCGACCAGCGCGCAACCAAGCTGGTTCAGCCGCTGTTTCGTCACTTTCTCGGTGGTGGTCAGCACCGCCGGCTTCATGCCGGCCATCCGCGTCTGGATCAGCGCGAAGGGCCGTGTCACAAGCGGGTGAAAGCCAAGGACCGGTGCCCCGCCACCCTGTGATTCAACCGCCGCCACGGCGGTCTCGCTGATCGCATAGGGGATGATCTTCAGCGTGGCGATCATGTCGCCATCCTCGACAAGCTGGTTGTGCTGGACACAGGCAAGGGTGACCCCTTCGTCGATCCTGTTGACCTGTTTCAGCCTGTCGCGGTCAAACCGCACGATGCCGCGCCCGACAGCGTAGATATTGACGCGTCCGGTGGCGGCGGCGGACAGGCGCAGCCCAGGGGGCATCAGCGCCGCGGCAAGCCTGTCGGCGGCGGCGTCCTCGTCAAGGTCGCCTGTCTCCAGCCTGGCCACGACAATTTCGGTGATGCCGGCAGCCCTGATCCGGTCGAGGTCGGTTCCCGCCAGCCGCGTTCCCTTGCGGATGCGGCCATCGGGAAGATTCAGCGCATGCGCGAGAACCGCCCCGTCACAGGCCTCTGTCGGAACCGGGCCGAACTTCATCCCCCCGCCCTCATGCCCTGTCCGCCAGCCGCTCGACAGAGATGATCTGGCCAAGGATCGACACGGCGATCTCGGCCGGGGTCCTCGCCCCGATATCCAGACCGGCAGGGCCGTGCAGGCGGGCGATGTCCTCGGCGCTGAACCCGGCTGCGGCAAGCCGCTCACAGCGTGCCGCATGGGTCTTTCGCGAGCCGAGACAGCCGATATAGAAGACCTCGCTTCGCAGGGCTTCGATCAGCCCCGGATCGTCGATCTTCGGGTCGTGTGTCAGCGTCACCACAGCGGTGCGGGAATCGGGCTTCAGATCGGGCATCGCCTCGTCCGGCCAGGCGGTGACACATGCGGTGCCGGGAAAGCGGACCTCGGTGCTGAACACCGCCCGCGGATCGATGATGGTCACATCATATCCGGCCTGCTGTGCCATCGGGGCCAGGAACTGGGTGATGTGCACCCCGCCGATCACGACAAGACGGCGCGGCGGAACCTGGCGGTAGGTGAAGGTCGCTTCGTCCGGCGACAGGGACGAGGCCTCGCAACCATCTTCGGCATGATCCCCGGGGCCGTCCCGCAGCGCACCGGTCTGCGCGTCAAACAGCAGGCTGGCGTGCCGACGGACCGCAATATCACCGACAAGGCCGGCAAGACGGTCCGGCGGGAGACCGGTTTCGGACAGCGGCGTGACCATCACGGCGATCTTGCCGCCACAGGACAGGCCCACCTCCCAGGCGCTGGCATCCGCCACCCCGAAATCAAGCCTCTGCCCGGTGCCGCCGGCAATGGCGTCACCCGCCGCGTCGATCACCGCCCCCTCGACGCAGCCGCCGGAGACCGAGCCTTCGACCGCCATATCGTCCCGCACGATCATCACGCTGCCGACCGGGCGGGGCGACGAGCCCCAGGTCTGAATCACAAAGGCGAGGGCAACACCATGCCCGTCGCCATGCCATTGCGCGGCACGCGCCAGAAGGGCCGCGTTCGTCGCCCCCTCGCTCTGTGGCATCTGCGATGTCATCCTGCCACGCCGTTTCCGGCCTCTTCGTCCAGAATGTCATGAAGCCTGTGCTGCCAGCTCGCGAGTGATTGCGCGCGCCAGCCTGGCGGCATGTCGTCCTCCAGCATTCCGGACAGCTTCCTGATGGAGTCAAGCGAATGAATGGGAAGAAAGGCATCCACATGCGGCAGCATGGTCTGCCCCCCGCCGCTTCGCGGCTCGAACCCGTCGAAGCGAAGAAGCGGGTTGAGCCAGATCAGCCGCGAACAGGACCGGTGGAGCCGGTCGATCTCAAAGGCAAGGTCGCCGCCCTCGTCGCGGTCCAGCCCGTCGGTGATCAGCAGCACAAGCGCCCCCTGGCCCAGAACGCGGCGTGACCAGTCGCGGTTGAAATTCTGCAGGGCGCTGGAAATGCGGGTGCCGCCCGACCAGTCCTCGACATAGGTCGAGATGGCGCGCAGCGCAGCGTCGGCGTCACGGTCCTTCATCTGGCGGGTGACATTGCTGAGCCGCGTCCCGAACAGGAAGGAATGAACATTGCCGCGCCGCTGTGTCAGCGCGTGGACAAGGCGAAGAAGCATCCGCGAATAGCGTTCCATGGACCCCGAGATGTCGCAGATCACCACGATCGGGCGCGGCTTGCGAAGACGCTGTTCATGAACCGGCAGCGGCAGGCCGCCCCGGCGCACCATCTGCCGCAGGGTGCGTTTGAAGGACAGGCGGCCATGCGAAGGCGCAGCGGCGAACCGGCGCGACGACCTTGTCGGCAGCGCCAGCACCATGGAATCGATGGCGCGCTCGGCCTCGGCCATCTCGGCCACGCTCATCATCTGGAAATCGGTTGTCTGCAGCCGCTCGACGGTCGAGGTCGTCATCGACATGTCGATCTCGATGGCCTCGTCGTCATCTTCCTCCTTCGCCTCGGGCGGCCTGGCCGCGTTCAGCGCCTCGTCGATACGGCGCGAGGTCGGATCATCATCCGGATCGCCCTCGGTTTCGCGGGTCAGGGACGGCAGAAGAAGATCGCGCATCTTTTCCATCAACCGCGGATTGCGCCAGAAGATATGGAAGGCCTGGTCGAAGAGCAGCCGATCCTCCGGCTGTTTCACAAGGCAGCTTGCCAGCGCATGGTAGAATTCGCCGCGGCTGCCGATATCGACAGTCTGGCAGGCCTCGACGGCCTGCAGCGTTGCGGCGGACCCGATCCGCAGCCC
>MDSZ01019930.1_pt1 | contig 15372 bp, 9 predicted proteins | sample 811201 | NCBI WGS metagenome assembly MDSZ01 (sample SAMN05326647, study PRJNA326480) | marine metagenome | isolation source: seawater | place: Indian Ocean: North | collected 2010
ACTTTTAAGTGAGAGAGATATAGAAAAGAAGGTGCGCGCGCGCTCGGGTGTTCTTCGGTTTCTCGGCGTCGAGCGATGATGATGAAAAAATAACTGAGATCGTTCGCGGAACGATCGCGGAAGACGAAAACGACGTAAACATGCTGAGCTCGTCGGTGAAGAAAAGGGGAAACTTGCGTGGTAGGTACATACTAATAAATAAATAAATACAACAGGTGTGTTTACGCGGCGGCGGCGACGATGGGCGACGTAGGCGAGGCGCCCTCGTCGTCGTCCTCGCGGGTCTTCGTTTCGTCGTGGACGCCTTTTTTATATCGAACGGCTCTCTTAACCGCGATTGGCTGAAGAACAGGAGGAGAAGGAGGAGCGTCCTTCGAGGAGAGCTCCATGGCGGACGTCGTCTCCGTGGCGCCTCGCCCCCAGGAGGTAAAGAGACTCGACGGGGAAGGAATCGACGGTAACTGGACGTTGGCAAATACCGAAGGAGAGGTGGAAGACGATGGTGGTGGAGACGACGTCGGTGAGGTCGTCGCGCTGTTGCTCTCTTTTTTGCGTTCTTTCTGTCTCTCTTCTAACTTTAAGTGCATTTTCGATTTCTCGCTTTGCATCAAGCCGCACTTTTTGAGCTCTTCGGCGACGCTTTTTTTGTTGGAAGATTGAAGGCACAAGACTAAGGCTTTGCGAGCGACGGCGCGGATGCGTTTCTCTTGGTCATATTTGGCGAACAAGTCGTCTAACTCTTTCGAGTTCCCGGTCCAGACGGATTTGGTGAAACCCAAATCTCGACAGTTGGCGTCAGCGAGGAGAGCGGGAAGATTGAACATCAACGCCTTTTTCATCGCGGGACCGCTAAAAGCGGCGGCGAGTTTGTACGATGGAATTTGCGGAACCAACTTCGCGGCGTACGACTTTGGGTCTAAACTCTTGTCGATTAAATCAGAGTCGTCGTCGGTTTTTGTAACAAAAGAGGAGGATATCGACGACACATAGGACCACACTGCTTCTGTCGCTTTTTGCGCGTTCTCTTGAGCCACCTTGGCAGCTTCTTGCGCAGACTCGGCCGCTTTCGCGGCGGCATGATGAGCAGATTGTGCCGCTTTGGCAGCCGCTTCCTGCGCTTTCACTTTGGCGGCTTCCGCTGATTGTTTGGCAGACTCGGCAGTTTGCGAGAGTTTCTCAGAAGCCGCATCGCAGTATTCCTTCGCTTTCATCGCCGCATCTGATTCTCCGAGAGATTTCATCGTCGACGCGTTAGCCCCATCGATTTCCAGTTTCTCCTTGTTGTTAAACCTATCCGGTAAGAAAGTTTTACACGCCGCCTCGGCGACGTAAAACGTCATCGACGAGTTGATGATTTGCGTCAAATCTGCCTGCGTGAACAATAAATATCTCGGTCCGCAAATCAAAGCCGAGACGTCTCTGACGACGTACTCGCAAAACGCGTTTCGGAAGAAAACTTTGCTCATCCGTAAAGCTTGTTTCCTCGTAATTAACCCGTCGTCCAAAGCTCGGTTGAGCGATTTGCGCGTTAGTTTCTTCGCTTTTCGTTCCGCTTTCGCCACCGTTCGGTCGGCGATGGTAAACGCGTCTTTAATGGCATTTTCGGCATTTTGACGGAGCTCTGCAGTGGACGTTTCAAGCGCGCTCAACGCGGCGTTCACTCGTTCCGTAACGGACGCGAATAATTTGCTGCTGGTTGAGGTGGTGATTGTCGTTCTCCTTTCATCTTCTTCTTTTTCTTCGAGTTTCGTCTTTGGAATCGGGAGCGGTACCTTATTCTTCTCATTCTTCTCCACAGATTCGTCTTCTTTTTCCTCTTTGACTTTGACAGCGGCGGGAACTTCTTCATCGCAGCTTTCATCACTCTCTTCATTTTCTTCTTCTTCTTCTTCGTCGTCGTCGTCGTCGTTTTCTTGCCTTTCCAAATCATCTTCTTCGAAAGAAGCGTTCAATACGGCCAATCCATCCGCCCCGGCGCCGAGCGCCAATGTCGTCGCGATGGTTTCCATGTTCAAATAGTCCCGTCCACCGACGATAGCGAAGCACAAAGCGATGCGAAATCGGTTGGATAAATGCACCGGGTGTGCCATGAATGGACCAGGAATGGCCCACGCGAGGATAAACGCGGCTGGATATTGCGCCACGGCGTGCTTGGATATGAAATAGTGAAGCTGATTGCGCGTAATCATTTTGTCGGAAGAGGACGCGTAATTCTTGTCGAATTTTGCCGCCATCGCGGGTGCGCCGTTGATGACGCCGGCACCCATGCCTTCAATGGCACGATCGAAGCACGCGGAGACTGTTTTCAACGCGATTCTCGAGTGACTATCTACGACTTTCTTGGAGATGGCGTCGTCGTCGGCAGAATAATCCATTTTGGCCTCATCGGTACCGTTAGATGCTGCACTTTCATCATCCAAAATTTTCTTCGTCTTTAAAGTCCTTTCCTCCTTCGACAAGTGAGTAGTGCCTGTACGATCATTGCGTTCTTCTTCTTCTTCTTCTTCTTCTTCTTCTCTTTTTTCTTCTTCTTCTTCTTTTTCTTCTTCTTCTTCTTTTTCTTCATTCTTCTTCTTCTTCTTCTTTTTCTTTTCAAACGGAATAAAATACGCGTCTTTCAGTGCCGCGAAGAAATGCACCGTCTCTCTCTCGTCTTGAAACGCTCTTCTCAACGACTTTCCTCGCGCGTCTCTCCAATCGTCGATCCATTCCACGAGACGGTCTGAAATGTCCACGTACATCGCGCTGCTCGGAAACGTGTTTGATTTGTTTTCGTTATACTCTTCTTCGGAGAGCGCGTGCACGAACGAACTTTGGCAAAACGTGACGTTCTCCGGCGGCACGTCGATTAATTCGCACCAGTCTCTCTTATCGACGTAGTCGTCGCCGCAGTGCGTGACGACTACAAACACGTTGTCTTCACCGAGTCGTTTGGATAATCGTCGGATGGAGATTGCGAACGGGTGTAGCGATTTCAAAGACGTTTCTAAGTCCGGTTTTACGATGCCGCCTTCGAAAACCTCTTCTTCTTTCTTCGTCGCGGTAGCATTCGTATTCGCGGCGGCGTCTCTTGAGGAGTACGTCTTGTTTTCGTCGTCATCCTCGTCGTCGTTTTCAAACGATACGCTCGAAATGGATTCCCTACTTTCTCGAAAGTCCACGACAACAATAATTCCATCCATATCCTTCGGAGACGACGAAGATGCGACGGCGCCTTCGGACGTTTCGAGCACGCGCACTTCGCACGACGCTTCGTCCTCGTCCTCGTTTTCGTCTTCACGCGTACTCAACCCGACCGCCATCTTCACCGCTTTTTCCACGTCTTCTTCGATCGCGTCGTCGTCGTTATCCACCACCCCTGTTTTCGCCGTCATATCGATTTTGAATCTTTGGACGACGACACTCGGCGTCTTTTCCGCCTTCGCCCTCGTCGTCTCGAGACGTTCGAGCACCTCCGTCCTTCTCTCGCATTCCGGCAGCACTTCCGGCGCGAGCGTGTGTACCTCTCGAAAATCGTCCACGAATCGCGTCAGCGCGTCGTCGACGACGACGTTGTTTTTCTTCTTCGTCGTCTCTTTCGTTGTCAAAGTCGTCGTTCCATCCTTCCTTTTCCTCCGCGTCGTCGTCGTCGTCGTCATCAGAGTTGTTCTCTTCGCTTTCGCATCGCCCGCGTCGACGACGTCCCACGCCCCAAACCGTATCAACGGGTTCGTCCGCTTTTTCAGCATCGCTTTTTCCCGAAGACCCGCCGTCGTCGTCGTCTCTTCTTCTTCTTCCGTCGTCGTCGTCGTCGTCGTCTTCTTCTTCTTCAGAGAGAGCACCGCGGCTGCCGCGAGCATGATGATGCCACCTCTCTCTGACTAACACCTTTCCCCGCGGTCTCAAAAAAGAAAAGAAAAAAATGTACCATAAATATTTAGGGTATCAAAATGAAAAAGTTTTTAGGGTTTTGGAAAAAGTGGTTTTTTTTTTTTGGGGGGGGGAGACGAAGAAGAAAAAGTGACACCATCGTGGGGGTGTCTTTCTTTCTTTCTTTCTCTCTTTCTTTCTCTCTTTCTTTGAGAAGTTACGCTTTATTATTTAATTGTGGAACGGGGGTGAGAGAGATGTGATGACGCACGCCGCGACTTTGTTTTACGATGACGACGACGTTTGACGAAAGAAGAAAGCGATGCGGGCTCCGCGCTGCTGCTACTACTACTACTACTCTCGCGATTGACTTCACGGAAGAAGAAGAAGAAGAAGAAGAAGAAGAAGAAAAGAGATGGAGAAAAGCGATTGGGAAGGACTTTGACGACGACGAAGTCGTCTTAAAAGTTGTCAAAATGTGTGGAGGAGATTCGAAAAGAGAGCACGACAAAAACACGTACTACTACGCGTGGAAAGGCAAGTCGCCGCTGCGCGACGCGTCTTCTCTGAAACACTTCGCGGAGATTTTACTCGGAGAAGACCAAAAACACCACTCGACGATCGCACTTTTGTTGGGGGGTAAGGGATGCCAGGGAGCGAAAATTTTGCGGGCGTTTCAACTGTATTTGGGTTTGGCGGCGTCGAAAAGGCGCGGCGCGCGAACGATAACGATGAGTATCGAGCGTAAGAATATAGTACCAGCACAAAGAACGAACGGGAATAGACACGATTGGTTACGCGTGAAGCATACGAACGGGTCGTTCGAGTGGGGGTCCGATATCATCGAGGACGCAGAAAGGTGGCAAAGAGAGGTGAGACGGTTGGCGAAAACGATTGCGGAAAGCGTCGACGGGATTACGTTTCGCGAAGATGAAGAGATGATGACGATGACGTGTACTTCTTCATCCTCCTCTCAACTAAAGGACGAGGAAGAGTGTTTTCGTTTTCCCTCCGTTCAGTTACGCATCAAAGAGCAGCTGCGGGAAGTTTCGGACGATATCGCGAAGCTCTTCCGCGAAAAAAGAGAACGGTATAGAAACGACGCATTCGTTGTCGTCGAATCGACGCGCGAACGTTACGAAGGCTTCAAAAAATGGCACTACGTGGAATCTCTTCCAACTATGCATGGCGTGTATTTAGAAGTTGTGAAAGCAAATGATGATGAAAATCTGATTATTGGATATGCGAGCTTTCACACCGAGCAAGCGCCGCCGCAGTTTGAAAACGTCGTCGATACCTTGAACGCATCTAAAGTGCAGAGATTTTGCGTCGTAAATCGGTTGGTCGTCAATCCCAAATTCCGCGGAAAAGGCGTGAAAGAACTTTTGTTGAGAGCAGGATGTGATTTATATCACATGAAAGGTATTCCGTGTCGTATAACTACGTCCGCGTATACCGCGAAAGTAAGCTTAGACATGTGCGGACTACTTGCTTTTGAAAGGTTTAAATCGAGGAAAGACACCGGTAAAGAAAGATCGAGCGGCAAACGCAAGATTATCGTAAACGTTCCGCCTGCTCAAGAAAGCGACGACGAAAACAGCGACGACTTTGAGAGTAAAAAAGAGGTGAAAAGAGACATTCTGAGAACCTTGAACGCGCTCACGCCGGATTCGAGCGCGAAACTCACGCCCAAGCTTCGACAAACGTTTGATGTCCTTTCCGAGGACGATAAAACGTCCGTTTCTGGGTATATTATTTCTCTAGCTAGACTCGCGCCTCAGTATCGGAAGCTTTTAGCGGATGCCGTTTTAGGCACGCGACTTGAAAGTATAGTTCGCAAAGACGCGCAAAAAGAAATTGAAAAGCTCTCGACGTCTTCTTATTTTCTCAGCGAAGAGGAAGTCTCGGCGAGAATGCGATTTTTGAACTCGTTCGTGGACGAAATGAATTTCAAGAAGGGTTCTACTCGCTATTTAGGAGCCAAAGATTCTGCTTTAGCCATGACGCGACAAGACGTGTTTACCTCGGCAAAACAAGACATGAAAACTTTACGCATTGTCGATGAAGATTTATCAGATTCGATTAATAATAACGCGAACGTGAAAAGAGGTCAACGCTCTGGATGGAGTTACGTATATATCGGCACCCCCTTCACGCGAAGATACGATGGACACAAGTTTACATTCGACACGGAAACGAATAGATTTTGTAGTATTACTGAAAGCAATTAACTGCTAGCTCGCGCGATGCACTACATTTACTTTTTAACAACGTCACCGAGCTAAACCCGCTTCTAAATCAAACAGCATAATCGCGCCACTTTCCACGTTTGCGATTTTTAGTTTCACATTCTTCGAGCGTTTCCATAACAATTCCGCTTCCTTCCCGTGCGGTGGTCGCCCGAGACACACCGCGATTCGAAAGTCTGGTTCGCCCGGGCTGGATTTTTTGAAATTTCCGTTCGGTCGCCACACGTCAAACGTCGGCCATGTGCGCCCACCGTCGCTGATTTTGTTCAATTCCTGCTTTTCTTCCTCTCGTCGAAGCGTTTCTTTCTCTGTTTCGCGTTTTCTTCTTTCTTCTGCCATACGTTTTTGCGTCTGGGCGTATAAAGCGTGGATTTCCGAACCTAACCACGGATGGTACTTCGAACCGGACCAAAAAAACCACGGTCGAGAGCCTGGATAGTTTTGGAGCTCGACGGTTTCCTCTTCATCTACTTTTACTTTTTCTTCTATCGCTATGTTTACATCATTTTTGTTGTTATCACTAGTAGCAACAGTCGTACCGCCTTCATCCAGTTCCATTTTCCCATCGTCGTCTTCCTCCTCCTTTTCCTCTTTCTCCTCATCGATATCACATCTCCCGGTTCTATTGTTGTTGTCGACACCTCTAAACACCCAATCCCCTTCCCCTGCCATCTTTCGATGCAAGTACGTTTCATTTTCTCTCTTCTTCCTCGCTTTCGCTTTCACTCTCTCCGGTACCACCCACGGCGCCCCGAATCTTCTCGCCACGTACCCAATCCTACACAATTGCGCGTACGTCACGTACGTCTCCATGGATACCCCACACTCCTTCAACATCCCGTGTATGCTTTTCACCGAAGCCGGTTCTAAACCTCTTCCTCGTGCTTGCCAAAACAAACACACCCGTTCAGTTTCCACTAAGAAAGCTATTTCTTCCGGGAACAAGTATACCGTGCCTCCGCCGTTGTCTGTCGTTGTCTGCGTCTGCGTCTCCGTCGTCCCTCCCGTCATCTTGGCGTTCGCGGAATACCCAAACTTTGACAACGACTTCCCTTTCTGTTTCACCAGTTTCGCCAGTTTCAATTTCTTATCCCATATGGCCACCGCGATGTTATTCGTCGACACTTTCCGTTGCCTCGACCAGGCGTTGACTAACACGTCGAACTGTTCCAAGGACTGTTCGGTCGTTTTCACTCTCAACTCCTCTCTCGTGGGTAATTTCGCGTCTGGTTTCTCCCGTTCGAGAAGCTCGGAATACTTCGTCGCTTTCGCGCCGCCTCTTTTGAATAGATTTTGTCCGCCGCCGCCGCCGCCGCCGCCGCCGCCTCTCGATTGCGTCGCCGCAATCGTCGTCGTCGTCGTCGTCGTCGTCGTCGCGGTCGGGGAGGCATCATCGCGTCGCCGTTTTTGCGTCGTCGTCGCAAAGTTCTTCTCCTTCTTCTTCTCGGGGACCGGTTCCATCGATGGGCACAAAACGGACGACGACCTAACCACAGACGTTGTTTGGTGGTGTTGGTCTTCCGACGACTTTGACGACGACGACGACGACGACGTGGTGGTGATAGGAAGCGTCGCAGAGGTACTCTGTGGGTAGAGCAGATGGTGGTGGTCGAGTATTTATTATTACGACGGCACAACAAAGACGAAATGCACAGTTTTAATTGGAAATAATAATAATGGGGACGTTTTGGCGTCACACCATCTCTTCCCCATATTATTCGTTGAGAGAGATGTCTTCCGAGGTCCACGCCCGGACGCGGTCCTCGGAACGCCTCGACGTCCAAAACCCGGGGGGGGCTTTGGGGTCGACGTCTCCGCCGACGACGACGACGAGCGGCGCGGCGACGGCGACGGCGACGGGTGGTGGTGGTGGGAGTTCCGCGACCAACAAAGTCGTGGGGGCGACCAAGGCATCATCATCATCATCGTCGTCCATGTTGCAATTCAGCGAACACGCGATCAACCAAGTGCAAGGGTTGAGCAAGAGAGGTTTGGATTTACCGATCACGGCGCGGTTGCAGAGGAGACGGTACAGGTGGGACTACTTTCTTCTTTTTTTCGTCTTCTTCTCTCGTCGAGCCGTCGTGAACATCATCGCGAGCTTTTGTCGAGATGTGTATATAGATATATATCCGTTTGTGGATATGATGATGCAATGACACGCTGACGCCATTTGTTTCTCTTCTTTCGACTGCGCGCGCGCAGAGGGATAGTCTGCACGAGTTTCGTAGTCTTCGCGCTCTTTTACGTGTACGTCTCCGCCATAGTCGCCGCGCATAACAGACACCGGAAAGTCATACCGTACATCGGATCGGAGACAAAACACTTAGGTGAAGGATTGGTTTCGCGGGTGTTTCGAAAGAAAAGACGGGGAGGGACGAGCGACGATATCATCCACCAACAGTCGCCTTCTTCTCGTAATTATCACCACGACAATCGAGAGGATATGGAGTTAGAGCTAGAAGACGAGGATGCAGCGAGGATGTTTTATCATCACTAGTTATATTTAGCGGGGACGAACATGTATAATTATCGAGCGAATATGAATGATTTGAATTTGTGTATGCTCTTGTGTGTGTGTTCTTCACTACATGTTTTGTTTGTTGTGCGTGTTTTTCTTCTCTTTCTTTCTTGTGTATATGTTCAACTCTTGCATCTTTCTTATTGCTCGTGTCGATGTTCTCACGCGGCGAAATCGGAGTCGGTGCTGTAGGCGTCAGACTCGTCGTTTGCGCAAAAGTAGTCGTCTCCGTCAATATTTACGTTAGTTGATGATGGTGGTGGCGGTGGTGCAACAGGAGGTGGTAAGACGCCTAATAATGCATTTGTTATCGGATCAAACTTAAGCGAAGGTGCGATCGCGAGGTAGTAATCGTAGTACGAGGAAGAAGAATAGTGTTGCTCTTCTTGTTCGTGTCGCGCTCGATAGCAGGTTTGGTGATTGATATGTCTTTCCGGCGACGATGAAGTGGACATGCGTCTCGATTGCGTGGAAGTCGTGGATGTGCACTGATAACGACGTTGTTTTTGTTGTTGCGCAGAAGAAACCATGAACGTTCGTTTCGCTTCGCCTTTCGCTTTTACGTGAAACGTCTTTTTCGTCGATACGCTCGCGCATTCACGAACCGACACATGAATTTCCTTCATGTTCAACATCGCGTCGTCGTCATTGGACGAAAATCCTGCTGCCTTTCCTCCTCCTCTTTTTTTAGATTGTATATGCAAATTACCTTCAACGATATCTGCCACCAACGCGGCACACCTGGCGCAATCCGTTAAAGAACTGCTCTCCATCAACAATACGCGTTCCGCGATGTTCGTTGCTGCCTGAAATATGTGCTCATCCTTATTTAAAAACACTTTCCCAACATCCACGACCTCGCTTGCCATGTTCAACGAGCACCCAGTCATGTGTCGTAAAAATTCGATGTGGGCACCTTGTTTGCCGATAATTAGAGCCACTTTTGAATCCGGAATTCGTACCGTCAACGAAGCGAGCGTTCCAAAGAACCTCGCCGCATCTCGTTCATATGGCGGGAGCGTTTTGCGATGTGGCGGCGGCGGCGGCGGCGCGGAGTGGTTATAAAAATAGCCCTCGTTTTCTTCTTCCGCGTCCGTAGATATCACGTCTTCATTTTCTTCTTCGTCTTCTTCTTCTTCTTCTTCTTCTTCGTCTTCGTCTTCTTCTTCTTCTTCTTCCTCCCCGGCTCTGGTCCATCCCAAAAACGCCTTCTCGAGCGGGCGCAGCTTCCCGCCGTTCGTTTTTGAAATCGATACGGATCGCCGTCCGAACACCTGTTTCTTATCGTCATCATCGTCATCAATGATGTTCCCATCAGCAATAGTCTCGATAATTCTCGCCGCTTCTTTGCACATTTTCGCCGTACCGGTTAACACCACTTTCACGACGTTCTTTTCGTCGTCGTCGTCGTCGCCTCGTTCTTTTTCTTCTTCTTCCTCTCTGACAATTGAAACGCTCGCTCCGGTTCTTCGTTCGATGTCGACAATTGTCCGTCCTCGAAGGCCAATCACGACGCCAATTTTTGAGCGGTGGACGACCGTGTGCACGCACACGACGGCTTCTCTCGTCGTCGTCTTCGGAGGCGTCGAGAACTCTTCGTCGTCGTCGTCGTCGTCGTCGTCGTCGTCGTCGTCGCGATCTCTGCTCTCGGTGTTCTCGTGCTTCGCGTCGTCGTCGTCGGCGGCGGCGGCGGCGGCAGCAGCAGCGGCGGCATTTTTTTCCTCCGTCTTTCTCGCGCCATCGGAGGGAGTAAACTCCTCCGGAATGGACGGCGCGGGGTCGACGAAGAGGGATGGAGACATGATGTGGTCTCGAGCGCGAGGAGCGAAAGCCGAATATTTTCTGAGGTTTTCAACGAGGGTTTGAATTTTTTTGAAAAAAATGGCACCTAAAAATCCCCTAAGGAGCCTATTAGGGAAAAGTTTACGAGTAGTAGGTATACTTTTTGCGAACCATAACAACAACAACGACAACAACAACGACAACAACAACAACAACAACAACAACAACAGCAGTATTGATTCGGAACAAATACACGCGCGCGCGTAGCACGCGCGAGAGCACGCGAGAGCATTCAATTTAAAAGTACCGCCGAGTACTTTGAGCGTCGCCAAAGGCATAGGAAGACGCGATCATTTCATCCGCCAACTCTTGGAAATCAAACGCGGGGAAAGCGCGAGCGTTCTTTCGGTCGCCGCCCCATTTAACGGCATAGCCAATGCCGACGTTTTGTGCACCGTGAATGTCGTTGACGTCTGAATCGCCAACGTGGACGACGTTTTTAAAGTCTTTTTCGTCGGTAATGCCGACGGCTGCTAAGGAGAGTTTGAACGAGTTCGAATGAGGTTTCTCGAAACCGCCGATAGCAGAGGCGTACACGGCGTCAACCTCGTCGGTGATGTTCAGTTTTTCTAAGATATTCGGTAAGCGGTCATCCCAGTTGCTGGTAACGACGACTTTGATTCCTCTAGACCGCAAGCGGCGGAAGGCGTCGATGGCACCAGGGGCGACGGCCCAGTTTTCTGGTTGTTCGTAAAATTTCATGAGGGCATCGAGACATTCGTCGCCTCGTTTCAAAGAGTCTTCGTTGGACGCGTCGATGTTTAAAGCGGTGAAGACGCATTTTTTCCAAAAGGACTCCCGTCCGTCACCGACGTATCGTAACTCGTTCTCGCTTAAAGGCGTTGAAAAGACACTTTTAAAAGCTTTCTTCGCAGATTCAGGCGTGACGTCGGAAAAGCCGTACAACTTTGCGTGCTCGGCGTAGACGTCGTGTATCGCTCTGACCGGCGTGATGAGAACACCACCGGCATCTACCGATAACGCTTTAAGCGAGATGTTTTTTCTGTACGCTTCTTTTAAAATCGGTTGTTTAATCGACGAACATTCCACGTCGTACGGGTACAAACTTCCCAACTTTTCAATTTCTTTCTGGATGATCGAGTGCGTGAGCTCCAAGTGTAAATCGATATCGATCGATGCTGCCATGCCGCAGACGTTCGGTACACCCGGCATATCGCAATCGTAATTGTATCTTCGACCGACGGTATCGGTGACTGCACCACCGACTGCCCTCAACAGCGCCTCTCCAGCGCACGTGTCCCACTTTTTACTCGCTTTCCGTAAAAGCATCGCCGAGTGCGCTCTGCCTTCCAGCAAACACAAATAGTGGTAGCCAGTCGCGGATACTAACACGGCAACTTCAGATTTTGTTTGTTCCATAACTGGCTCTTGGCGTTCATCGCGTATGTTTCTGTTTAAACAAACAACGTGCGGCCCTGCTGGAGGCATCTCGAGTTTCTTTAGCGTTTTATCCACTCGAAGACCTTTACACCCGGCGCCGGCGCCGCCCCAGACGACTCTACCCAAGTTTTCTAGATGTTTTGAGTCGTTCACGTTCGCGTCCCAACCAAAAAACGGTTGCCCGATAATCCCAGCTACTGGAACACCATCCACGGCGACACCAAGTAATACCGTTACCGCTGGTCTTTCCCCGTTCGCGTACTCGTTCGTACCGTCCAAGGGATCCACATACACGTTCACTCTGGAAATGTCAATCTCCCCGGACGCAATTGCCGGCGGCCATTTCGCCTCCAACACTTCCTTTAAAATATCTTTGTCCACGTAATGTTTCCAATCATCTTTCCTCAACATCTCCTCCTCTTCGTCGAAAGACGCGAAGCACGTCTCATCGTCGCACTCCGCCTCTCCCTCTAACGCGTTCTCATACGACTCCTCGCCGACCACTCTTAACTTCCCGCCCGCGAACGTCGTGATCCGTCTCAACGCCATAATCTCCACCTGTCTATCCGCTTCCGTTTGTGCGTCCATGATATACTTTTTATCCAAAGTTTCGCTGCCTCCTTTATCTTTGACCGCCAAATCGCCGTTGGATGTTACCTCTCTGATAATATCGCACCCGTCCTCGGCAACGTCCACTAACAAGGCGATAAAAGTGGGTAAGTGGATTTTGGTGGCATCTGCAGCCGGTTGAACGGTCACTTTATTCCTCGTCTCTGTTAAAGGAAGAGAAGACGAGGATGCCGAAATCGCGCATCGAACGGCAGATGCACTCGACGCCGCGCATCGCGTACCTCGTCGTCCTCGTCCTCGCGCCCAAAATGGATTAGTCGCACGAGTCACAGACTCGAGTGCGCTAAAACGCGTGCAACGTTTGGAACACGACGACGACGACGAACTCGACGAGAACGACGATGGTCTCGACGACCGATGCGACAAGACTCGAGCGCTCGCGCTTAAAGCAGCCGCGCGAGTCGATGCCATGGCGAAAAAGTATTCTCTCCGCGATAACCACCACTCGTTTGCTCTCTAAAGTGTGGTCCCTCGCAAGTGCTTGGAAACTGAAGGAAAGGACAAGAGAACCTTAAACATATACTACCAAAAGGAAAAAGGGGTCGGAAGAAACAGCAAAGAACGAGTACTCCTATCGAACAGTAACCCCTAAAAAAGTACTACTAGTAGTCATAAACAAAGCACGAGAACTCCTATTGCACATATGCAAGCAAATGTTCGTGTACTATAAGCTCTCGTACAACTGCGCGTACACGTTCCCACTCGCTTCCCATCCGTAATCGACTCGGGCGACTCGTTCTTGCAACTCGCAAAACGTTTTGCGGTCTTGGAAGGTTTTAATCGCTCTTTGAATGCATTCGTCTAAAGATTGGTCGTCGACGCCGTAGAAAACGAACCCGTTGCCATTTTTTGCGTCGGCGTCGCAGTCGATGACGGTATCGGCTAGACCACCCGTAGAGCGAACAATGGGTAAGGCGCCGTATCGCATGGCGATCATTTGCGTCAATCCACACGGTTCAAACATGGAAGGAACCAAGACAAAGTCCGCGGCGGCGTACATTAATCGCGAGAGCGTATCAGAGTAGGTGATCATCAATCGGACGTTGGTAGAGTTCGCTTGGGAGAACTCTTCGTTAGCCATTCGCTTGAAACCGCCGTCGCTGTGACCGCTGCCGAGTAACACGAATTGGTTACCGTTGGTTTCAGATTGCGTCACCGCGCGTTCGATCAAATGAATGCCTTTTTGCGGAACTAACCTCGAGATGCACGCGATCAACGGTTTCGTTTCGTCGACGTCTAATCCGAGACCGATTTGCAAATATTTTTTGCACAGTCTTTTGTTTTCGATCATTTTATTGCCCGGAGCAAAATTGGCCGGTAACGTCGCATCTAAAGCCGGGTTCCAGAGTTGGTAATCGATGCCGTTCAAAACGCCGGAAAACTTGTCTTGATTCGCTCTCAAAATTTGGGACATGAATCCTCCGTTGCCGTCTAAAGTTTCCTTCGCGTATGTCGGCGAAACCGTCGTGACTTTATTTGCGTACACGACGCCGCCTTTCATCAAACACATCCTTTCCGGGTTGTGTCCAATAGTTCGTTCATCCAACGCTTTTTCTACGACGTTAAATTTCTTTCCGTTCACGCCAGTCGCAAAAAACTCCTCCTCCCGACACTCGCCCGTGTTATCGAGGTTATGGATAGTCATCACAATCTTTGCTTTGTTCAAACTCGTTTTCCCGTGGGAAAACTCTTCCCAATATAACATCGGAACCGCACACGTTTGCCACTCGTGGACGTGAATCACGTCTGGGTCTCTCCCAGATTTATCCAAATACTCTAAACTCGCTCGGGAAAAATATAAATACGCTTCGAGCTCGTTATAACTACCGCCGTAAATCGCTCCGCCTTTGAAAATGTTCTAATTCATCTCCTCGTGCGGTTTCAACAAAATCACGTCGCATCCGCCGATATTCCCAGAATACGCGGACGTTTTCATCATCGATACTATGTCTTCGCCGTCCCATTTCATGCCTTTCGGCACGTCAAAATCCATCACGTGTTTCAAATTGAAAATCTCGTTCGCGTCGAGGGATTGATAAAACGGCAAAATTACCTGCACGTCGTGGCCTTGCATCTTCATCGCGCGACCTAACCCCTGCGTCACGTCGCCTAATCCACCGACTTTTGCCAACGGCGCTAACTCTGCGGTAACGTGCGAAATTTTTATTGGTTCGTTCGTTTTCTTTGTTTTTCCGTCGTCCAAAAACAGTTGGTCTGGATCGTTCTTCGGACGCATTTCCCAGAACGGTTTCTTCCCCTCCTCGCCGACCGGGCATCCTTCCGCGGTTATCGGTAACGGCCATTCGATTTCAGATTCACTTTTTGGATCCGTTCGAAGCGTGCCAGGAGTACTACCTTTTTTATTACCCTTCGCTTTCTTCTTTGGCACGGTCGTTTGCGTTTTTATCACCTCCACGGTCTCGTCGTCTCCCTCGTCCTCGTCTTCCTCTCGAGACGTTTTGATAGCGTCGTCCAACTGTTTCTCCAACATCTTCAACGTTGCATTCTCTTTCTTCAACTTTTCCATCTCTTCCAGCAGTTCTTCTCTGCTCGCATCCGACGACGACACGGACGATCGAGACGAGGACGCGGAGGACGCGGGAGCTTTATTCGCCCTCATCGTCCCCGCGCCTCTTCTCTCCTCCATCCTTCTTCGTTGTTTCTGCGTCCTTTTTCCTCCAAAACGTCTCCTACTAATCTTTTCCGATGATGCACTGTCGTTCGACAACGCGCTTCGAAAGGTGGTGGTGGTGGTGGTGCTTCCTCCGAATCGCGATGGTCGCGCGCCGACCATCGCCGTCGCCGTCCTCATCCTTTCTTCTTCTTCTTCCTCCTCCTTCCTGCTCTCTCTCTCTCTCGCGCGCGCGTGGGTGGGTGTAT
>MDSZ01036255.1_pt1 | contig 15371 bp, 20 predicted proteins | sample 811201 | NCBI WGS metagenome assembly MDSZ01 (sample SAMN05326647, study PRJNA326480) | marine metagenome | isolation source: seawater | place: Indian Ocean: North | collected 2010
CATGTTTAGTACAGGTACTAATATAGAAAATGAGCATTCACGCACTCACTCACTCGATTGGGATAGTTTTTATAGTTATAGGTAGTAGGTTCGTGCTGCCCTCAGTTACAATGAGGTTTTCCCGATCGTTGGCAAATTGTTCTTTGAGTTCCGGTGGCCACGCATGGGCCCCGCGCTCATGAGCATACTTCAAACTAACAATATGATCGATTTGAAGATCTGATGCCTGATCATAGATGCGATTCGTATATGGGTCGTACCACCGTCCCGTGGCCACATAGCACTTCCGTCGATCCCTGAACGTAACTGGCGCCTGGGAGGTGTCAATCAGCAATTCATGGCGTTCGTTCTGGCAGTCGCCATCCCGGTCAACCCAATGATTGTAGGCATCCCGGTCATACACGGATACGAAAGCGCGTCCGTCTATTCTCGCTTCTTCCATCGCCTTTTGGGCTGACGTGCCTTGTTTCACGCCGGGCCCAGCATAATTTCGCGGTAGGCGACCTCCGGTTTCAAGACAGGCGGCCAGTGTCCCATACTCTGTGTAGTTCTTTGTTCGTTCGTACCAATCGCTGTAGCGATCGTGGCAAATGCCGCTGCTTGATTTTTTGACGATTTCAGCAGTCGCATGTTGCGAGACTGCCATTGAAGTGAACAGTAGGAGGGTGAACAGCACTTTCATCGTGTGGATTCCCGGACAGGTTCAGCCAAAGGTGAGGGTGGCCGGCGGGTTACGCCGGCTCAGGGTTGGCAGAGGTTTTGAGGATTGCTTTGTTGTTGCGGAACTCAACGATATCGACATCGTTTCCATCGATGCGCTGGTCTTTCGGGAGATCATGCAGATTTCCGATCTGCCAGTAGGTTCCGTTGGCGAACACGGTGTGCTGTCCGGACTCAGAAATGAACAGCTTGCCAGTTGTCGCCCGGAAGGTGCCCAGTTCTTCTTGCGATGCGTTCTGTTTGGCAACGTATCGATCGCGAAAGAAGTACATCAGGACTACGCCGATAAGGCTGGCCAGCAGGATCTGAACTCCCAGGTTCATGTCATCGACGACCAGGCCGAGTAGGCCTGTCGCAACGGCTCCAATACCGAACCAAAGCACAATGAACGCGCCGATAAACAGCTCGGCAATCATCAGGGCGACGCCCAGGGATACCAAAGCCCACCACGATAGTGTTAATTCCATAAGCTAATCGCCCCCGGTTTACCGGGGGCCTCCTTTAATCAGTTGCTCGGTTTGTCTGCTTTCGCTTTGCGAAACATGTCCGAACCCATGGTCAACGCGCCGATCAGGTTGCTGGACTCGTAGGGCACAACAATCTTGTTCTGACTGTCGCTGGCTGCAATGCCGTTCCACGCTTCAATGCGCTCCTGAGCCAGGATGAATTCGCCGGCATCCGGGTTGTTCCGCAGGCCTTCTGCAACCAGCTCGATGGCTCGCTTCTGGCCGTCAGCCTTGAGGATTTCCGCTTCCTTGGCTGCCTCTGCGAGCAACACTTGCTCTTTCTTCCGGGCTTCGGCAGTACGTTCCAGAGCCTCCGCTTCACGGAAGGCTTTTTCTTTGTCACCTTCGGCCTGTGCGATGGTGGCATTTTTGTCCGCTGCGGCCTTTGTTTCAATGGCACGACGCTCACGGGTAGCTTGCAGTTGTAGCTCCATGGCTCGTTGCACGTTGTCCGGCACGGAAATGTCACTGATTTCCACCCGCGTGACTTTCGCACCCCAGCTTCCAGATGCATTGTCCAGAGCGTTCAGAAGGGCTGCATTCATCTCTTCCCGGCTCGACAGCGTGTTATCGAGCTCCATCTTGCCAATTTCAGAACGAAGTGTGGTCTGAGCGAGCTGTGCCACCGCATGTTTGAGGTTACTGATCTCGTATGTTGCCAGCTTTGCGTCGTTAACACGGAGGAAGACCACGCCATCAATCGTGATCTGGACGTTGTCCGCCGTGATGACTTGTTGGCTGGGAATGTCGACAACTTGTTCGGCAGTAGTGAACCGTGAGCGAACAGTGTCGATAAACGGGATTACAAAGTTGAGACCGCCGTGCAGGACACGATGGAATCGACCAAGGCGTTCAACCACCTGCACTTCGGCTTGGGGAACAATCCGGACGGCCTTGGCCAGGGTTACAATCACTAATGCGGCGATGACGCCGGCTACGATGAGTACAATGTCCACTTGGTTATTACCTCGCTCTTCAATGATAGGACTGCTTACGTTTTCAAAGGTGTGGTCTTAACGCGTATCTTCTGCGGCACTTCCTCCTCGGCGATGATCTTAATGACATGTATGCGTTGTGTTTGAAGAGAAGCCGCGATATTTCGCAGGCTTATCTCCTTGTTCGTTGATAACGTAACTCAGCTTTTGGAAATGCAACCCCGGTCTACTGGCGGGCTGATGTATTTGGTTACAAAGCTTTCCGTTGGCAGAGCCAGATCCGAGGGGTTGATTCGAATTGTGTTCTCACGGCAATTTCCGTCGATCCAGTAGATCATCCAGCAGTTATCGCGGTAGGGAGAGATCATTACTGCGCATGCGTCCCTCCCAAGTCTCTGAGATAGCGCCTTTGTCAGGGGGGTAAGCCCCGGCCAGACTTTGCGATTGGAGGTGACGCCCAGGGCCTGTCGGGCTTCTCGAAGAAGCCCCTTCAGTTCACGCTGCGTTGTTCGAGACATCAGATGACCTTTGCAACAATTTTGGGAAACAGTCTACTTGGCGCTTGCATAGTGGAACGGACCATCAAAACCGCCTGTCTTCCAGTCAATACCGAACAACTGGTCAACGTTGTGCTTTAGCGCCTCAATCTGTTCGGGCCCGAGGTTAAAGTGACGCAAAGCATCAGCAGGATCGTCGTCAAAGTGGTAGAAGAATCCGGTTTTGATCAGGGCATCGATGTAGTTCGCGCCGGCTTCAAACGTGGTCAGGGTCTGCTTGGTCAGAACCGTCAATTCCGGCGAATCGTCTTCCCAGTCAAAAATGGGAATCCCGGCAACGCAATCGGCATCGGAATCGAACTCGACCATCTGGAAACCGGCGTTTGCGGCCATGGATAAGAGATCTTTGATCTCCGCGCTAACACCGTGCCGACGGTTCCGGTTCTTTGTCTCTTGATCGTTACTATCTTGCTCCCAGTAGAGCTTTATGAACCAGCCAGTGCTGCGCTTCATCACCATGTTTTCTTCCGGGTCGGCAGCGGCTGCGTCCAACGCAGCAGCGTCCTCCTTCGAGATGTGGGCGGTCGAAAGGGCGATGACTTTGTACGTTTCAGCTGCATTTAGCAGATGTGTTCTGTCTTCTGCGCTCATGAGAGGTTCCTCTTGTGATTGTGAGCTCTTCGGCTCTTCAATCTTCAAAGTATCACCGGTCTCAAAAATGCAACCTGCCCGGAAAGGCGGGGATCGAGTATCACGATGGTGGGGATTGGGGCTGGCGGGTTTATCCGCCAGCTTACGGGCGATGGGCGATTCAGGGGCTACCGTTTGGGGATGCCTGTGCAACTTGGGCCTCACCGGCCCCAGTTAAGGTCTGCAATCTGCGCTGTGAATCTGCAATAACCTGGTCAAGCTCTTCGAGTTGGGCGGTTAAATCAGCGATGGTCCTGTCAGGGCGATCGTTCGATATAGTGATTCGCTGGTGCCCATCCCAGATCTCTCGTGGCCGGATGACCAGGTGAACATCGTGTTGATCAAGGGCCTGGATGCGCTTGGACTTAAAAGGATCGTCACCAACAGGCTCGATTCTCTTCACCACGGCCTGGCCGGGTTCGATCCCGCGCAGAGAAGTCATGATCCATGGAGTTGAGAGAAATAGCGGTTTGTTGAGGTCTGCCGAGTAAATGTCGACATAGAACAAAGCCGAGCGAATGCTGAGGTCCTCCGACCGGTTCTCGATTCGGAGCCTGACATCCATCTCTTTGCGGCTGCCACTCTCAATCCAGCGTTTTCGGACAAATCTCAGGTCCATCTCCGGTACTGATGTAGCCACAGAAAGTTCATCAGCAAACCGATCCATAAAGCGTTCTGCTCGGGGCCTGAGACTTGCTATTTCTGCTTGGATTCGGCGTTTCTTCTCCGTCGCCAATGCCAGCTGGTCCCTTGCTTGCTTTGCCTGGTCTGCAACATTTTCGGCTGGTTTTTGGTGCAGGGCAGGTGCAATGGCATCTTGATCTGGCGATTGCAGGGCATCCATGCTGGCTTCGAGATCTTCAAGATATGCGTGTCGGCTGGTCCACCCGGTCAGAACCCCCAAGGAGGCGACTACGCACGTTATGATGATTGCTCGTGTCATGGGCACACATTACTCGGTTTGAAAAACGCTGATCATATTGGTCTGAGTGATCCGGTGTATTGGAGAGGGCGAGAAAAAATTGGCACAACTAAAAAGGGCACCGATTTCGGTGCCCTTTTTCTCTGGCTGGGGTTAGTTCTCACGCACCAGGCGAACAAATCGAAGCGAATCGACTTCTGGGGATAGATCCGAGCCGGTGGTAAAGTCGATGTACCTCCCACCCTCGACAGAACCAGAGCCAGTGGTCTTCACTGTTGATGAAAAGTAGGTTGCCGATGGTGTGTCAGGAAAACTGGTAAGGTTGATCGCTGGGCGAACGCACTGCCGTTCAACCAAAGAACCCAGCTCCTTGATATTTGGGAGGCGCCAGTCAACCTTGTCCGCGAATCCCCCGTTACCGTTGAATAGTGCCGCAGCCTGTAACGCATTTTCCCAGGTGTAGCTCATTGGGCTACCGGAGCAGCCGTTTGCGGTCCAAGTCTGTCCCAAACTGCACTGCATCCACATGAGGCCCGTTTTTGCGTCGGTGACCGTACCGTCTCCGTTATCGATCATCTGTTCCGGATTGATTGTCGGTCGAATTGTGTCTGTCGCACAAAACTGCGCCATTGCAGGCACGCTGATGAGCATCGCCAGGCTGAAAGCGATCATATTAGGCTTCATCATTCGGGGCTCCTTACGGCCATGAAACCGCGATATTGGTCAGGGGTTTTCTGGCAAAGCTTCACTTCGCCGTTGTCATAATCAAAGCACCATGCTGCTGCATTGTTGTCTGCCGAAGGATTCGAACTCCAATACCGTGCAGAAGCTTCTACGCCGTTCTGGAAGCGACTATCCGGTCTGGCCGAAGCATCAGACACATCGTAATTTGCAATGGATCGCAGCTCTTCGATGGATGGCATTCTCCAGTCTTGAAACCCGCAGGTCCCGAGGCGATTCATCTCGTTGAGGTATGTTTTGGTATTGCAATACAGAGGATAGGGCCTGTCACCTGCCGCAAACGCGCAATTCGCAGAAACAGGGTTGTTTAGATCCAGTCTCTGATCGCGCCTTTGTTCCTGTCCAGCACTGCCGCCGTTTGATGTTTCATCGTCTACACGCCATGCGTAGCGAAAGTTGGCAGCTCTGAAGTTTTGCAAATCCGCCGGCGCCATATCGCCACTAAGATCAAATTGCGGCTGTTTGTTTTCCCAGACCAAGCCAGTGACGTTGTCCCGCGTGCAGCTCCACGTAGGCGTGTTCGATGGCAGCGGGTTGCCATCTTCATCCAGTTTGGTGAAGGAAAATCCTGCATGCCCGTCAGAATCTGAAAGTGCCCGGCTATCGCGACCAAAAGCTGCGTCCTGACCTGGGTGAGATTGCGGTTCGCTGGACAGGTTCGCTGAAGCATTGTCTGAGAACGTGTCGAGGCCGGTATCGTTTAATGTGATGTCACCAAGAATAATGATGGTGTGCTGGTTGATACTGTTTCGTGCGTCAACCAGAGCGTTTTCTATTGAGTCGATCTCGAAAGTGATTGTTTCACCGCCTTCTGGAATGCTGTCGACAAGCACTTCCACCTCTGTGCTGGCTTCTCGTTCGCCTGGGGCAAAGGTTATCGAGGCAGGCGTGTCGACTCTGTAATCGTCGTTTCCTAAAGCGGTTCCGGAAACCGTAAGGTTTGCGGTAACAGGCTTCCCACTGATGTCAGACAGCTGTGCGGTAACCGTCACTTTTCCGACCGTCTCTGATACTGATTGTTGTCTTGTTTCAAATGTGAATTGGGGAGGCTGATCATCATTGTTAACCGAAATAGCGGCGACAGCATCAGAACTCGCGAGTCTTGCGCCGGACGCTTTGCTGAGAGCAATTTCGAAATACTCATCAGGCTCGTAGACTGTGTCGCCGAGGATCGTTACATCGATAGTTCCGCGTCTTGCGCCTTTCGGTATGGTGAGTGTTCCGCTCGCCATTTCGTAGTCTTCCCCTGATAGCGCCGTACCGTCACGCGTTTCATAAGCAACAGATACTGGGCGATCGGTTCTGTTGGTGAGAGACACCTGCACCGATACAGTGGTCTTTACTGAACCCTCGCGAATGGCAGTCGGTGCGATGCTCAGTGAGGGTGTAGGTGATGAGGTGCTGCGACCGGAGTCATCGTCGTCGCTATCACCACCACCTCCGCCGCAACCGACAAGCAACAATGTGCCTGCAAGAATGCCCGAGGCGAATATGGTTTTCTTCATGTTTTCTTCCTTAGATCTGAGGTTGATGAAGCTCGGCCTATCCGACGTAACTCATTCAACACTCTGGAAGCCGTCAATATCGCGAAGATCCGGTGAAATTTGATGCCATACTGATATTTGCGTGCAGATCAGCGGTACCCGCTGGGAGGAAAAAGGGGATGGGGCTCCTTCGGAGCAGGGATGGTGGCCCTTCGGGCTGGGGCACGCAAAAAAGAACCGCCCTGGTGAGTATTCGGGCGGTTCTTCTATCAGGCCGGCAGCTAAGTTAGCTGGCGGGTTTCTCGTCCGCTTTTCGCGCTTCGTCGCGGTGCTGTCTCAGGCATTCCCATGCAGCCTCGCCTCTCAAGGATTCCTTGGCTACTTCCGTGGCGCATTGCAGTTCCCTGATGTAGCGCTGAAGGCGTTTATCGCGGTCTTCGGTCGTTGTGAAGGTTGCCAGCGGATATTTAGCCAGCTGAAACACCTGCATCAGTGTTTCTTCATGACACCACCGGTCGCCAACGAGCACCTTGGTGGTCTCCTTGGGGTCCCACCGAAGATAGGTTCTGGCATGGAGTCCTTTCAGGTAGAGCGGCACCAGCAACGTTGACACGATTTCGTCAGCGCGGATTGCCTTGTAGGCGCACCAGTGCGGTACCACTGAAACAATACCGTTATCCAGGACGATATCGCAGGCCAGCGTAGCGGTGACCGCATTGTTCACATCATTGCGGGCATAGATCTCTACGAACCCAACATCCGAGGGTTCGATGCTATCGATCAAACCCCAAAATGAGGGGCGAGACGTGCCGTCCGACACAGTTAAATGGCCACCGTTCTCGGCCAAAAACCGGTTCAGCTGACGCGTGAAGAACGCTGGCTCCACCTTGGTGAATCTTTGCTCAAGATAGTACAGCGCAATAGATGCGTTTCCTTTACTTGCACTGTATTCGCCAAAGAAAAAATCTTGTTTCGTACTCATGGGTATACTCCCTGTTGGGTTATTGCCTAATGGTTTGCGATGAGAACCATGACTGCAAGGCGGGTGCCTTCCATGCCTTTCTCACTCGCTTTGTTGCGAGCGAACAACGCTATAACTTACTCCAAAGCCGTTGTGGCAGAAACCTGTCCGGCTTGTGAGTTCGTCGCTGATCGTGTCCTCAACTTCATCTGGAATAAGCTGGTTTTCGTCGGTTTCAAGACGCATCTCGAAATCCATTGTCGAGGGCAGATCCGCCAGCTCGTTTTCATCATCGATGTCCCATTGGATATCGAATGCCCGGCCTTTGATCATGAAGTAACGGCGCTGTTCGACTGGTTCGTCGGGATCGAAGCCGACAGCATCCGTGATGGCTGTCAGCTGGTATTTCTCGGACCAGCTGGCTTCGCAGGTATTGCATCGGTAGTTCCGGTAAATGCCGTCTGCTTCGAAATTCTCAGACCCCGCTTCAATGTCCGACTGTCGACACTTCGGGCAGCCCGCTTCCTCTTGCTGGATGTAGGCATCGCTGCGCGTAACGGGCCTCTCAATGAGAGCGTTCAGTTTTGACTTGGCACCGCAAAAGTCGTTGCTTTCGAGATTCAATATCAGCTCTTCAATTTCACTGTTTGTAAGCGCCACCAGCGTTTCCATCTTCTGTGTCATGTCGCGTTCCTCCCAGGGCTATTTTCGGATTACTGCTAGCGTCTCACGGCTCTCGGAAATGCAACGGACCATAAAAAAACCGCTCTGGACAGATGCCGGAGCGGTTTCGTTTGCCGGGTAATCAGGTAATCCCAATCAGCGTTGCGAGATGTAGTCGTTCGGGTTCACATTGAGGGCAGCTTCAACATCTAGGATGCCGGCGCCGTGCAGCTCTGGATCATACCCAGTGAAGGTCGAATCAGCAGTGTCCAGCAGGATTTGAAGCACCGCAGCGCTCGACAGTGATGAGAACTTCGATTTCACGGCGCCGGCAGCAGCTGCGACCAATGGGGCAGCAAAGGACGTTCCGCTGGCAGTTGTGTAATCAGTGTCGGCTTTATGATCGGCTACTTCCAGGTTGACGCCTGGCGCTGCAATGAAGCGTTCCTGAATCTTTGCAGAGGCGCCGGGGCGATTGGAGAAACTGGTAATCTGGCCTGCTTCGTCAACTGCAACCACGACGATAAAGTCATCCCGCAGTGTGTCGTCGTGGTAGGGGACAAAGTCGGTTTCGGCGCGGGAATACTTCAATGCGTAGCAACGCTCGTAGGCGTAGCCCGAGGCGGCGTCCATTTCTTCGTCCGTGCATTGCGGTGTGCTGCTTGCGTAGATCTCGGAGTAATCCAGAGCTGAGTTTCCAGCAGCTGCAATCACCCCTATGCCTGAACCTTCTAAGCCGGCATACACGTCACGTTGCAGGCCACCATCCTGGCTGGGTTTGAAGTAGGTTGCAGCCCCATCCATGGAAAGGTTCAGAAAATCCACTTTGTTGCTGGCGGCCATATCCGTAACGGCCATGATGCTCGCCAAATTGTCGGGCAGGCGTCCTACCGGATCAAAGGTTCCGGCATCGACTGAGCCACTTGAAACCACATCCAGCGCGAGGAGTGTGCCATCGGCCAGGATGCCTGTATTGGCGCCGAAAATAAGAGAGGCAACGTGGGTTCCGTGCGCAGCCTCTTCAAAGTCTCGACTGGCATCGTAATCAGGGTAGTGATCATCACTGTGATTTGCCTGAAGTTGATAGCTCAGATTGCTTGATCCATCGAGCAGGAGCTCACTTGAAAACGCACCGCTTCTGGCATCTAAGGATGTTGTAGCGAACTCTTGATGGTCGGTATTCACACCCGCGTCTGCCACCGCGATCACAATGTTGGTCCCAGTCAGAGCGGTCGAAACATTGATCAGCCCCTTTGCTCCTGAGTTGGTTGTCTCTGGCGCAACAATCTCGGGGGTTGTATCCGGAGTCGAGGAGGGGGGCGGTGTTGAATTGCTTCCACCACCACCGCCGCCGCAGCCGGCCAATGCCAGCGATACTGCCAAAGAGGTTACTGTACGGATTGTCTGGGTCATCTACTGCTCCTGAAAGATGCCATGGTTTGAGATTGGTGATTGTATTCGCCGCTTTGTTGCATGATTGCAGAGTGGGTGCGATCTTTGCGCTCCATACCGCCTTGTGCAGCGTCAGCTCAACCCGAATATATCCCGACCTGACAGAATGCAACGCTGTCTTAGATCAGAAGCGGGCGTGATTCCACCCTGAGCCACCTGCGGTTTTCCCGCTTTGTTTTACTGGTACACTTGAGGTGTGTTTCTCAGGAGCCTCGCCATGTCCCCCTTTTGTTTTGATTCTTTCGCGGATCGCTACTTTGAAGCGTCAAGCAGCGCTGAGAGTGAGCCGGAACTTCTGTTGCATATGCTGATGCGCCGTCTTCTGCACCCTGAGGCAACATTGCAGCCACAGTTCTCCTATAAGACGCGAAGAGGAAGTTTTCGCGCTGACTTCCTTTTGATCACGGCGAAAGGGGAGCACATCCTCCTTGAGGTCGATGGGAAAGAGTTCCATGACCCGGTGAGGGATATGTTTCGGGATGCGTTCACCTTGGCAGACCAGGTAGTTCAGCATGTCTACCGGTTTGAGGCTCAGACCATTTTCAGAGGGATCTGGTACGCGGTATTCGCTCTTTATCGACACCACGATGGCGTTTTTACTCAGCCGGCGATCGACGAAATCCGCGATAAGGCCTCTCGATTCGTGCTGGCAGATGACATGCTCCCAGTCGATCTCCCCAAATGCCCCGAGCCAATCACCATCAATCCCCAGCGAGACTTTTCCGCTTACATGGACCATGCAGGGGATATCCTGGTGCGTTCTGGTATCAACGAACGAGGGGCGCCACTCTTCGGCGTAGATCTCATTGAGTTTGCACGCCAAAACCCAGGCAAAGACATCGATTGGCTCACCAGCGAATGGAAATCTCGATTCCTTAGCCCGCTGCCTCGTATCGATATTGAGGCTCTTGAACGGGAGTGGGACATACTGTTCGGCAACCAGAACGACGACCTCGACCCAGACCTTTTTGACCGCCCCTATCGCTAAAACCATTCCTTACCGGCGCCCCGGCCTCACGGGGCGCCCTCTGAACCTCTCCCCGCCCTAGAATCTTCGAACCTCGAAGCAATACCAGGCCCTGAGACTGCCTACAGCCGCTCTCGGTACCACGGTGATCTCGAACAATATCGTACTGTATCGTACTGTACCATATTATTAATATTGTATTGTGTATTGTATCGGTGTTACGATGCTCGTTATGTTCAATACACGACAGGCAGGCATCCCCATGGCTCGATCAGGCGTTACATACGAACAGGTTGTTGAAGCCGCCACGGCCATTGAGGCGGAAGGCGAGCATCCATCAATCCAGCGTGTCCGCCAGCGACTTGGTTCCGGAAGCCCAAACACCATCCATAAATACCTCCGACAGTGGAAGGAAGCGGGAAGCGCACAGAAACCGGTAACACTGAAGCTTCCCGAGCGGCTTCAGGATGCTCTGCTGGCGGAAATCAACCGACAGGCCAGTGAGGCTAGGGCAGAAGCCGAGCAGGAAGCCAAGGACGCAATGGCAACCGCTGACGAGCTGGCCTCGGAAGGCGAAAGGATGGAAGCCGAGATGGCCGAGCTCCGGGAACAGTTAGCTGAGCTTCAGAAAGCCCGAATTGAAGACCAGGTTAAGCTGCAAGCCAGGGACGAGGACATAGAACGGCTCCGGGGCGAGCTGAAGGAAGAGCGCAGGCAAGCTCAAGAGCTCCGGTCACAGATAAACGAAGATGAGCACAAATACCTTGCTGTTTGTGACCAGGTGGCAGGCCTCAAACAGCAGCTGGCGGAGGCTACGAGCGCTCTGTCCCAGATTCGCGAGGAGCTCAAAGATTCGCTGCATCGCAGTTCTTATCTGGAGGCTCAAAGGGACTCCCTCAAAGACAAAGCCGGGGATCTCGAAGAATCCTTGGCTGAGTATCGTCATGAGTCGATTAATCTCAGGAAGGATTACCGCGAAGCGCTGGACCGAAACAAGACCCTGCTTGCCGAGGTTTCGTCATTGCGCATCGATGAAGCAAAGCGCGAGGCAATGACTGCCAGGATGAACGAGCTTGATGACCGGGTCAAAGCGTTGACAGAAGAGGTCTCAGAGTGGAAGCGGCTGTATACTTCGGAGAGTGAGTCTAACAAATCTCTCCGTAGTGAGAACGAAGCGCTTAAACGCCAGCTCACCAAGGCTGAGACTAAGCCCACCCCCCAGGGGCGCAGCCGCTCTCAACATGGGAAAGGCTCTGAGAGTAAACAGAAGGATTGATCGCGATGGTTATACGGTATTTGGTGATCACAGCGGTTTGTTTCGCCGCTTTCGCTTACTTCGCCAGCGTTGGCTGGGGCTATTTGGCGACGGGCGTCCTCGGAATCTGGTATTTCTTGGTAGGCGCCATGTCTGGTGGATTCGGTCGGAAACGCCCCAGTCGGTCCAACCATTCTGAAGACGATCACCATGGTGATGACCTTGATGACCCGTTCGATGACTTTGGCTCGCCCGAAGTTACCAAGGACACTTGGGGTTATGAGGCGGATGGAACCTACTCCGGCACCGGGCCATACGGTGAGCCCTGAGTGGCCAGCCTCAAATCAAGCTGTAGGCAGCAGTTTCTGTAGAGTGTTTCGCTGGCGGGGCGTTAGACGGGGTTTCCCACTGCGCTCTTGAGCAGCCACCAATCGTTCCATGAACTGAATGTCTGAGCCTTTCAGCACCTTCCGCTGCGCTGGGTCATCCAGAATAGCCCGAACTTTTATCAGCAATTCCTGATCAGCACTCACTACGACAATACCTCCTGGTTGGCGCGAAGCACTTCAATCGCTTCCATTACTCGGTAGATCCACATATCTCGACCGCCAGCGTGCTTCAGTGATGATAGGGCGCCGTCTTCTCCAACGCGCAGGCCCAGCACTTCGCAGGTAATGGTCAGGCCGGCTTCCAAAGCTTCATGATAATCCAGGTCGACCAACCGGTAGGCCTGCCTCACTTCCTCCGTATCGGCTCCGATTAAAAGGTCACGAGTAACCTTGAGCTTGGTGAGTTTCGTTGTCTTGCTGCTATCCGCGTTCTTCATTGGTTCGATGATCATAGTGCTACCCTATGCGTTTACCTTATCACCACGGGCGAACGACTGGTCCTGATCGTGGACGCGCCCCTAGCTGTGACTTGGCGTCTCGACCTGGTGGTGAAGGAACTGGCCAATTGTTTGCGCTTTTTCGTGCGCCCGTTGTTGAATCTGGTGAGGGTCCAGATCATTCGCCTCGATCATCATGCGCTCTGCATTGCGAACGTCCCCGAGTTCCTTTTCCAAGGCTTGCCTATTGGTGGGGCCTCCGTCAGGGTGCGTCGACTCGTAGCCATGACGCAGGATTTTTCCAATCACCTGCTGTGCCTCAGCGAGCTCCTCCATCAGTATCGCCAGCCGCTCCGCCTCAGCGTAGCTCAGCCCGTTGAATGCTGGGCCCTCTGGCATATTGCGGGTTCCCCCTGGGGTGGGGGAGCTGCGGGCGGCATTCATGCCGGCGATGAACACTGCGTCCCGGCCCATGTCCTCCCACTCCCGGCTGTCGTGGTCGAACCGGTTTGCCCACTCTTCGAAAACCGCGTTGTCGCTCATTTTTGCTCCGAAGTTTTGTCGGTTGGGATCTCGTAGAAGCCCCATTCCATGGAATTAAACGCGCACTCTTTCATCATCTCTTCGCGTTCCCGTTCCGACATGGCTTCCCACTCTGCCCTGGGCATTTCAAGAACGTCTTCACAGGTTGAGCCAACCATGTCGGTTCGGACGTAATATTTGATTCGGATTTGTTCTGACATAGCGCTACTCCTCTCTGCCTGTTTTGGTCACCGCCTTTTCCATTGCAGCTCTCACTTCCTCTTGGGGAAGGGAGGTAATGGTGTACCGGTTGGCTCTGGCGTAGATCCCGCAACTGGTTTCTCGCACCAGGGCACCGGTACCGACATGGTCTGTCACTTCACCGAGAACCTCCCACCCAGCAAGGGGAGGGTCAATGTGTTTCGATGGATTGCCGGGAATGTCGACACTGACACTCCCGACGACTGGTTTTTGCATTCTACTCACTCGTATCAGTCGGGTTTTGCTCATAGGCCTGCAGGATGGTCTCTGCGTGCAAACCGCGTTCCCGCAGCCAGGCGACCTGCGTCTCGATGCTGGCCACCTTCATTTTCTGCACGAGAGATTCTGCGACACGTTCAATCAGGCGCTCGGATTCGGTACCGGGCTCAAAATTGTGCTTCAGGTAGTCCGCCAGCGAGATCTCTCCTTTGTCGTATTCTTCTCGCGAGTATGGCTCGAAGCGAAACGCTTCCGGAAGGATAACGGTTACATCCGAGTTTGGCGCGATCGGAACACTCTGGTCATCGCCTCTGGACATGGCCACGGCCTCTGCCTTCTCAATCGCCTTATCCAAATTGGATAAGTTAAAGATCCGGTCCCGGTGGCTGGCGGTGTTTGACCCACAGTAGGGTTCAACGAAAAGGCCGGTTCCCCCGTGATTGCGTCCCATGCCGAACGTCTGAATTACGTACACCGGTTCGTTCGCTTTCAGGTACACACGACCTGCATACACCGCATAGTTCGTTAGTGTCGCTTTCAGCCGTTCGATCTGATCAAGGCGATCGTCGTCATTGTACGAGCGATATGGCATGTCTTGAACGATCTGGTCTGCGGTAGGCAATGATTCATACTGGCTGATAGCCTGCCGGTACCGGGCCAGATTGTGCCCACCGATCGGTGATTGATGGTTCCGTAGGTCGGCCAAGGTGAGTGCCCACGACTCCCTTTCGCACCCGATCTGGGCGCCGTGACGGTTGGCTTCGGGCTGGACTGGCAGGTAAAGGGCGTTGCCATCAAACCAGTAGTCCTGTTTGTCCACGGTTGCCGCATGCTTCAGTTCAGTGAGCTCTGCGATTTCGATTTCTACCTGGTCGGCAACGAACTCGCCGCGTGACTTCCTGCAGCCTTTAGGAATGACGGTAGCTTCGAATACGAATGGAACCTGTACTTTCATGGAGCGCTCCCTGTTTCTCTGTGTTTGCCCTCATTCTTCCACGAGCTCTGAAAATGCAACCGGGCCAGGGCCGGTAAAGTGGCAGGTTTACCATGATTTGGCTGATGGGATGTGGAGCCGGGGTGTCGGGAGCCCGTGAAGATGGGCTCCCTGCGAGAGTAGGGGAGAGGCTTGGGAATCCCAGCCTCGTGGCATGCTGGCGGTTATACGCCCATCGCGGTCAGGTAACGGACGATCTCGGGCGGAATGCTCAGCGTGTACTCCAGCGACACTTCTTCCTCGCTGGATACGACCTCGTAGGTAGCTCGCCACGAGGCAAAGTGCAGCGGTGAGTAGCCGGTACCATAGCAAAGATGATTGATCAGGCTCACCTCATCGAGGGTCTCAAAGCAGGAGGGTTGCCCGACGATATCCAGCTGGGGGATCTTCATTCGGATGTGCTTCACGTATCCGCTGCCGGCGATCATCGCATGCTTCGGTATATCCAGCTTGATTAGGCACTCCTTGCCATCCACCCGGACAAGCTGCTTGTCGTCGTTCACGACCACGTCCACCATGTTGCTGACCGCGTAGGGGCGAAGTGGTTGCGCGAACCCCTTCACCTGTCGGGTCTCTACGATTTCTGCTGGCGCCATCGGTGTGCCCATGTAGTGATCATCCGGCAGGCGAATGAACGTTGGGTTTTCCAGCCACGCTTTGGCCTCATAGGCCAGTTCCAGTAGATCGTTTTTTCCAAGGCCCTCGATGCAGTCTTCAGGAGTATGATCATCAGTAGCATACGCAGGTAGAGGATTA
>MDSZ01186947.1_pt1 | contig 15364 bp, 28 predicted proteins | sample 811201 | NCBI WGS metagenome assembly MDSZ01 (sample SAMN05326647, study PRJNA326480) | marine metagenome | isolation source: seawater | place: Indian Ocean: North | collected 2010
GAAAGCTTTTCTATATGTGTTAAACTATTGACTAGACGTGGATTTGTTGTTCATTCTAGTATTGAAAACCTTAACAAATTTGGTGAAAGAATGCAAGTACTTGAATTGGCTGAAACGACAGACAGTGAGATTTTACTTAGTGCATTGACACCTGAACAAACCGAAACAAACCAAAATGGTATCGTTAACGACACCAATACAGATTTGGAGGGAGATGATACAACTGAAAATAATGTTGAAACAAACGAGACAGATACAGTTCTCACGTTGTCTTTTAAGCCATCTATGGGGTCAGGAAGAGATACCATTAATGTTAGTGTGCGTTATAGTCTTTCGGAGGGATTAATTACTACCAATACAGGTAATGAAATAAGAACCGCAATCAACTTTTTGCTTGAGCAAGTTAGTGCGAATATCGATAATCAAAACGAATAAAAATGAAAGGAATTAAATATAATATTACAGGCGAAAATTCACGCGCAAGGCTTAACGCTTACCACTCTAAACCCTCTGTTTTAGACCATAGTTACGGCGCGGAAGAATGTGACGTTAAAACCATTAAAAAAGTGGTTATGGGCGATAGTCGTAACGGCTATAAATCTAAATACAAAATTGGTTTTGAAATTGAAAAATGCTCGTTTGGTGCTAGACAGCGCAAGGAATATGCATTAATTCAAGGTTATGAACGTGACGCTTCTTGTGGTGTAGAGGCGGTAACAAACATTTTACCCTTATTGCCCAATAGTCAATGGAGGATGAAAATTTTTGATATGATGTATAAAGCCAAAGGCATTATAAATGATGATATTTCACCTAGTAACATTAATTGCGGGGGTCATATGTCAATTTCAGTCGATGGTATGACCTCAACCGAATTGTATAAAGCCATTCGCCCGAATATTGCTATACTTATGGCTATGTTTCGCAAAAGGCTTAGAAATAGGTTTTGTAACAGAAATTTGAATATGTGCGAAAATGCTCCATACAATGGAACCCATTGGAAATACAACATGGTAAGTAAAAAGGATTTTGGCGTTGAGATACGAATGGCTTCGCGAATTACTTCCTATAAACAGATGTTCAGACGATACGAATTGATGTACGAAATTGTGGATTTTAGCGTGAATAAGCCGAACGGACGTTTTGCCACGCTACTGAAAAAGGTTGAGCCTATTTTAATGTCAATGTATGAGAACGATAGAGGCGCAGTAAACTTGCGGATGGATTTGGCTAAGGACTTCAGAAACTTTGTTATAAACCAAAGACTATCTGAGAGAATTACTTCATTCCTACCTTAGTTTTTTAGGGTAACGCTTTCGGGCGTTATCCTTGTCCGTAGGTGTGTGCCTACGCTGATGAGCCTAAAAAGGCGAAACAGAAATTATTAATTAATATTTTAAATTATGAAAGTAATTGATTTAACTTCTAGACTAGAGAGAAAAAAACATTCAGTCTTTTCAACTACGAACGTTTATTTAAACGGGGGGTTTATAGCCTTTATGTCATCCATAGGCATAGGATTCCTTAAACGCACTAAAAAGGGCGTTAAAATGACCGCTAACGGGCGACTTAAATGGTATCATTCAAACTCAACAGATTTACAGTCTGCGCTAACTTCCGTTCGTTCGACTTATGCAATCAAGATACCCAATCAAGGATGGGACAAGGTAAAGGTTAAACATTACAACCTGACTAATGTAGAACAATTAATCGAATTGCTATGATATACGATGAAATAAACAGTGAGGTCTATAATGAAATTGACGATATGTTAATGGACACTTTCGACCAAATAAATATGGACTTGCCGAGTAACTTTGACGAGATAGTCAAATTTATTTATGCGGGAATTGACAACACAGGCATTGATAAGAAAGACGTAATTAATGGTCTTAAAACGTGGATGGAAACCCGAAATGGTTAGAAAAGTAGACGGGGCTTGACAAGTGTTGAGCCCTAAAATACTTCTGACCAACGTATTAACTTAAAAATAATTTTAATTAAATTGCAAAACTTTATGAGCCAACAACCAAAATGCGATATTATTCGCACAGACAAAGGTTACGATGTAACAATGTATTATGTCGGACTACGCACAGAGGTAAGATGTGACACGCTTACCGAAGTTACCGAAACAGTAGAAGAATATTTTAAAACTTTTGACGTTCAGAATGCTATATATAAAATGCAAGACGAATATCTTTCAAACCCCTATGGTGCTTGGGGTAGACAAGGCACTTAACCAAAACGAGAATATGAAAACAGATTTTTTAGACCAACAAATTGAAGACACAGAACTTCGAGAACTTTTAAAAAAATCAAGGACTCGAAACTTTGTTTCGCCCGTACATTACAACGGGAGAACTTATTGGTACTTAGACGAATTGACCGAGGAGCAAAATAAAACTGCCCAACGCAGTGCATTTTATTTAGTTCTTAGGTGGTTTGCAATCGGGTCGTTTTTTGTATTGGGTGCTATGTATCTTTTAGCTTCAATCATAATAGAGGCTCATATGCCACCGAACTAGGTATCGTTAACGACACCAAAAAAACAAAGGGGTGCTTTGCGCCCCTTTTTTTATGCTCTTATTACAATAATTTGAGCCAATGCAAGAGTAGACTTAAACTGCTTTGCATAATCAAAAACATCCTTTCCATCTTTACACAAGGGGTCAACGTTCATTGCCCCATATTCAGCTAAAAGCAAAACCATCTCGGGTTTATTGTGAATAACTGCGTGAATAATTAAAGGTTTGCCATAAACCAAAGACGTTGCGTTCACCCTTTTGCTTTTCAAAACAGACTCAACAAACTGATAATCCTCCGATGCGATAGCATCAACTACCCTCTGCTCCAGAGAGGAAAAGAACATAAAAAATAATAATAAAAAGGTAATCATAAGGCTAAAATTTTATACAAAGGTACTTCTGAAATGTCAATTTTATTACTTATGAAAATGTATTTTTAATGTCTATTGAACGAATTATCAACTCCATAAAAATAGAAACTCAGACGTGCTATTTTAACAAAAAGATGATGTCAAAAATGTGAAAAAAAGAAAGTGAACTAACTAATTGATAGTCAGCGTGTTACAAATATATTTGGTTATGTGCATAAAATGTGTTATCTTTGTGCTATAACCAGAGGTCTGTGACTTACATATCACTCCTCACAACATAAAACATATGTGCATTATTATTATTAAACAGAAACGTAATACCATTCCTACGGCTACCCTCAAAAACTCTGCGAGGATAAACCCCCACGGATTGGGTATTGTATGGTTGGACACCTACGAGGTCTCTTATCATACTTCAAGAGAGTACAAACTCTTAAAGACCACTCGACCATTTATTGCTCATTTTAGATACGCTACAATAGGCAAGGTTGGTAAAGACAACACGCACCCTTTTGTGTGTGGAGAAAACACCGATGAACTTCTGATGATGAACGGAACTATAAGAGAACTTGGCAACTCTCAAACTTGTGACACTAAAGTACTTGCCAACGCACTTGGCAAGATATCACGAGCAAATTGGAAAAAAGAATTGTCAAAGTATAATTGTAGGTTTGTTTCAATTAACAAACGCAATAGGTCGTTTCAAATTTACAACAAACACCTTTACACCAAAAAAGATGGGGTTTGGTATTCTAAGGACAATGTAATACAAGACCACTTGGTTGCGGTTTATGGAACTCTCAAAAAAGGATACTCAAACTACCACCACCATTTAAGGTCGTCAAACTTTATTGGTAAAGGTAAGACTTGCGAGAACTACCCACTTGTAATCAAAGGACTGCCATATCTCATCGAGGAGAGAGGTAAAGGATACAAGGTAGAGGTGGATATATTTAGTGTATCAAAAGCCACTCTGAAGTCTTTAGATGTCCTTGAGGGGCATCCTAGGTTTTACGAGAGAAAGCAAATCAATGTGGTTGCTAACGGAGGCAAGAGATATCTATGTTGGGTATACTTTAATAGAACAACTTCCATAGATAGCAACACTCTGTTTCATTCCACCTATGAGCAACGCCCACTAAACACTTGGTTGGATGAGGCAAACCATTTACCGCCTTGCACTCAGTTTTCTTTTGAGGATGATATAAATACTTCAAGTGAACGTTTTGCATTTGATGAATTAAACACCGAGGAATCACCGATTTGCCCCGATTGTTTTCACGATGTGGCTTATGATGGGTACGCCTATCAATGTTTAGGATGTGGAAACAAACTAGATAAAGAAGAAACAATAAACTTTAATAATTATTAATATGAAAAAGTATAAAATCTATTTTAGCAACATAAAGTCTGTTTTAAAAATGTATACTTCAAACAGATGGAAACAAAATAATCCTCATCTTTCTGTATATAAATTTATATGGAAATATACACTTAAATTCTTACAAACAAAGGTTCTAGGAATGGGAACAGGAGAATGGTCAAAGAGTAGAAATGATGAAACTAATAAACTATTGAAACATTACAGAACTCAAAAATTAAAATAAAATGAAATACTCAAAAGAAAATTTAAAAGTAAAATGGCAAAACCATTGCCGAAAATTATTAGTAGGTAAATCAATAAGGCAAGTGAGATACCTTACTGAAAAAGAAATGGAGGATTGTATGTGGTACAAAAATCCTTTGGTCATAGAATTTACTGATGGAACGGCTATTGTTTCTCAAGCAGATGACGAGGGGAATGATGGTGGTGCATACTATTATTTTGGTAAAAACAAACAAGAGGTAATTCCTGTAATATATTAACTTAAATACAACACTATGCCTAATCACGTTTATTGTACAATAAGTACAACCAAAAAACACACGCTAGAGACATTTTATAAATGGTCTAAAAAACTCAATGGGGGGATGGCTAATTTAATTATACCACGCCCTACTGAACAAGATGAAAATTGGTATGATTGGAATCGACATAATTGGGGAACTAAATGGGGATTTTACGACCAAGATTTCGATGAAGGCTCGAATGGAGCCACACTAGATTTTGTAACTGCTTGGAATGAGCCAAGCCAAAACTTGTTGGATAAAATTGCTTTGCACTTACCCGATATGCATTTTAGTTACGAAGAGGAGACGGGATGGGGAGGAGAGATGCAATATGAAAACGCAGAAAAAGTCTATCACGAAACTTTTACCGAACCACCCTTTAGTGCCGAAGGATGGGATGACGAAGAGAACAGGTATGAAAGATTAGATGTAGAATATACCCGAAGAGGCATTACTCATAAAATAGGATGGTATCACGAGGGATGCTTAGACCTATCTGTTCCTGACTTACCAACAGACTCAGAAAAAATTGTTAGAGTAGAGGAATGGTAAAAAATAAAAAATAATTTGGAGATGATAAATTTATTTGCTACATTCGACAAGTACTTTTCATAATTTCTATTTTTATTAGAATTGGTTAATAATCATCAAGAGGGTAACAGAAATGTTGCCCTTTTGTTGTTTATGTGCAAAACTTGTGTTATATTTGTTGAAACTAACACTAAAACAATGGAAAATACTTCATACAATGAACTATTTGGGCGTTTTGTAGATGATGACTATCAATGTGAGTTATATCTTCAATCAAAACAACTTGAACGCCAACGAAAAGATGAACGCAGACCAAATCCAAAGGATGTGTTTCATATAGAATTTCACAACAACTTACATAAAATTTTTGGACTATGAATAATCATATATTTAAGTCTTATATAGACAATATTACTCAGTACTATGGAATTACCCAAGAAGAAATGTTTTCAGAGGGTAAGACCCAAGCCAACGTAGAGCCTAGACACCTTTTCTTTTACTTGTGTAGTCTTAAGGATATCTCTATTGTGACTATTCAACGCTTTCTACAAGAGCAAGGGCACTCCCCTTTTCACCACACTAGCATAGTGAGGGCAATTAGAAAGATAAATCAAAGAGTAGAAAACCACCCCGAATATGATGCCCTAGTATACAAAATGCAAACCATTACTGCTAATGTTTAACGAACTAAGTAAAGTTTTCAAGGATGCGGTAGAAGATAGGAAAACTATCAACGCTAACTCTGATGGATACTTAGCTAGAATTGGTTACGGAGTAAAAATTGTAAACGAAAACGGACTGATAAGTATTTACAACACCTCTAATGGAGGAGATTTTTACAGAGAAATAACCGATGAGCAATACGATGTTTTTCTTAGGAAGGGATGGTATGCAGGGGTATATAAAATGTGTATAGAAAAATACAAAGGCAACCTAGCGGAGATTGAAAAGAAGACAAAGAAGGAAATTAACGGCAGAAAAAATTTAAAGTATTTAAATTATTTAAAAAACCATAAGGAAACAATCCTAAAAAAATATTACAACATAACTCAAAAATTAAATAAATTATGAAACCTTTTTACATTTTACTACTAACACTTATTACATCTTGTTCAGGCACTCAACTATTTATGGAGGCTAGAACAACTTACAACGTACCATTAAAAGAAGATGGAGATATTGATACAAGTCTTATGGAATATGATGCTCGTAACGTTTCGGGCTTTCAGCAGTTTCATCCTCAAATTAGATTGACTTACAGACAATATTTATTTGATGGCAAGAAGACACAGATTAAAAATATATTTAAAAGACAACTTAAAAACAGTAAAAAAAAATCTAATTAAAATAAATTATGAATCAACTTAAAACTATCAAGGTACAAGGAGGTAAAGAATATGCCGAGGTACACACACGAGTAAACTATTTTCGTTCCTCAGAAGAATTTAAAGGATGGGGAGTAAACTGCGATATAGTAGAGAAGACAGAGAAATCTATTCTAATGAAAGCGACTATTACTAACCCCGATGGACTTGTTGTTGCAACGGGACATGCGTTTGAAGAAAAAGATGGAAGTAGAATTAACCAACGGAACCACGTTGAAAATTGTGAGACATCTGCGGTAGGTCGAGCCTTGGCTTTTTTAGGAATAGGTAGTGATGGAGGTATAGCATCTTACGAAGAGGTAACAAATGCTATCATCAATGAAGAAAAAGACAAAGCAAAAGAAGTAGTATCAAGTAGCCCCCAAGAGTATTATCTTGAATTAAATAACGAACAAGATTGGCACAGGGTACTTAAATACATAGAAAAGAATAAAAGCAAAATGTCTTTAGAAAAAATGATAAAAACATTTGAAAGAAAATACAATGTTTCAAAAGTAAAAAGTGAAATAAAAAAGGCTTATGAAGGAAAGTAAGCTGATTGAAATTAAAAATAAGGTAGACTCATTTAGCAGAGTTATGCAACAGGTAATAAATAAAATCGCTATGCTAGAAAACTTGTTGATAAACCTTACTGCAATAGTTAAAAGACTAAATGAATATGAAGACATAGCTAACCAACTTAAAAAAGATTCTAATGACCGACAAAAAAATAATCCAAAAGCTAAAGGATGATAAGCACTATTACGGAGACTTTGGAAAACAATTCTTATCCAACTCTGATATACAAAGCTTAGTTTTAGAGCCTAGGCAGTTTCACGCACCACAACCTGACAACAAAAATTTTGTTGATGGCAGATATTTTCATCAACTTATATTAGAGCCAAACAAGGTTAAAGATTTTAAAGTTTGTGATGCATCCTCACGGAACTCAAAAGCTTATAAAGAATATTTAATTGAAAACAATTTAGAACACGCAATTTTGGAAAAAGAAACTCACCAACTAAAAAATATGCGTGATTATATGTTGGGTAATTTACAGTTTTCAGATTTTATAAATGACCCAACTGCAAAGTATGAAGTAGTTTCGGTGAAAGAAATTATGGGAGTGAAGTGGAAAGGTAAAGCAGATATTGTTACGGACACGCATGTTTTTGATATAAAAACTTCCTCAGATGTATTTAAGTTTCCAAGGAATGCCATTAATTATTTCTACCATACACAAGCATACATATATCAAGAACTTTTTGAGAAACCCGTAGTATTTTTGGTTATTGGGAAAAACAAAAAGAAAGACAGAAATAATGAAGAGTATTATGACCTTGGGGTTTTTCCAATGAAAGAAGATACTATGTCATTAGCAGAAGAAACAATCGTAAGGGCACTAACTACATATAAAAAATGGTTTGCCCCCGATTCAGAAGAAAATATAGACAACTATATTATAAACACTAGAATTTAACTTTAAAACTATTTATTATGTCACAAGACACCAAAGAAGAAATCCAATGGGTTGATGGTTTAATAGCCAAGAGGAGTGAAAACGCCAAAGATTTTCAAATTGTAAAACTATCATTTAAGGTAGATGAATTTTCTAAATTTTTATCTGACCATAATAAAAATGGTTGGATGAATGTAGATGTAAAAAGAAGTAAGGCGGGTAAAATTTATGCACAACTAGATACTTGGGAGCCTGACACTGATTTTTAAAATTAGTGCAAACCTTAAAAGGGGGAGGTAGTCGCTCCCCTTTTTTTGGTTTTATGTTGTGCCAATAAAAAAATATTCTATATATATATATAATTTATTATTTATTATTTATTATTACTCATATACAATAAATAAAACGACATTTTCGACAAGACCCTATAAACTCTAAAAAAAATTGACATAAAATCGACATGAAGCAAGAGATAACTATATTTAAAAACATAAAAGACACCGACACCCCTTTCTACAGAAACGTTTACAAAGTCCTTGAAAGAATAAAAGATGGCAAGTCAAAAGAACTTGTCACATCAATACGCAGAGAAAAAAATAAAGCAGAAAGAAACGAACTAAAAAAACAATTACCTTCTATTTGTTTTAGTGGTAAGTTTTCTAAAAGAGAAGACAATAGTTTAATTCATCACAGTGGTTTAATTTGTCTAGATTTTGACGGCTATTCTAAACAAAAAGATTTGATTCAGCATAAAGAAAAGTTAATAAAAGACAAGTATACGTTTTGTGTTTTTATTTCTCCATCTGGTAATGGATTAAAGGTGTTGGTTAGAATTCCAAACGATGCCGAAAATCACGTCAATTATTTTAAGTCTTTAGAAAACTATTATAACTCTCCACACTTTGATAAGACATGCAAAAATATAAGTCGAGTGTGTTATGAGTCTTTTGACCCACTAATTTATATAAACGAAGATTCAAGGCTTTGGGAAAAAATTGAAGAGCCTGAGTATAGGGAAGTAAGTATTAACATAGATTCACCAACTATACCCATAACAGATGAAAATAAAATTGTAGACATATTAGTTAAGTGGTGGACAAAAAAGTATCCTATGATTGAAGGGCAAAGAAACCACAACGTTTATGTTTTAGCTATGGCATTTAATGACTATGGTATCAATAAAAATCTAGCACAATATGTGTGCAATCAGTATGCTACACGAGATTTTAACGAGCAAGAAATAAGCACTACAATTAATTCAGCCTATCAAAATACAATAAAGTTTAATACAAAGTATTATGAAGATGAAGAGGCAATAACAGAAATAAAACAACAATTAAAAAGGGGGATAAATAAAAACGAAATAAAGAAACAACTCTTAAGGGCAGACTTGGAAGAGGTTGTAATAGACTCTGTATTACAAAGGGCAGATGATGAAAACAAACAGATGAAATTTTGGACTAAGACAGATAAAGGCGTAGTGAAAATAATTCATTTGATTTTCAAAGAATTTTTAGAAGATAACGGATTTTATAAATATTGTCCAGAGGGAAGTAAAAACTATGTTTTTGTTAGGGTTACTAACAATCTTATTGACCATACAAGCGAGAAAGAAATAAAAGACTTTATTCTAGAGTACTTAAAGCCTCAAGAAGATTTATCTGTTTACAATTATTTTGCAGACCAGACTCGTTTTTTTAGAGAAGAATTTTTAACTCTTCTAGGCACTATTGATATATTATTTATAGAAGACACAAAAGAGACAAGCTATCTATACTATAATAATTGTGCAGTAAGAATAACAAAAGATGAAGTAAAAACTATAGATTATCTTGACCTTGGTGGCTACGTTTGGAAAGACCATGTAATAGACAGAAATTTTAATTATGAAGATTCTAAACCTTGTGATTATAGTCGATTCATCGAAAACATTTGTAATAAAGAAGAAAGTCGTGTTACCTCTATGCGTTCAACGATTGGATTTTTAATGCATGGTCATAAAAATTTATCTTATTGTCCAGCCGTTATATTAAATGATGAAGTGATATCAGACAATCCAGAGGGGGGAACTGGAAAAGGAATATTTAAAAATGCTTTATCAAAAATGAAAAAGCTGGTTACTATAGATGGAAAGTCTTTTACGTTTGAAAAGTCTTTTGCCTATCAATTAGTTTCTGCAGACACACAGATACTTTGTTTTGATGATGTAAAAAAATACTTTGATTTTGAAAGATTATTTAGTGTGGTGACGGAAGGATTAACATTAGAAAAGAAAAACAAGGATGCTATTTTAATACCATTTTCAAGGTCTCCAAAAATAGTTATAACTACTAATTATGCATTGAAAGGTGCAGGCAATTCTTTTGCTAGACGAAAGTGGGAGTTAGAATTATTTCAACATTACAAAAAGAACTGGACACCACAGGATGAATTTGGGAAACTTTTGTTTGATGATTGGGACACCGAGGAGTGGACACACTTTGATAACTACATGATATCTTGTTTACAATTGTTTCTAGATAAAGGATTGGTGGAAAGTACTTTTGTAAATCTTAAGATTAGACAATTATCTGCCGAGACTTGTCACGATTTTATAGAATGGTGCGGTCTTATAAAAGACACCTTGTCTAATAGACATTTAAACGCAGAAGGTAAAATATATAAGCAAGAACTATATCAAGACTTTGTTCACGAATATCCTGACTACTCTCCAAGAGCAAGGTATTCTGTATCTCGCACAAGGTTTTACAAATGGCTAGTTGCCTACTGTTTGTTTAAATACAACATTCCACCAGAAGAAGGAAGAGATAGTGCGGGGAGATGGATGATTATAAAAAGACCTATAACACAAGAAGAGATTCCATTTTGAAACTTAATAAAAATATGGCTTTTGAAAACTCCTATAAAGTAATTATAGATGAACTATCAATCGATAAATTACATAATAAAAATGGATGTTATTTTATTCATAACCCACACAGAAAGGTTACGATTAAGACACTTGATGAAATGTTTATCTATTTTAAAGGGAAAAAAATGTGGAAAAAATGTTTTAAAATTTTAAGGCTTAAATCTAAAATAAAATTTAAAAATGAACTACAGAGACTATCAAAAAAATATTATAAATAAATCAGTAGAAGTTTTATCAAAACATAGTTTTGTTTATTTAGCTATGGAGGTTAGGACTGGCAAGACACTTACTGCTTTGGGTATAGCAAATTCTTTTACAGAAACACAAAACGTTTTGTTTGTTACAAAAAAGAAAGCTATATCTTCTATTGACAATGATTATAACTTATTAAAACCATCTTTTTATTTACATACAATTAACTATGAAAGCCTCCACAAAATACCAACAGAGTTGAAATGGGATTTTATTATATTAGATGAGGCACATTCTTTAGGAGCTTTTCCAAAGCCTAGCAAAAGAGCTAAAGACGTAAGAATGATAATAATTAAAAACAAAGCTAAGGTAATATTGTTGTCAGGAACTCCTACACCAGAGTCGTACAGTCAGATGTATCACCAAGTTTATGGGATTCCTAACAATCCATTTAACCAATACAAATCTTTTTATAGATTTTGCGATAAATATGTAGACGTTAAAGAACGAATAATAAATTCGCTTCGGATTAGAGATTACACTAGAGGTAGTAAAAACATATTAGAAGATATGAAACCTTATACTATTAGCTACTCACAAAAAGAAGCGGGATTTAAAGTTGATACAGTAGAGAAAGTATTGTATGTAGAAATGCTTAAGCAAACGTATAGAATTGCTAAAGAACTTAAAAATAGTCTTGTTGTGGAAGGTAAGGAGGAAGTTATCCTAGCCGACACTCCAGTAAAACTTATGAGCAAACTTCACCAGATATACTCTGGTACTGTAAAATTTGAAGGAGGGGCATCAGCAGTAATTGATTATTCAAAAGCAGAGTTTATACGCAACGAATTTAAAAATATGAAGGTGGGTATATTCTATAAGTTTAAAGAGGAGCTAGAGGCTTTAAAATCGATTTACAAAGACTCTATAACAACAGAACTAAGTGTATTTAACGACACGGATAAAAGTATTGCTCTACAAATCGTCAGCGGAAGAGAAGGAATAAGTTTGAAAAAAGCCCAGTGCTTGATTTATTATAACATTGATTTTAGTGCTACAAGTTATTGGCAAAGCAGGGATAGAATGACCACAAAAGATTCCCTAAAAAATAATGTTTACTGGATATTTTCTAAAGGTGGTATAGAAGATAAAATTTATAATGCTGTGACAAAAAAGAAAGATTATACCTTGTCTCATTTTAAGAAAGATTTATTAAGCCTATAAAAAAAAATATAATTAAGTGTAGTCAATGTGACGAAGAGTTTCCTGGCGGGTTTGAGTATCGAGAACATTGGGAGAAAAAACATTTTTATCCCTATCTTTCAAAAAAAGGGTTTGATAGTCACACGGCTTTAAAAGATAAAAATGCCTTTAATAAAAAATAGTAATAGAGCAAAACAAGGGATTGAGTTTAGTGGAGTGGAATGGGGAAAAATTCATCCATCTGATATAGACTTTGTGTTAGAGTTTAAAAATAAAGTATTAATTTTAGGTGAAGTAAAATTTAAAGGTATTGAACTCACTACTGGTCAAAAATTAATGCTTGAGAGAATAGCAGACAGTTGGCATACAGGAATTAGTTTTGTTATCTTTGCACACCATACTCATGAAGATGACACCACCGATATCCCTCTTCAGAAATGTGAGGTATATAAAATATATTATGATAAAAAATGGTATACGTTGCAAGGGTCATTGATAAGTAAAATAAATCAAATTAGAGAGTTATTTCAAGTCGATGACTGAACAACAAATACAATCAAAAAGAATAAAAGAATTAGAAGCCCAAGGGTACTATGTAATTAAATTAATTAAAACAAACAAAAACGGTATTCCAGATTTAATAGCGATACCACCCAACTCGAATGTAATATTTAGCGAAGTCAAAACAAAAAAAGGAAAAACATCTGCACTACAAAAGTACAGACTTAAAGAACTAAAAAACCATGGATTTATTACAGAAGTATACAGCGGCTGAATTATTTTATGAACTAGATGAAACCTTTATATTACAACTAGAAGAGTCTCTTACTGTAAAACAAACTGGAGACCTAATTGTTGATATAGAAATGTTAGTTCCAAAACTTAAAAAAGTAAATCACAGGTCTCAACTTTTAGCGGGTGTTTTACAAACACAAGATGAACCAATATTTTATGCAATAAGATTTATAAACGAACAGAAACATAGCCCTTATTTTTTTCAATTTATAATTATTGATGCCGACCAATATTTAGATTTTTACAACCAAAATAAAGCAATAAAGAATGGATATAGAGACGATAAAAGACACGATTAGAAACCACGATAATTACAATATAGACGATTCATTAAAAAATATTTCTCGTAAACGAGAGTATGTAGAGAGTAGGTTTATATATTTTAAAATGTGTCAAGAGTTAAAAAAAATGGGCTTATCTGATATAGCCCGAAGTATTCATCCAAAAAAAAATCACGCTACTGTTCTGCATGGTATAAAAACCATAAATAATTTAATGAAAATTGATAAAGAATATCGATTAAGATACGAAACACTTAGGGCTAGAGCTAAATACTATCAAGAAATAAGAGAAAAGAACAAAGCTTTAAGTTTTGAAGATTGCCTTGTTAAAATAGCAGATTTAGAAACACAATTAAAAGAAGTAAAAAAAGAAAACATTTATTTTTTAAATGAAAATTGTGAGATGAGAGAACTCTTAAAAGAAATAAAACTAGAGCTAAACAATTACAGAAAATACCTTAACAAAAGAGGTGTTGACACCCACAATATGAAGGTTTTTAATTTACTTAAATACAGATAGTTAAAAAAAATCCCTAACTTAGTATAAAATATCTTATATGAATTATGAAATAAAAGATATAGATAAGATAGTTGAGTACAAGACTTGGACTAACAAAAAAAAGGTTGACACGCTTTTAGAAATTGATGCCAATATGTACTGTGAGTTAGGGCTTGGAACTCCTCTGTCTGAAAAAAAGAATGCAAAAAGAAACTCTAGAAAAATCTATTACGCCATCAAAAAAGTAGATTCTGAACTAGGCTCCAAGCTTATTCAGTCTATGGATTAAAATGGCAATAAAAAAAATAGATACAAAGAGAGTTCAGAATGTCAACTTTATCATGGAAGACATTCACAATTCTTCAAATTCCATCTATGAACACCTTATAGATGAAGATTATTCCTCGCTTAAAACAGAGCTACATTCTTTAATTAAAAAGTTAAAAAATTTAATAGATTCCCTTCAGGATGAACTATAATACTATAAGACCAAGGTTACACGGAAACAAGCGTGTAGCCTTTGAATACCTTACCTCTGTTGAAAAAAGAATATTGGTTGTTGGCGACCTTCACGAACCATTTACTCACCCAGAATATTTAGATTTTTGTAAAGACATATACGCTAAATACCTGTTAAACAAGGTAGTATTTATAGGGGACATAATAGATTCTCACGGGTGGAGCTATCATGAAGCTGACCCAGATGGGCTCTCTCCTGGAGACGAGCTTAGTTTGGCTGTCAAAAAAGTGTCTAAATGGTATAAAGCATTTCCAAAAGCTGATGTTTGTATAGGAAATCACGATAGGCTTGCTTCTAGAAAAGTATTTTCCGCTGGTGTTCCAAGCAAATGGCTTAAGTCTTACAATCAAATATTGCAAACTCCAAAGTGGAATTGGGTTGAAAATGTTACTTATGATGATGTTTTGTATGAGCATGGAGAAGGAAGTCAAGCTCAGGCTAAAGCGAAAAACAATATGATGTCAAGTGTTTGTGGTCACACACACACAGAGGCTTATGTAAAATGGTTTGTAGGCAAAAGATTTAGATGCTTTGCAATGCAAACGGGCTGTGGTATAGACATCAAATCATATGCTGCGGCATATGCTAAAAACTTTAAACGGCAGGCCCTAGGCTGCGGAGTAGTTTTAGGGGGCCATACTGCTTTTAACTGTATGATGGATTTATAATGTTTGAAGTAGACCAGCAATTGCCCAAAAAAAAATGGGCAATAGATTTATATCTTAATACACGAGGAGGAGATAAATACCAAAAGCTTGGACATAACGATGTTGATTTTAGAATTAAAGATGAAAACAATAACGCTATATCATATGTAGAA
>MDSZ01213857.1_pt1 | contig 15364 bp, 7 predicted proteins | sample 811201 | NCBI WGS metagenome assembly MDSZ01 (sample SAMN05326647, study PRJNA326480) | marine metagenome | isolation source: seawater | place: Indian Ocean: North | collected 2010
CGACTTTGACTCCTTCACCTGTGGTGGTGCCTCAAAGCGAGAAAGAGAAAGAGAAAGAGAAACACTTCGGAAGAGGTTTGATGATGACAGAGGAGGACCCAACTTTTTTAAAACCGTCCCGCGCGGAACACTTCATCTTAGGCTGGATATCGATACGCCCGAGCGTGACCAGATTGGTCCAATTCGGCCTCGATCCGTTTCGAGAGGAGATTCGATTCGTTCTCGAAGGCGTGCTTTGGAAAGAGATATCATCATCATCATCATCGTCGGATTACGACGGCAAAAAGAACAGCAGCAGCAGCAGTAACACCAACAACAAAAATCGACGACGTAAACGACGACTGTTGTGGACGAAAGGCATCTCCGTGAGAGTGGTGATTGTCTTTTTGATCCTGTATCCGAACTATATCGCGTTCGCGGCGTGCGCCGCGTTTATCAGAGCCTCGTTGCGCGCGCGGCGAAGAGCGACGCGACGTCGTGAGACGAGTGAGAAGGAAGAGGAACTCGCGATACCGCGAATGAGCACGTACTCCGTGGTCGTTTTAGAAACGATAGCGGACCGATTGGAAACGATCGCGTCGATTGCGAGTGGAAGAGACCCGTTGGCGTTGCGAGTGGCGTGTTTCGGGTGCGCGTGGTTGTTCGTGCTGTCGTTTTTCGTGAGCTTTAACGCGTGGTTCGCGACGTTCGTGTTGTTTGCGACGAAACCGAAAGGCGCGACGAAAGTTTTAGAGGCGCTTTTTAGATGAGTGGCTGGTACCGCGCACATGTAGAGTTAGTATTATTAGTTCGAGCTATGTATGTATGTATTTCCCAAATGTATTTTTTGCTATTGTTGTATACTACGTAGTAATTACTTCTTCGCGCCGAATTTGAAGGACAGTTTCATCTTTGGTTTTGGCACCGGAGGCGCGTCGTCGACGTCCATCGGAACATGGGCAGCAGCGGGAACAGGAGGAACAACCGGTGCATCAGCAATAGGAGGAACACCAACGGGTTCGATATCCAAAACTTCGCCTCCAGCACCAAAAATCTGATTATTTTCTCCTTCTTCCTTTAATCTTTGCGCGTCGCGCTCCTGCGCCTCTCGTAACTTTCGCATACGTTTTTCTTCCTTCTTCGCGCGTTTGCGTTGTTTCTCGGCCATTCGTAAAGCAGCGGCTGGATCGATTTTATGCAAGTCCGCTCGACTTAAAGGTTCTGGATGTTGTGTTGCTCTCAGGGACGCTCTCTTGATTGCTCTCATGGTGTCATCTATTTGGTACTCTTCGATTTTCTCGTGACGCGGTGACTCTTTGATTTTCACGGTTAACGTTCGAAGGAGTTTATTCGCCGCGACTTTACATTTCGCGCCGTCCATATACGCGCACGATTTCAACAGGTTCAAAGTTTCTTTTTTTGCGCGATAATGCACCAAAGTTCTCTCGTAGTATTGATCGAACGTTTCTTTCGTTTGGCCCGAGGCGTCACCGACGAGATGACTATTTTTGTGTTGATGCGGATAGTTCGTCACGGCGTCGATCGCGTCCCATAACAAATGCACTCGAGCGAACGCGTTCGGTTCCTTACCAATCACATCTAAACATTCGTGTAAATTATTCGCGTCTTCGCTCACGCCGACGGCGTCGATGAACAATGTCGCAATACGGTCTCGTCTCCCTCTCGCGTTATCAGTATTCACCCCAACCGCGTCGTCTACGCACTGCAACGCAGACTCGATGACTTTTTTCCTCTTTTCCATTTGAACGTTTTCATCGTCGAAAGCAAACCTGGCTAAATTCGCCAACGCTCGGTAACTTGCTCTCGCGACGACGTTACGGTCGGACTTAATGAAAACTGGATCTCTGTGCGCGTAACGAACAGCTTGCGCGATGGCCAAATCTCTTCTCTTAGCATCTGGTGGCATTGCAATCGACAGAGCCTCCAACGCGGCGACAATTAATCCGACATCCGAGTTAGGGTTACCAGTGTTATCATTTCTCTCCAAGCGATCGATCAAACAATCGAAAGCCGTCGTTGGGGTGAAGATGATACCATTCATACTGTTTGAATCATCGACAGATGCTCCGAGCGCGAGTAATACCGCCTCGTCGACGATCGTTTCCGCCACGTCTCGCGTATCGTTAGGTTTCGGAAAACCCGTGTTCCGATCGCATTGCGTTCGTCGATAATAGGAAACTAAAGCGCTCAATCCGAGAAACTTGGATTTTGTTCCGGTGCTTTTTCCTAAAGCCATCGCGGCTTCCGCTCGAACGCGACAAAACGTCGTCATGGAATTTCTCAAACATCTTTCCAAAGCCGCGCAGGCAGTCTGGGAACCAATCGCAGCTCTTTTGGCGAGAAACTTCACCGCGCTCGATTGTGCCACGACATCCATTTCTTTGTCCAAAAGTAACGCTTGCATGGACTCTAATCCAACTTGTTCGATCGGCAAACGAATGTTGCAAAGCCATTCGCGATCTGGGTCGACGCGCACCCAGGACACTGGGTTGTCTCTGGCCGTCACCACATCGTTATTTATGGCCGTCCCGGTCCCGGATTCCACCACCGGCGCGGTGAACTTTTTCTTTTCGTATCTCGAATCTTTGGTTTTAGCTTGCAATGGAAATTCCACGAAGTGCTCGTGCTCGGATGGTGCCAATGTCCCCGGAGTTGCAGTTACGCCTCCGGCGGTGAGCGCAACTACGTGATCCGACGACGTCGCGTCTTCTTGCAACCGAATAGTCACGCTCGTTCGGTGATTTCTTGCCACTCTAGATGCGGCTTCGTCTGCCGCGAGGGTCGCCGGCGAGTGCAATACTTTCACGGCAAACTCGAGCTTATTTTTCCGTTTACGAACGGAGTATCCGACGTCCAACGTCGGCGATCCACAGCCATAGACCCACCGTTCCACGAAGGAAGCGATTTCTCCTTTACCTAAATTAACCGCCGAGCGACAATGGTCGAGGAAGTGTTGCGAGGATATCCATCGAGCATTCGAGACTAATGCCTCGCGTAACTTTTCCATTTTTTGCGCGTGTTCTTGATTCTCATTTTTGTTCTTCTTGTTCGAAGAATAATTATTTTTCGCCGTCCCGTCTTTGTTCTTAGCGGCGTTATTTTTATCGCCACCTTTGTTGTTTTCATCTTTCGAACTCTCTTTCGTCCTTTTTTGCTGTAAGTTAGCGAAATATTTGCAGACTTTCTGTAATCCCTCTCGTCCCATTCGTCGTTCCAAGAGACCGACGACGGCGATGGATTTTAAGCGAAGCAACCTCTCGACGCGCGGCGAAAGCGACAAGGGAGGGTAACTACCCAAGACGGCGATTTCGTCCGAGACTTTTGGATATGGATAAATGAAATCTCCGCTCAACAAAACTTCTTTCGATTCGATGCTTTTGGCGGTTTGTCCGGCGGCATTCGCGGCGACTGCTGCTTGCGCATTCTTTTTTCCGTCGTCTACTTTTTTCGCGTTTGAGTATCGTTGTCCTTTCCCACCCGTTGTGCATCCTTCTCTCCACAATCTCGTCGCGTGTGAACATGACGGCGGTAACATTTTCCCGTCGTCGTTCATGGCAACTTCTTCCGCTTCTTTCGCGCGACGATAACTCATTTCGTTCATGCCACAACATTTCTGCACGTACGCGTTGGCTAAATTCCCGGCGAGTCCTTCCACCAACCACGAATCGGAGACCGCGTCCCGAGGGAGGAGTAAAACGCCAAACCATAAACTCGCCAACGCTTCGGCTAAACTCGCGCGGGATTCCACGCATCTCGGACCGTCCGTCGGGTCGACGATAAAAACATCTTTCGAGAACATCACGGTCGCGTTAGCCAAGGAAAAACCTCTCGTGTTTGACGGCGCGATAGAGTTTGGTAAGAAAATCAACCGCGTGTGTTCTGCCGGGTATGGGTTTCCCAAGTAGGATTCGAAACTTTCCATGCAATCGTAAACGCCTCGACCGAGGAATTTCAATCGCTCGTAGTGTTCGAGAAACGCCACGTCTGATTCTTCTTCCGTCGCGTTTGTCGACATTAAAGTCTTCGGAATGTACATGGTAATGCCATCTTTGCTTTGCATTTCATGCGTAATTTTTGTCGCCTGTTTTTTTGTTCTCGCGAACGGGTTTATCGGAAGCGCGTTCGGGTCGACCGTTTCTATGGTAGTGTCTCGATACGCCCTGTGTGCACTAAAAGGTCCAACCAGCACGCACACGTCCCTCGCCACGCAAGGAACGCAGCTCCGAAACGTGTGCCTTCTCCTGAACTGACCGTCGATATCGGAAACTTCTGGTTCCCACGCGGCTTCTTCAAATTGTCCCGGGGCAATGGCGACTAAATGAGGCACGCACGAGATACTAAAATCGAATTCTGTCAAGCAATCGTGCACGTCCACGCACGGAAACCAACACGAAGGTTTCTCTAGAGTACCAGGAGCTTTGAAAAATTCCCCGTCGCACGCGACGCTCAGATCTGCTGTACTTCTTCGTCGTTTGTTAGTACTTCCCCCCGAAGAAGATGAAGATGAAGACGACCAAAACGATCTCTGTGCGCGCTCTGTTTCATCGTCGTCGCGAAAACCATCGTCCTCGTTTCCAGCATTATCCTCAGCATCGATAGCGACGATACCGCCATCATTCGCCGCGTTTACATTCGAAACCGAAGAAGGGTAATTCCCCGATCGAAACCGCATCACAATTTCCACCTCTCTCCCGTTATTCTTCTGTTTATTAACCATTCCTTCTTCCATTCCTTCCTCGTCTTCCGCGTCGTTCATTGTCGCGTCTTTGTCGTCTTCTCTAGAATTGAAATCGATTTCCTCCCCGCTTTCGAGTTCTACGAGGACGATCGAAGCGCCCGAGCTCCGAGAAGAAGAAGAAGAAGAAGAAGAAGACGCGCGAGGAGCACTCGCATCATCATCGTTCGCCAAAACCAAACTTTCGTCTTCGACGTCTTTCATCAGTTTAATCCTCTCCACGATTGAATCGTCGAAAGATAAAGCCGCGTTCTTCCCGACGACGTCGTAGTTTACGTCGTCGTCAAAAATCCGTCTCGCCCTGCCTTTCTGTCCATCGATTTCAATCGAATCGATTTCAACCAAATCTTTCTCCGCGTGAAAGACGAGCGCGCGTACCTTTCGTCTCTTTCTCAACGCCTCCTCCTCGTTCACCTCATTCATCGCCGCGCCTTCTTTCGTTTCCCTCTCTTCCCTCTCAAAGTCCTCCAATTGCGGCGACGGCGGAGACACGCGCACGACCGTCTCGCCGCGAATCCATCCCGTCCCCTCGTCGTCCTCGACGACGACGACGTCCAACGCGAGCGTTTGTTTGCGCACTTTCGGGACGAGAACCACGTTATTGGAGTTCGTCGTCGTCGCTCGAGACGACGACGCCATCATCGATCGATCGATCGATCGAACGAACTCACTCTCGCGCAAAAGAGAAGAGAAGAGAGAGAGATTGAGAGCTTTTTCGTGGGAGTTTTTTGTGAGGGAAAAAAATTGGTTCTGAAAAGAAACGAAGAAAAAACTTTGACTCTTTAGTAGTATGCTTTGCAAACAACCTTTCGGCGTCGCTTTTGTCGATCGATCTCGTCTACACGCTTTGTCTGCTATTCCTACTCGTATTATTGCTACGACTACTTTTGTGTTTGCTACGGACGACATCGCCTTTTATGAGTCTCGTTATTACGCTTTTTGAGTGCAGAAGAAAGGTCGTTCTTTTTTTACGTCTTCTTCCGTTTGCGCGCGCGAGAGAGAGTGTATAAATGCCCATAGTACATGAGTATTATCGAAACTCGCTCCTGACGTGTTTCCTGGTTTTCGCGACTTCGTGTCGCGCGCGGCTCATCTTTCGCCTCGCTTCTTTATACGACTTCTCGGCGATCGCCCACTCTTTCTTCGCTTCGACTAAGTTTTCTCGAGCGAGGAGGTATCGGCGGTTGAGTTGACGTCGCTCGCCGTCTCTCCGCGGTTTCTTCGTTTTGTGTTCGATTAAGCGTTTGAGGAGACGGAATTTTGAGGAAGAACCGCCGGAGACGCGCGCGTTTTCTTCATCGGCATCGCCACCGATCGCTGCTTCTCTAATAATCATCGTTCGGTCTTTTTCGCTCGTCAAACATTCGCCGAGAAGGGTTTGAATCGACGTCCACTCCGCGCGCGTCGGTTGGAAGCCCAGGTATTCGAAGTACGCGCGAATATTCGCGCAGGCGATTTTGGTCGAGGCGTCGAAAACCGAAGAAGAACTCTCTTCTTCTTCTTCTTCGGCATTATTATTATTATTATTATTATTATTATTATTATTATTATCATCATCATCTTTCCTTGTCCCGTCGCCTCCATCTTTTTCTTCTTCTTCTTTGTCTTCTTCTCCTCTCCCCCGCCAAAATTCCGCGTCCTCCGCCGCTTTCCACATCTGCGCGCGTTTCGTCGTTTCCATCCGTCCTCTCATTCGTTTCAACTCCTTCTCGAACCCAATTGCCGGTTGCACATTTTCCGGTGGTGTAGACAAGGCCAACAAACTCTCCTCGACGCTTTCCATCCGTTTCAAGATCTTCCAGTTCCACCGTTCGCTTATTTTCGCAACCGTCGCGATCAACGTCAAAGGTGGTGGTCTTCTATGAGTCTTTAAACCCTGTTGAGGGGTATAGAACGTGCACAAGAGGAAGACGCTCGGGTCGACTCCGCCTCTGATGTGCAACCGTTCGAACGCCTTTGTTCGGTGGTGGTGTTCTGAAGAAAGCATCGTCGTCATCTTTTCTTCGCAGTACGTTTCGAACGGCAAACGACGATCATCATCATCTTCTTCTTCTTCTTCTTCTTCTTCAACACAGTCGTCGTCGTTTGTGTTGGTCGCACGCGCCGCGACGAGTGAAGGTAATGGTCGTCGTCTCGTTAGGGGTGGTCGTCGCATTCCAATGCGTTCCAAAGTCTTTGTCGAACGAAAATGATGATGATGTTGATGGGTCGTTTTGGAAGAAGACAAAAAAGACTTCTTCTTCTTCGACGACGACGACGACAAAAAAGGAGTCGTCGTCTTCATCGTCGTCGTCGTCGTCGTCTTCATCGTCGTCGTCGTCGTCATCCACAACGCTCTTCACGACCACGCAGTACTATTATAATGGCGCCGTCTCGAATATAAAAAAAAGTTCCCTCCTTTTAAAACCCTAAATAAACGCTCGTAGGGTTTAGGGTTTAAGCAATTGAGAGAGACTCCCCTCTTTTCCTTTTCCACATAAAATCGACGCACACAACACAAAAGCGCCTTTTACTACCAAACAAAAAGATACTACGATGATGAAAAGAAAGAAGATCGTCGAGGTGAAAGAAATCGCGAGATTACCCGAGCACGTGGTGAACCGAGTCGCGGCTGGAGAGGTACGAGACGAGACGACGATGGTCGATGCGCTTTGACTCGATTATAGAAATAATACTATCTTGTTGTGTTGTGTGTTCGCATTTTGGATGACGATTTTCAAATATATATATGCGCGTGGTCACTCTCTCTCTCTCTCTCGTCTCTCTCGAAACTGACGACACGCGCCTTCTTCTCCAATTCTTCGATGCTACTCGTCGTTATGCTGCACTGATGTGAAACACCACCACCACCAACAACAACAACAACAAACAGGTCATTCACGGACCGTCTTCCGCTTTGAAAGAACTTTTGGAAAATGCCTTGGACGCTCGATCGACGCAAATAACCATCCTCGTGAAAGACGGAGGGAAAAAACTCCTCCAAATCACCGATAACGGATGCGGGATGCGAGAGGAAGACGCAGAAATCGTGTGCGAACGACACACGACGAGCAAATTGGAAAAATTCGAGGATTTGGAATGCATGGAAACGTTCGGGTTTCGAGGCGAAGCGTTGGCGTCGATGACGTACGTCGCGGACGTGGCGATAACGACCATGAGAGAAGGACAGAAGTGCGCGTGGAAAGCGTCGTACGCGGAGGGGAAGATGAAGGAAGGATCGAAAGAACTGTGCGCTGGAGTAACCGGGACAACGATTTCGGTGGAAAATTTGTTTTATAACGTGAGAACGAGGAGGAACGCGCTGAAATCCGGGGCAGAAGAGTACGCGAAGATTTTAGACGTCGTGACGAGGTACAGCGCCAGTCGACCGGACGTGGCGTTTTCGTGTAGGAAAGTCGGAGAAACGAGAGCGACGTTGAACGCGCCATTGGTGTTAGAGAATAGTGGTAATGATGGTACTGGTGATGCTAACGGTGATGGAGAACAAAAGAAAGAAGAAGAAAACGAATCATCATCAAAGTCTTCTTCTCGAAGCGCGAAACTTCAAAAATGTCGACTCGAACGCATCGGCCAAATCTACGGTCCAAGCGTCTCCAAAGAACTCTTACCTTTGCGATTGAAAACGAACAACGAAAAGTTAGAGAAGAAAACCTCTCAGTTCCACATGGAATGCGACATCTTATACTCTAACGCCAATTACAAAGCGAAGAAGACCACGTTCATATTGTTCATCAACGGACGCTTGGTGGAATGTTCCCAATTGAAAAGAGCCATTGAAATCGCGTATCAATCTGTTTTACCATCCTCGTCGCGAGAAAAACCTTTCGTATTTTTGAGCATGAAACTTCCGTTCAAAGACGTGGACGTGAACGTGCACCCGACGAAAAGAGAGGTGCACTTTTTGCACCAAGAGGAAATCGTCGAACGCGTGCAGACAGCTTTAGAGAAGGCGTTGGTAAAAAGTAACTCCGCGCGAACGTTTACGGTCCAAACGCTGTTGCCAGGAGGTCAAGAGAAACTGAATGGTAAGAAAATACACAAAGGAGAAGAGGGAGAAAAAGAAGAAGAAGAAGAAGAAGAAGAAGGACTCGCGACTCGACAACAAAACCAGATGACGACGACGACGACGACGATGAAAACAAAGACTACGCAAAGAGAAAAAGCCGGCGGCGATCACAAACTCGTTCGAACGAACCCAACGAAAGATATGGCGAGTTTAGACGCCTTTTATCGCAAAACGTCGGTCGATGGCACTAGTACTGCTGGTTTTATAGGAGAAGGAGAAAACGAACACAACAACAGACGGAGAAGCTCATCGACAACTTTACTGGAAGAAGTGCGTCGAAACGTTCGCGCGAGACGAAATCGACCAACCAAAGACGGAAGCGATGGCGCGATGAACGATATCGCGCCGTATTACACGGATTTGACCTCGGTAACAGAAATATGCGAAAGCATTCGCCAAGAAGCGGACGAGGAAATCGCTGAAACGCTTCGCTCACACACCATCGTCGGCCCGGCGGATATCTCTGCGGGCAAGTGGTTGATTCAACACGGCACGAAGCTGTTGATGATAAATGTCAATGTGGCCTCGCGAGCGCTGATGTATCAGCTCGCCATGGCGAAATTCAATGGGTTTAAACGTATTTCGATAGAGCCTCCGGCACGTTTAAGCGATTTAATAGAAGAAGAAGAAGAGGAAAAAGCGAAAGGGAAGATTGAGGAACTTTTGCTTCTCCACGCAAAGATGCTCAAAGAATATTTTGGCATCGAAATTGAAAAAAAGGCAAAGGAACTGACGTCAGTCGAAAAGAATGTAGACAATGGCTTTGCTAAGGATGAAGACGTTTTGATCTCCGCTTTGCCGGAAATATTAGACGGACACGTGCCAGATGTCTCTCGTCTACCAGAATTTGTAAAGTCTTTACACGCGAAAGTGGACTGGTCGAACGAAAAGCAGTGTTTCGTGACCGTCGCGGAATGTTTAGCCGAATTTTACGGCGTTTTAGACGACGACGACGAAGAAGAAGAAGAAGATAACAACAACAACAACAACAACAACAACAACAACAACAACAACAACAACAGTAATAACAACGCAGAGGAGGAAGGAAAAGACACCACAGACGCGAGCACTTGGCAAACGAAACACGTCGTCTTCCCGGCGTTGAGCTCGTCCGCCTTTGCGCCTCCCAAGGCGTTCGCGCGAGACGGAACCGTCGTCGAAGTCGCGCGCTTGGAGCAGCTGTACAAAGTCTTCGAGAGGTGTTGAGATGTGCAAGCAGTAGAACACTCGTGGAATAATAAAAGACACGGTATTAGGATAGACAATAATAACAACAACGAACGCGCGTTGTTGTTGTTGCGCAAAGAGGAGTATCTCGCGCGCTCGCGATGATGGTCTCTCTCAAAGTATTTATACATCGCTTCATCTCTCTCACACAGGCTTCCTCTGTCCTCATAAATTATGCTTCATCGGTCCCTCGCTTTGAAAGCCACGACTTTGACCGCCACGCCTCTCGCACTCCACATCTCGCCGCATCGCGTCCCGGTAGTACTCGAGAAGAACCACGGCCGGTTCCGAAAAAGGTCGTCGGCGTCGGCGTCCAGCAGAAGATTCGTCGTCAGCGTCGCGACTGCGTTTTCTTCTTCTTCGTCGTCGTCGGTGGACATCGAGAGCGAAAAACAAACGCCGATGGGGACGATGCCCACGGACACCACGAACGATAAACTGGCCCGTCTCCGCGTCGAGATGGAGAAACGAGACGTCTCCGCCGTTCTGATTCCGTCGCAAGACCCGCATTTCAGCGAATACGTCTCCAAATGTTTCGAACGGAGAAAATATGTCTCCAATTTTACCGGATCTGCGGGGACGTGCGTGGTGACGAAAACGCGCGCGATGTTGTGGACCGATGGAAGATATTTCTTACAAGCCGAACAAGAGTTGGATACAAACGCATGGCAGTTGATGAAACAAGGCGAGAAGGACGTGCCGTCTGTTCAGAAGTGGTTGAAAGAGAACATGGAGAGGGGAGATGTTCTCGCGGTGGACGCGAACGTGCATTCGGTCTCCGAGGCGAGGCAGTTGGAGGAGTTGATGAGGAAGAAGAACATGGGAGAAGACAAATTGGTCAAATTGGAGAAGAATTTAGTCGACTTGGTGTGGGAAAAAGAGGAAGCAGAGAAACGGCCGGGGATGCCGAAGGCAATGTTAAGGGTGCACGCGATGAATTACGCCGGGAAATCTACAAAGGAGAAATTGACCGGGGTCAGGAAGGCGATGGAGAAGGAGAAGCAGGATTGTTTGGTAGTTTCCGCTTTGGACGATGTCATGTGGTTGATGAACGTGAGAGGTGGCGACGCGGAGTGCAATCCGGTCTGTTTGTCGCACGTGTTAGTTACCGAGAAGGAGGCATTTCTGTTCGTGGACAGAGATAAGGTGAACGAGGAAGTTGCGAAACATTTGAAAGACTCCGGGGTAGAGGTAATGCCGTACGAAGAGGTTGGAGAGTGTTTGAGAGGTATGGCAGAGAGAGGTTTGAAGATTTGGATCGACGAGAATAAGGTTTCCGTGAATACGTACGACGAAGCGATGAAAGGCATCAAAGCGGCGGAGGATAAAAACGGCGTGGATCGTCCAGCGAAAATGGCCAAAAGTGATAATAATAGCGGTATGAGTGAGTCAACGAACCAAATTAAGTTAGGCGTCAGTCCAATACCAATGGCCAAAGCAATAAAAAACGAAACAGAGTTGGAAGGCATGCGGGAGGCGCACTTGATGGACGGCGTCGCAATGAGCGAGTTGTGGTGGTGGCTCGAGAAACAAGTGCGAGAAGGTAACGAAGATTTGAACGAATTCAACGTCGGGGAGAAAGTCTCTTCCTTACGCGCTGAACAAGCCGGGTACGTCGAAGAATCGTTCCCAAGCATCGTGGGTGAAGGCCCTCACGGTGCAATCGTGCATTACCGTGCCACGGAAAAGTCGGCGAGAAAAATTACGAAAGATTCCATCATCTTGTTAGATTCTGGAGGACAGTTTCTTTGCGGCACGACAGACGTGACAAGAACGCACCATCTCGGAACGCCTTCTGCGTATGAAAAGATGTGTTACACGAGGGTATTAAAAGGTCACATCGCGTTAGATACGGCGACGTTTCCAGTGGGTACTCCTGGCATGGCGCTCGATACGTTCGCGAGACAACACTTATGGTCCGCCGGGTTAGATTACAGGCACGGAACCGGCCACGGCGTCGGCGCCGCGTTGAATGTACACGAAGGCCCGCAGAGCATTTCTCCTCGATGGGGGAACACGACGCCTATTACAGATGGAATGATTGTCTCCAACGAACCCGGATATTACGAAGACGGTAAGTTTGGTATTCGAATCGAAAATCTTCTCATTTGCCGAAAAGCGAAAACCGAACACAACTTCCAAGGGAAAGGTTACTTGAGCTTTGAATGCTTAACGTATATCCCCATCCAAACTAAATTGATGGACTTAAGCATCATGTCCGAGGATGAAATCGCGTGGGTGAACAAATACCACGAACAAGTGTGGGAAAAAATTAGCCCGAGAGTACAAAAAGACGGAGTAAAAGAATGGCTCCGCGCGGCGACGGCGAAGATTTCTACCAAGCAATAAATAGAAAACGCAACACGTGTAAATAAAACTATAAACTACCACAAACGAACGAGGTCGTGCAAAGCAAAACAGTGCGGTATCACATGCACGCTCATTTAAATTTCTTTTTCAATAGTATTATTTATTAAAGATTATATAGACTACACACACCACTAGCTTAAAAAGATTAGTTATATATACGATTTGATTATATTGGAGGCGCAAAAATTTATTTCGCGCGTACAAATAAAATACTCGCACATATTTAAACTTCCTTGTAGGTAACCTTCGTAATCTTACCGAGCATGACCGCGGTGTTACCGTCCAAAAATGCGATACGGGACAAACCCTCGCACTTCTTGAAGGAGTCGACAACCATCGGGTGGACCGGTTCAAAGACGCACTCGGCGACTTCGTTGGATTTCAAGGAGGCCGGACCTTCGAGCTTTTTGCCGCCAGTTTCCTTACCAACCTTGAAGTTCAACGCCGTCATCTTGCACGCAGAGCGGCCGCATCGGACGAAGCCAATCGGGGAGTAGCCAGTCTTCAATTCACCCGGGATGTCCAAAGTTTGGACTTGCGCGGTGAATTCCTTGCACGGCGCTAAAGACGTGTCAGCCTTGTACACCATGACGTCACCAGATCTCGGCATGTTCAATTTGTCGAGACCCTTAACGTTCATACCAACGTTATCGCCCGGGTTGGCACCTTCGACACGCTTGTGGTGCATTTCAACAGTGAAAACCTTACCACCGCACGGGTTGGAGGAGGTGTGGGTCGGCAAGAAGACAACTTCCTCCCCCGGCTTGACGACGCCTTGTTCGACGCGGCCGGCGAGGACATCCCCGACACCCTTGATCTTGTAGACACCAGAGATCGGCAATCTCATCGGCAATTCCGGGTTACGTTCCGGTCTGTTGACCATGTTGTTCAACACGTCCAACAAGCAGTCGATGTGGTGCTTTCCCCCCTTGCCGTCGAAGGCTTCGACGTCGACGCCAGACCACCAGCCCATATTGGTGGTCTTCGCGATCAAGTTGTCACCCATCCAACCAGAGATTGGCAAGACCGGGACGGACTTTTGGACAAAGTCAGGCTTCCATCCGACCTTTTGCAACATGTTGCGCATTTCGTCCCGAATTTCGTTGTACCTTTCCTCCTTGTAGCCAGCGGTGTCGCAATCCATCTTGTTGACGCCAACAATCAATTGCTTGACGCCCAACAAGTTGAGCAAACGCGCGTGCTGACGCGTTTGGCCTTGGACTTCACCAGCCTTGTGGTTACCCTTTTGGATAGCCGTGGTAAAGTTACCATCGGCCGGGACCATCAACAAGGCGACATCAGCTTGCGCGGCGCCAGAGATCATGTTCTTGATAAAATCTCTGTGTCCCGGCGCGTCGATGATGGTGTAGTGCCACTTGTCCGTGAAAAACTCCTTGGTCGTGCACGAAATGGTCACACCACGTTCGCGTTCTTCCTTTTGGCGATCCATATAGAACGCGAACGCGAAAGAGGACTTACCCAAGGCATCGGCCTCGGCTTTCAACTTTTCGACTTCCCGTTCCGGGATGCCGCCGAGTTCAAACAACAAACGACCGGTGGTCGTGGACTTGCCGGAATCGACGTGACCGCAGATAACGATGGAAAGATGCTCTTTGCCTTCAGACATTGTTCTTCTTCGTCGTCTTAATACGTGTTATGTGAGATATTCTGTGTCGCGTGTGGATTGTTTTCATTCATTAAAGGAGAGAGAGAGAGAGAGAGAGAGAGAGAATCATCATCAGTTTTTGTTTGGGGCTTTCATTTTTGCGCCGTCAAAAGCCAAAAAAAAGGCGAAAAATGGACGGACAGCCGTCGCCCTTGTTGCATCGAGCGCTGTCACATCCACACCATCGATTACAATATTATCTCTCGATATCGATATCGCGCGCGCAGACGCGACCGCGCGTTCCACGCGTCCCCCTCGGAATCGCACGACGCGCGCACTGTGTTCGCGGAATTTCGACCTTCCTTTTCGGTTGGACGTCTTCGCGTCAACACAGTTCGCAAAGCCTTTTCCTTTCTTTCCGCGCTGTTTTTCGAGATCGAAAAATGGCATTCCAATCCAAAGCGCTCTGATGATGACACAAAAATGCGCGCATCGCATCCCCCTTTTTTTTGGTCGACGCGACCGACGCGACCGACGCGCGACTCGAAAAAATCGACGAACTCCTTTTCACGCGCGCTAAACGCGGGTGGTCCGAGGGAAAAAAGGAAAAAGGAAAAGCGCAGCGTACCACTGTTTTGTGCTCGCGTGTGAAGCGTCAAAATAAAGGAGGACTTTTCGACGGCGCTTTCGGTCAAAAGCACAAAAAATGAGTTCGTACTCCTAAAAAAAAGAGATCGAGTATAGTAGTATGTGGGTAGTCCATAGTAGTCTTTGAGAGCGAGAAAACGAAAGAGGATGCTACGGTGTGGACCTGTGAGCTCGAGAGTGGGATGCGAAAAAGAGACTCGACGAGTCCCTTTTTTTCGACTTGGAGAGACCCTAAACGAATGTTTTGGGGAGTTGGGGGGTCTTTCTTGTCTTCCCTTTTTTGTTAACAACAACAAAAGTTAGACGCGCGCGCGCGAGAGAGAGAGAGAGAGAGAGAGAGAAAGGCGTGTGGAGTGGTTGTCCTCCACCGCGGAGTAGTAGTAGTAGTAGTAGTAGTAGCACAACTGCGCTTTTTTTCGAATGGGTTTGAAACGACGACGACGACTCAAACGCGAGGTGGTGGTGGTGGTGCTTTTCCCCGGGGTCGACGCCAAACACCACAAAGCCAATCATCATCATCGTTCGTGTCGTCGTCCCCGTCGTCAAAGTCGCCGAGAGAGAGAGAGAGAGAGAGAGTCGTAGTACGATGACGATGATGACGCAACAACACAAAGAAGCCGTCTCTGGCGCAATCGCGGGGTTCGCCGCGACCATCGCGTTGCACCCACTCGACGTGATTAAAACCAGATTGCAAGTGCAAGACACTGTCAAA
>MDSZ01005653.1_pt1 | contig 15363 bp, 10 predicted proteins | sample 811201 | NCBI WGS metagenome assembly MDSZ01 (sample SAMN05326647, study PRJNA326480) | marine metagenome | isolation source: seawater | place: Indian Ocean: North | collected 2010
TAATCTACAGGTGCAATTTCAAAAAAAGAATCAATTGGTGCAAAATTTGAAGAAGTTATATTTTCATTTAAAACTTTATGATCATTAGAGTAATTTACTAAATCCACATTATCAAATTTTGTTTTCACTAAATCATTAGTTTGATTTTTATTAGTTTCAGTTTTTTCTTTTAAGGATTTACTTTTGTTGATAAAATTTTTATATTTTGATTCTCCAAGATTTTTTTTAAGATTTCTTATGATTGTTGAGTTAGTGCAGCTATATTTTTGTGATAAAGCATCAATATCCGTGCCAGATTTAAAACTCATGACTATTTCTTCTTTTTGTTCTGCAGTAAGTCTTTTAGGCAAGATTAAAAATGCACTATTTTCTAATTTTATGTGATTTCTGATTCAAAGAGAACAAAAGCAAAACATATTGAATAAAATCATAAAAAGACTTTACTTAGATTGTTTAGGCTAATGGCGTCAGATATAATAAAAAGATGCTTCCTTAGCTCAGCTGGATAGAGCAACTGCCTTCTAAGCAGTGGGCCGCAGGTTCGAATCCTGCAGGAAGCGTGAATTTAATAGCATGTTAATGAAATATATATCTTCTAAATCATTAAGGAAAATAAGTCTTGAAAATTATGGTTTCTTTTTTTTCCTTTGCGGAATTTTTATATTACCTTCCTCATTATTTTTAAGCATTTTGTTATTGTTACCTGCTGCGTTAATAGGAACTCTTTCTAATAAAAAACCTTATCTCCAAGACAAATGGAATTATCCTTTTATAAGCTTCGGAATTTTAATTTTAATTAGCTCATTACTTCAGAAATTTGTTTTTCATAACGTTTATCACGAAATATGGGATTCAAATCTTTCTTTAATAGGATTAGGTAATTGGCTTCCTTTTATTTGGTTGTTTTGGGCTTTTCAGCCTTATGTTAATACAAGTGCAAAAAGAAAATCTTTTGCATTAGTTTTAATTGCAAGTACATTTCCTGTCTTGATTACAGGTTTTGGTCAGTATTTCTTTAATTGGACAGGTCCATTTCAGACACTTAATGGTTTTATTATCTGGTACCAAAGACCCATCAAAAATCCTGCAGGATTAAGCGGCCTATTTAATAACCAAAATTATGCAGGTTCTTGGCTAAATTTTGTTTGGCCATTTTGTATCGCAATATTACTAGAAAAAGGGAATAATTTTTTAAAAAAAGCAGCATCTTTTAGTTTTCTTGTATCTGTTGGTTTTGCAGCATTTTTGACTTTTTCTAGAAATGCTTGGCTAGGAATAATAATTTCAACACCAATTATCTTGGGTAAAAGGTTCATAAAACTCATCTTTCCAGTTCTTGCATTTATTTTATTTATAGTATTTATTCAGATTTTTTCTTTAGATATCACTAATCAAATAGGAAGTTTTCTATCTGAAAAGTTTTTTCAAGAGTTAACTGCAGAAGGTTATAAAGAACTTAATGCAACAAGACTAGAAATATTTTCAAGTGCAATATCTTTTATAAAGATTAACCCCATTTTTGGAATTGGAGCTGCATCATTTTCGGCATTATATCTTTTGGAAACAAATTTATGGAAAGGACACTCCCATAATCTCCTACTTGAATTAGCAATTAGTTATGGAATACCTTCAACAATATTATTATTTACGATAATAAATACAATTATTTTTAAATCAGGTAAAATCCTTTTTTCTATAAATAATGGGAGTAAAATCGCATTTTCTGATAGAGCTTTTTGGACTGCATTAATATTCTTTTTAATTTCACAAATTTCTGATATACAATATTTTGATGGCAAAATAAGTCTAATTGCTTGGATTTTAATGGCAGGCCTTAAAAATATTATTGAGGAAAATAATACTCAACTATCAAAGAGATAAATGTTGGAAATTATCTTAAAAAGAAGTTATATCAAATTATCTATTATCGTCTTATTCAGTTTAATAATTGATAATTTATTTATCTCTGGAATTAATAATCCCCCTGCATGGGACCAAGGTTACCATCTAAGTAATACATTTAAAATGTATAACATTCTAAGTGATATCAGTTTAAATTATATTAATAAGTTTGATGATTTACTTAATGTTACCGATAGTTATAGAGGTCCATTAACTTACTTTGTATCAGCTTTATTTCTAAAAATATTCAACAATACATATCACTTCGCATATCTATCTAATCAGATATTTAATATAATTTGTATTTTTTCAATATTTAATTTAGCTAAAATAATTAAAAATGAATCAACAGGAGTATGGGCTTCATTAATATTTACTTTTAGCTCATTTATAATTTACCAAAGGTCAGATTTTTTAATTGATTTATCTCTTACTTCTGTAAGCTCATTAAGTTTATTATTTTTAACTAAATGGTATTTTAATGAAAATAAAAATAATTTTTATTCATTATTGTCAGGGTTTTCTCTAGGTTTAGTTTTTCTTATAAAACCTACAGGGATTATTATATTTTTATTCTCTTTTATAACTCTTTTAATAAAAAAAACAAAAAAAAATCAAAAAACCTTAGAGAATATAATTTCTTTATTTATATTTTTAACGTCCTTCATATTAATAATTTTTCCATGGTTTTCTAGACATTGGCTGACCATTATTTCTTCAACTGTAAATGCTTGGAATTGGGGTATAAATTATCAAGAGGGATTAGATATAAACTCTGTTAAAGGTTGGCTATTCTATTTTTATTCTCTACCAAAAATATTTGGGATAATAAATTTTTCAATATTTTCAATCATTTTTATATTTGAAAAAATATTAAAAAGAAACTTTTTAATATTTAATTTTAAAACTTTAAAAAAAGAAGATATTTGGTTTTTAATATTTTTATTAAATACTTATTTAGTATTGGGCTCCATGTCAACAAAGGACATAAGGTTCATTTTGCCTTTATATCCCATATTTTGCATTTATTTATCAAAATTTATTAATTCAAAAAGCTATAAAATCTTTAAAGAAATTAATAAAAAATTAATACTTATAATAACAATCATTATTTCTTTAGTTGTATCTGAAAATAGATCTGTCTTGAAATATTCAAATAGAAATTTTTTATATGAATGGCCCCACAGAGAAATTATAGAGTTTATTAAAAATAAAAATCCAAATTTGACTACCACCCTAGCAGTCTTACCAGATACAAAAGAAATTAATACTTTTAATCTTGAAGCAGAAGCTTCTAAACAAGGTGAATTTATATCTGTAAGACAAATAATAAGCAACAAAAATACATATAAAGAGGACTTAAAGTATTTTGATTGGTTTTTATTAAAAACAGAAGACCAAGGTGTAATGACAAATGAATCTAAGGATCTCCTAAACAACTACTTACTAAAAAACAAGTCCTTTATTACTGAAAACAAATGGATACTTCCTGATAAAAGCGAACTTATGCTCCTGCGAAGAAAAAAAATAAATACAACTTTATCAAGAAAAGATTGCGATAAAGGACTATCTACAATTAATTTAAAACAAATAAATGGAGGATTAAATATATCCTTTTTTTCAAAAGGGGAGAATATTAAATCATCTAATCTTTTAATTGACTTGAAAGAGAAAAATTTTAAATATTATATAAATATATCATTAGCGAATGGCTTTATTCATAATAGTTTTGATGAAAAAAGTTGTTATATTTTATCACAGGATATCCCTATTAATTTCCCAAAAGATACTCCAAATAATTTAACTACTGATGTAAGATTATTAAATAAAAATGGTCAATTAGAAAATTTAAATTTTATTAATAAGCAACTTACTCTTAATGATGAACTTTTCAATGCAAAATATATTCAAAAAACAAATCTAATTGAAAAAGTTGAAAATTTAGGAATTTATTTGAAGCAAGGCAAATTTAAAGATCTTTTTGATTTAGTAGGAATAATTAATCAAAGTGATGCTAAACAGTCTTATCTAAAAAGTGCAGAAAGAATTTTTATTCAAAGATATAAGGAAAATAAAAATTTAAACGATTTATATAGTTTATTGATTACACAAATTCTCCAAAGAAAAATATCTGATGCAGAAAAAAATATAAATTTAATTTTAAAAATTGATTCGCAAAATGGTAACTCTTTTATAACTAAATCAATAATCGAGGTTTATTTATTAGACAAGAAAAATGCTAGAATTTCGTTAAAGAAATCTAATAAATTAGAAAAGTCTGACGAGAGTATTGAAATATATCACATTCTTGATGGTTTAATATCTTTACTTGAAATGAATTTCATAAATGCATATAAGACTTTTACTTAATAATTAATTTGGGATAATGTAGTTTTTATATTATGTTAAAAAATAATTTAAATTTGAAATTTCATAAATGAATATTAATAACCCAAGGATTGCTATCGTCCACGATTGGTTCCTAAAAAAATCTTTTGGAGGTGCAGAAAAAGTTACAATTTTGATAGATGAATTTCTAACAAATAAATATTCAATTCCTGATCTTTTTTCTTTATCTTCTGATATTGAAAGTTCGAATAAAAGCTTTTTAAAAGAAAGGCTTATTAATACAAGTCTTATTGAAAAACTTCCATTTGGGAAAAATAAGATCCAAAATTATCTCCCTTTCTTACCTTTTGCCATAGAACAAATTGACCTACGTAATTACGATATGATAGTTAGTTCAAGTCATGCTTTTGCAAAAGGTGTCATAACAAGTCCAAATCAATTGCACATTAGTTACATTCATACACCAATGAGATATGCTTGGGATCAAATGAATGTTTATATTAATCAGTCAAATCTGACAAAATACGGATTAGAAATTCCTTTAAGATATATTTTATATAAATTAAGGCAATGGGATTTTGCAAGTTCTCAAAGAATAGATCATTTAATAGCTAATTCTAATTTTACAGCCAAAAGAATTAAAAAATATTGGGGACTGGATGCAGATATAATATATCCACCAGTTAATATAAAAAAGTTTAACTACAAAAAAAATAGAGGCGATTTTTATTTGAGTGTTAATAGACTAGTGCCCAACAAAAGAATCGACTTGCTGATAAAAGCTTTTAATAAATTAAGCTTGCCACTAGTAATTATTGGAGATGGACCAGAAAGGTCAAAATTAAAAAACATTGCCAAATCGAATATAATATTTCTTAACAGAGCTTCAGATTTAAATGTAAAAGATTATTTGAGTAGATGTAGAGCATTTGTATATGCTGGACTAGAGGATTTTGGAATCGCCCCTGTTGAAGCAATGGCATCAGGTGCACCAGTAATAGCATTTGGTAAAGGAGGATTATTAGATACTGTAAATTGTTTAAATAATGGAGATAAAAAGAAAATTACTAATGGGATCCTATTTAAGGAGCAAACAGTTTCGGATGTTTTTGATGCTGTTAGATGGTTTGATGATAATCAAATATGGAAATTATTTAATCCAGAGTTGTTAAATTATTCCACACAAAAATTTAGTTCTGAAAATTTTAATGCAAAATTTGAAATCTCATTAAATATAGCTTGGGAAAATTTTAAAAAAAATTAGCATGAAAAAGTTAAATAGCATTTTAAAATCTAAAAGAATACGCTCAAAATCAGTACAATCAATTTCTAATTATTTATATATATTTTTTAAATCATTTTTTGATAAATTATTTTCTTTAGTATTTTTAGTAATTGGATTCCCTCTAATTTTAATTATAGCTCTTTTAATAAAATTAAGTTCTAGAGGCAATGTATTTTTTTCACAAGAGAGGATAGGGAAAAATAACAAACCTTTCAAGTGTTTAAAATTTAGAACAATGCATCCTGAAGCTAAAGATATCTTAAAAAATATCTTAGCTAATAATAATTTACTAAAAAAAGAATTTGAAGAAAATCATAAATTAAAAAATGATCCTAGAATAACAAATATAGGAAAATTTTTAAGGAAAACAAGCCTCGATGAATTACCTCAATTTATAAATGTTATAAAAGGTGAAATGAGTATAGTTGGCCCTAGGCCAATAGTATTTGCTGAAAAAGTTAAATATGGGAAAAATTTAAAAAAAGTCCTGAGCGTTAATCCAGGTATAACAGGTTTGTGGCAGGTTAGTGGAAGAAATAATCTTACCTATAAAAAACGCATCGATTTAGATTTGATTTATGTAAAAAATTCAAATTTTATTATGGATTTTAGAATACTGATAAGAACCTTTGGGGTTATCTTTTTTCCAAGTGATAAAGGTTCATATTAAATATTAAAGATACATTTTTTCCCTATTAAATAAATAATAAGTTGAAACAGTATCTTTCACAAAATTAGAATGTGATATTATCAAAATATTTAAAAATAAAGTTTAATTATATGTCCTCGAAATTACTAGTTCCAGTTATTTTATGCGGTGGTTCTGGTACTAGATTATGGCCTCTTTCAAGACAAAGTTTCCCAAAACAATACTTATCTCTTTCATCTAAAAATAATTTTTCTCTGCTTCAAAAAACATTTCTCAGAATCTCTAAATTTAAAAATATACAATCACCAATATTAATTTGTAATGAAGAGCATAGATTCATTGTCGCAGAGCAAATGCGTCAAATAGGTACTAAGCCTACTGCTATTTTATTAGAGCCGGTTGGCAAAAATACCTGCCCAGCGATAACTCTTGCTGCCTTAAAGTCACTTGAAATATGGGATAACGCTAATTTATTAGTATTATCATCCGATCATGATATTAGGGAAGAAAGTAATTTTTTAGATGCTATTGAAAATGGTCTTAAGTATAGTGAGAATAAAGATATAGTAACTTTTGGGGTAGTCCCCACTTCTCCAGAAGTTGGTTATGGGTACATCAAAGCAAATTCTCCATTTAATTTGGGCGCAATAGAAGGAAGTAAGATTTCAGAGTTTATCGAAAAACCAAATCTAAAAACAGCAAAAATTTTCATAAAAGATAAACGTTATACATGGAATAGTGGAATTTTCATGTTTAAAGCAAAAACAATTCTCGATGAAATCCAGAAAAACAACCCGCAAATAATAAAATATTGCAAAAGTTCATTTAAAGATAATAAGAAGGATCTTGATTTTATAAGAATTGAAAAACGTGATTTTATTAATTGTCCAAATATTTCGATAGATATTGCAGTTATGGAGAAAACACAAAAAGGGATAGTACTTCCTTTAGACGCAGGCTGGAATGATATTGGAAGTTGGAAGGCTGTTTGGGATATCTCGGAAAAGGATTCCAATGGAAATTCAATTACTGGAGATGTAATTATTAAAAACACAAAAAATTCCTACATAAGAAGCGATAACCGTCTTATTGCCACAATAGGAATAAATGAACTTATAGTAGTTGAAACCCAAGATGCGATATTAGTAGCTAATCAAAAAGAGTCCCAAGAAGTTAAAAATATCGTAGAAGAATTAAAGCTGAAAAAAATTGCAGCAGGCAGAGATCATCTTACAATATATAGGCCTTGGGGCTCTTATACTTCTATTGAAAATGGTAAAAATTGGCAAGTTAAATTTATTGAAGTAAAGCCTTGTGAACAATTGTCATTACAGTTGCATAACCATCGATCTGAACATTGGATAATTGTAAGCGGATCTGCCAAAGTTGAAATTAATAACAAAATAATGGATCTTCATGAAAATCAAAGTGTCTTTATCCCTTTGGGATCGAAGCATCGACTAAGTAACCCTGGTAAATATCCCTTAAAGTTGATAGAAGTTCAAAGTGGTTCTTATCTTGGTGAAGATGACATAGTAAGATTTGAAGACAAGTACGGTCGAAATCCTACAATGAGAAACACATCTCAAACTGGCCTTTAAATTAAGTCAAATTTATGAAACTAATGGTTTTATATATTTATGAAAAGTAAAACTTTAAATCTATTTATACGTCTTTTTAATAGTCTTTCTAAAAAAACAAGAAGATCTGTTTTCAATATAATTCCTGTCGCTATTGTAACTGGTATAGCAGATGTAATGGTTGTTGGACTTGTTTCAAGATTATTTTCAGCAGTTGTTGGGAGAGCAAACAAACCTACCATTCCATTTTCCGATATTTTTTCAGAAGATCCATTTATAAAAATACTATGGCTTATTTGTTTTTATGTAATACTTAATTGGATAGCTTCCTTTTTAAGATTATTACTTCGAGCCTTCCAAGAAAGATTAAGAGCCTTAATATTCATAGAACTTTCTGAAAAAGCACAAAAAAATATTTTTAATCAAAGCTATGAATTCTTCTTGACTGAGAATAGCGATGATATCTCTTCTAAAATCCTTTTAAACTTTTCAAGGGTTTCTGAAAAATTTATAAGGCCAATTTTGCAAATAGTAAGTGGATTTTTTATTGTTACTTTTATATTCATAGCAATTTTAAGTTTTGCTAAAATTACAGCTTTTTATTTAATTATTAGTTTAGTTTCCGGTTACTTATTAATAAGTTTATTAGTGACACCCATAATAAGAAGTGCCTCTAAAGAAAGGATAATTTTAGAGTCAGAAATTAGAAAAGTTATGAAAGAATCAATGAGGACTATAATCGAAGTTCACTTAACAGGATCAGAGAACTTTTTTAATAATCGATTTAAAAAAGCAGGTGAAGATGCATTTCCATTCTTGTGGAAGGCAGAAACTTTGCCTGAATTTCCAAGATCTCTAATTGAGCCATTCGGAATAACTCTTATTTTCTCTATAGGTTTATTTCCTCTTTTATCCAGCAAGAGCCCAAATTCATTTTTAGAAATAATACCTTTTCTTGCAACTATAGCCGTAGCCTCGTTGAAACTTACTCCACCCCTACAAGATTTATTCAGAGGAATAACAGACTTAAGAGGAGGGATACCTGATTTAGAGGAGGCTTTGAAAATAATTGAATTAGCCCCTTCAAGAAAATTTAATAGTTATTTAGAATCAGATAAAATAGATCTAATCCCAAAAGAATTTATTGAATTAAGATCTTTATCATATAGATATCCTCTTACAGAAAATTATGCACTTAAAAATATTAATTTAAAAATAAAGGTAGGTTCAAAAATTGCATTTGTAGGGAAAACAGGCAGTGGTAAAACCACAACTGCGAATCAAATATTATGTCTTCTAAGACCTACTTCAGGTTCAATTCTTTTAGATGACAAAATATTAAATGATAATGATATTCAGAAATGGCAGTCACTTTGCTCTTATGTCCCCCAATTTATTAATTTACTAAATGATGATATATATACCAACATTGCTTATGGTTTGAGAAAAGATCAAATAAATAAAACAAAAGTAATGGAATCTTTAATTGCTGCTCAACTGGAAGATTTAATAAGAGAATTACCAAATGGTCTCAATACTAATCTTGGAGAAAATGGCATAAGACTTTCTGGAGGACAGAGACAAAGAATTGCTATAGCAAGAGCTTTTTATAGAGACACAACTCTATTGATTCTTGATGAAGCGACTTCAGCACTGGATAATAAAACAGAATCTGACATATTAAATTCTCTATCTATTTTAGATAAAAAATTAACAATAATTTTCATCGCTCATAGACTTTCAACAGTTCAAAAATGTGATCGAATTTATGAATTTCATAATGGAGGAATCAAGGCTGAAGGTGACTTTGAAAAACTTATCAACAATTCTAAAAGTTTTAAAGAAATGATTAATACATCTAAATATAAATCTAATTTATTTTAATTCAAAAAATTTTTTAAGTACTTTATTCTTTTTAAATAAGAAAAAGGTAATAATATAAAAAATATAAAAAATGATTTTAAAATCTCATGATTTTTCATTTTTCTTTTTAGGAGCCATTCATAAAAGAAGAGGTATGAAGTAAAAATCCTTTTCCTAAAGACAAGCCGAGAAAAATGTGATTTAATAACATATTTTTCTAAGTTATGGTTATCCGACATTCTATAAATATCGCAAATTCTTGTATCAAAAGATTGGCAATTAGTTTTATTTAAAGTTGCCCCAATATATAAAATTCTGCAGGCATCTCTCCTATCTAAACCATTTTCAAAACTATGATTTATTAATTCTGGAAGATTTCTCCATAGTTTTTTTAAAAAAGAAATAGCTTTTGGAGACCCGCCAAAAAATATATCGTAAACTCTTTTAGGATAGTATGCCCTACCAAAATTAAGATTATAAAGATCATTACTTCTAGCAATTATTTCTAGTGGATAAATCTTAATAGGATGAAAGAAAAGGGTGTCATATCTACATCTAAAAATCAAATCATAATTATCTAAATTATTTTCAATTAATTCATAGCATTTAGTTATTGAATAAATTTGTGGTAAAGAATTTACAGTTCCATAATGATATTTTTTATCATTTTGAATATTTTTATAAATTGGCGACAAATTATTTTTGAAATCAATAAAACTTTCGAAAGAACTATTTTTTAAATTAAATCCATTAAACAATTCTTGAATTTCCCCTTCAATATTATTGTAAGTTGTCAATTCAGGCGCAGAATTTGAATGATTTAATGATCTACCAATCTCTTTCCAGCAAAAAGAATAAATAGAATAATCCAATCCATCTGTTAAATTTAATAAACTCTCTACAAAAAGTTTTTTTGAGATTTTTCTATATTGACCGGCGAATAAAAATGCTACCTTCATGAATTAAAATTAATGAATACTAAATTGTGAAGTTATTATCTTTAAATTCTTCAAGAGATAAAGATTTATCATCTAGATAATACAATTCTCCAGACCCCCAAGGTTTTCCATAATGTAATTCATCGAAGGGGATTTTATACCTTTCTAACCATTTTAAAAGGTCATTTGCTGTAAATTTATTTATAAGTCCTAGATTGCCTCTAAATGTTCTCATATTCCTTGCAGTAAATAATATGATATAAGTCCCCTTTGAACTCTCCTCCATTAATTTATTACAAATTGCAAGAACTGGCTTTGCGTCTATATAGTTTTCTGACTTTAATTTAGTGCATATAGTATCATCAATATCTACAACTAATGTTTTTCTCTGATGACCCGTGAAATCATTCTCGGACAATAAATCAAAAAAACTTTTTTTGAAAGTTTTTAATAATTCTTGACATGTACCAAAATTCCTAACTTCATAGCATTTTATAGATTTAACAAGGTATCCTTTTTCTAGAGCATAAGAATATAATGGAGATATATAAATTTCATCTAAACCTTTATTTCTATAATCATTTAAATATTCATCTGCTATTTCAATAAACTTTGTCGAGCTTTTAAAGTAGTATGTCCCAACTGAGCACTTATCAGAAATTCTCTGTTTTTCCCTAACTTCTTTTACATTTCCTTTTTCTTCTAAAATAAATGACCATTGGTCGCCTTCTGAAATAAAGAAAGGGATTACCCCAAAAATAAATTCTTCATCAAGGCAAATTTTTTTAAACTCAATTGGTTTATAAGCAGTATCACAATTATGAATAATTAACTCACCTTTGATATCAAAAAAATTAATTGTTTTTAAAGATGTTATTAATTGTCCACGAGTAATTGACTCAATTTCATGCCAAAATATATTTACATTTGGATAAAGTTTTTGAAGTTTTTCAGATAATATTTTTTTTACATTATCTTTCTTAAGACAAGTTATAAACAAATTATCACTGGGTTTTATATCAAAAGACTCCAAACTATAAATTAACAATTCCTTATTATTTACCTTGATTAATGGTTTTGGAGGCTTAATCCCCGACTTAATAAATCTTGAACCTTTTCCAGCTGCAGTAATTAAATAATTCATAATTTTATTATTAAATTTTCGAAATCAATATTATTAAAAATTACATTTCCCACAATTGCTAAAGCAAGCATACGATTACTATCATCACAATGTAAAGGCAACATAGATAAGAATAAATTTGATGTGAGGGATCTTAATAATTTTTTTTCTATATTATGGTACTCAAATTGATCACAAAATAAATTTTTTATTTGGTAATAATTATTTGGAGCATATATTTTTAAATTTATCTCATTATCTTTAAAATTAAGTTTATATAAGTTGTTAACGATAGAATCATATAAGTAAGTAAATGAATGATTTAGTTTTGCAAGATCATAAAAAGGGTCTACCAATCCAACAATATTTTTGCTCTTGTCAGGATATGCTTTTGGATCAATTAACTTTAAGGAACCAGAATTTGGATCAACTAAAATATTGTTAAAGCACAAATCCCCATGACCTATAAATAGAGGTTTTGAAACTTCATATAATCTAAGATTATTTAATAATTTATTTATTGTAAAATTTAGACTTGGCAATTTAATATTATTATTCAATATAAGACCTTTGCTTACAAATTTATTCAAAAGCATATCTTGTTCAGAAGAAAGATAATTTTCTTTTAATTCTTTATATCTAGATTCAAGTTTTTTTGAGTATAGATAATTTATATTGTCATACCTAATTAAATTATCTTTTTTGTAAAATTGATCATATGCAATTTTTATTGACTTTACTATTCTTATCCAATTATTAGGACCATCATCACGAAATAAGTAAGTTTCAGCAAGATTAGGAAATGGGATGAATTCCATTTCTATAGATTTTATATTTTCTAAACTTTTTGTATAAATATGAGGAAAATATCTTTTTAGAGGTAGTGGCAAATTTTTATAATATATTAATTCATTCTGTAATTTATTCCTATCATAAGAGCTTTTAATCAAAGTATCATTTTTAGGATTGTACTCAATGCTATTAAAAAACCTTTTATTTATTGAAGTTAATTTTGTTTCTAAATAAGTTGTATTATGGCCAATATCATACCAAGTTTCTTTAAAAATTTTATATTCGAATTCATCTATTAGAACTTTAGCTAAATATAAAAGATCATTTTTATCATTATTTTTAACTTTATACAATGATGTTTCTAAATCTTTTAAATTTGCAAAGATTCTGCCAGTAAATGGAAAACTTTCACTAGAAAATTCATAATTTGAATTCTTGAAAATATATTTAACTTTTCCTTCTTTTGTTGAAATACTAGACCAATTTTCTTTTGGAATAGGTTTCAAAGAAAAGACAACAGATTTTATAGGAATGCATGATGCATCTGGAATTGTAGTAATTGGAATAATTTCAATATTCTCTCCATTAATAAATTTTAAGCTTCTTGAAATTGTTTCTATAATTGTTTCGGAATTTGAAACATTTATCAAAACAAGATTATTAAAAGAAGAAAATCTAATGAATTTATCTTGATCATTATTTATGGCCAAATAAACAGTATCATTTTGGCTCAATTCTAGATTCTTTAAAATCTTTTCAATTGATAATGTGCTTCCAATATTAAGTAAATATGGAGGTAATTTAAAATTATTGATTTTGGACTTAAAGTTACCTGCAAGAATAAGAACAGATCTTTTTTGAAAATTTTTTTCGCAATTCATAAAATAGAATTTCTAAGACATAAATTTTCGTATAAAGAATAATATTTTTTCGCCATTAAATTAGCTGTAAAATTCTTTCTTTGTTTTATTAATGCTTGATTGCCTAACTTATCTCTTAATAATGGGTTTCTTACAATTTTATTAATGTATTTACAGGCTTCATCAATATTGCCAAGAGAATAAAAATATCCAGACTTTTTATTTTCAATAGTATCTTTATTACCAATTACATTACTAGCTACAATTGGAAGTCCTACTGACATTCCCTCTAAAATCCCAATAGGATGTCCTTCATATATAGAAGTTGATAAATAAACATCACTTATTTTTAAAAATTTATATATATTATTAATTTCTCCTGTAAATATTAGATTATTTACTTTATTTGCAGCTTTATAATTCATCAATTCTTCTAATAAAACGCCTCCGCCTAAAATTAAGAATTTAATTTTTGGAAGTTTTTTTGCAATATTAATAACTTCAAAAATATTTTTCTGTTCGACCAATCGGGCAACAGTGATAACAATTTTATCCTTTTCCTTGATATTGTATTTTTCTAAAATCCTAGTATTTTTGATTTTCCCCCTTTTTGTTTCTACTCCATTATTTATAACCTTAAATTTTTTATTTAAGAATCTTTTTTTAGAAGCATAATCTTTTTCACTTTCTGATACGAAAACTTTATAAGTATCAATAAATCCAAAAAAATATTCATAAATTAAATAGATTATTTGATTTAATCTTGAGTGACACTTAAGGTGAATGCCATGATATGTATAGACTAAAGGTTTTTTACATATTAAAGACAATATTCTCGCAATGATGCTCGCCCCCTTACCATGAGCATGAATTATTTGAATTTTTTTTAGATTGATAAATTTAATTAAATTTATTAAATCAAAAAAATTTACATTCCTTTCTCTTATTTTCAAATAATTTGAATTTTCTACATAAATTTTTTGTCTTTCAATATTTTTACTAAACGGCATAGCATAATAAACCGAGACATTTTTTGGTAAATATTTACTCAATAAAGAGATATGTCTTGGACCTCCCCCTTTTGCACTCGATGAAGAAATCATTAGAAGATTTATTACAGACATTTCTTTAACTTTTAAGACTTTTTTATTTTTATCTATCCTTATACTTTATCTTAAATATAAATACACATAAATAAAATATTTATGTTTTTTAAATATGTCGAAGAAAAAAGCATTAATCACAGGTATAACTGGACAGGATGGAAGTTATCTTGCGGAATTTTTACTTAAAAAAAACTATGAAGTTCATGGTATAAAGAGAAGATCTAGTAATTTTAATACGCAAAGAATTGATCATCTTTACCAAGACCCTCATGAAAAAAAAACAAACTTCATACTGCATTATGGAGATCTTACAGATAGTACTAATTTAATTAGGATAATTCAACAAGTAAAGCCTAATGAAATATATAATCTTGGAGCCCAAAGTCATGTAGCAGTTAGTTTTGAAACACCTGAGTATACAGCGAATAGTGATGCTCTTGGTACTCTTAGAATTTTAGAAGCTGTAAGATTATTAGGATTTTCGAAATATACAAAAATATATCAAGCAAGCACAAGCGAATTATATGGACTAGTCCAAGAAACTCCACAGACTGAAAAGACACCCTTCTATCCTAGAAGTCCATATGGAGTGGCAAAACTTTATGCATATTGGATAACAGTTAATTATCGAGAGGCCTATGGTATGTTTGCTTGTAACGGAATTCTTTTTAATCATGAGAGCCCAAGAAGGGGAGAAACTTTTGTTACTAGAAAAATTACAAGAGGTCTAGCAAGAATTAATGCAAAACTAGAGAAATGTATATATTTAGGAAATATCGACGCCAAAAGAGATTGGGGTAATGCTAAAGACTATATTGAAATGCAATGGTTAATGCTTCAGCAAGAAAAGCCAGATGATTATGTAATAGCAACAGGAAGGATGGAAACTGTAAGAAGATTTATTGAACTAAGTGCA
>MDSZ01054528.1_pt1 | contig 15363 bp, 10 predicted proteins | sample 811201 | NCBI WGS metagenome assembly MDSZ01 (sample SAMN05326647, study PRJNA326480) | marine metagenome | isolation source: seawater | place: Indian Ocean: North | collected 2010
CGTCGTCGCCGTCATCATCCTTGGTGTTATTGTTGTTGTTGTCGTCGTCGCGTTTGGATATATATGATGAGTTTTCTTTTGTTCGTACGAGTATGCACGAGATTTTTGCTTTCGATTCGTAGATTTTTTTTTCCGTGACGTCACTTTTTTACGTCGTCTTTGCACAAGAGGAAATTTTCTCTGAAAAGGAGATGGCAGCTTTACGAAGCATTTTCACCTCGAACGCGTTAAGAATGGGAAACGCTCCTTCATCATCGCATTCTTCTTCATCAAGTAGAAAGCGTTCCCTCACTACGAAAGCGGGTATTATTGAGTGGGCGAATGGATTAAACAACAACAACAACAACAACAACAACAAAGAAGATTCCGATGGATGTAAAGGTGCCGATGCACCAGAAGGAAGTAAATTTCCAATCTATTGCGATGAATCCATCATGTGCAAGAAAGCACACGGGACGTCAGATTCGCCTGTCCAGAAAGATTTGCGATGGAACTGCGATTACGAAACCGCGGATCGAATTTGCAACTTTAATCGACATTACGCGGAATACGCTGGATATTTCTTATCCACGTCGTTCTTAAACGAAGTTGACCGCACGAAAGAGACAACGTTTTATGATTCTGTAACCGGGAAGCCTTTATTCATCGCACCTCGCGGAAGAACGTTCGGAGAGTTCGAGGAGGAATCTAAAGCGCACGGATGGCCGTCATTTAGGGACGAAGAAGTCGTTTGGGAAAATGTAAGATGCGTGCCGGGTGGTGAGGCCGTAAGTACGACGGGCACGCATCTCGGACACAATTTGCCCGACAAAAATGGAAACAGATACTGTATCAATTTGGTAAGTGTCGCGGCGATGCCGCCGAAATAATGCAACAGAATATATTGGTACAAATGTATGCATCTGAACAATATCTACTCGTATCGTATCGCAAAAATGAGAACCAGCTCTACTTCAAAAGTGACTCGTCGAAAGCGCAACCTTTAGAACGGGCAAATTCAAAACATTCCATGTGGCCATTTCTTAGAGCGCCATTACATGTTTCTTGCCCCCACGCCCATCCACTTTCACGAAGGAATTTCATACAGGCAAGATGTTCATTTTGAGCGGCCAGAGCGCACGCATCCTCTTAGACAGTCTCGCTATCTCGTGTATTTTCTTTTTTTGCTGTGGGCGTTTTTTCGAGGGACACTCTTGTCTTGTTGGTCCAAATTTTTCAAAAAAAGACAACACTCTTCGAAAGGTATCGCGAGCGCGTCATCGAGTAGTAATGACACCAGAGCTGTTGCTCGAAGTCTTCCGGATTTCCTGGGCGAAAGAACGCGCGAGGAAGGAACAGAAGAAACGCTCGGAAATAGTAGGAGCAGAACAACAACAACAACAAAATCTAAGAAAAGAACAAAATTCAGATTCAGATTCCGAAGTGAACATCACGGACGAAGCGTTAATAGCGGCAAACGCGGTGATGGACTCATTTCTGAAAGAAGTCGTGCAGAGAGCAGCAGCGGCAGCAGTAGAAGACGGGGAGACGTTGGTGACTGAAGTGCACCTAGAACGAGTGTTGCCTCAGTTGCTGTTGGATTTTACTTCGTGAGAAAAAAGTTAAAAGTACAAGTACGAGTAGGAGTAGTAATAATAGCAATAGTAGTAGATAGTGAGGACTTGCAATGTCAAGGCGCGTCTCTCATCATATTTTGTAAATAAAGTGCAATGCTATTGGACGCGTAAATGTGTTTGTATGTGCGTGCGTGTGTGCGTGTATCTTCCCCTTTTTCTCCTATTACTACAACGTTTATATCCAGTCGCCCTCTTGCAACTTCAATGGCAAATAGACTTCGGATAAATACTGAAACCCGTAGCTACTCAACGCCTGAATTTCCGCTTTAGTTTTCGTTTTCAACATAATTTCAACCTCTTTCACCCAATCCGGGTTCTGTTGGATGAAATCTTCTTTCAGCATGTGATTGCCGGTTTCAATATCCTTTGCGGTCATTTCCAATCGACACTGCTCGGGGATTTTAAACTTATCTAAATCGCTCGGACGAACGCCTAACCACTTAATATCCGGCGTGGTCAAATTTGCAGAGTCAAAAGCCATGTTTTTGGAACCTTGCATGTAAACGGAAATAATTTTCAATCCGTACGGATCCGCGTCCACCAACGCCAACACCGGCAACTTCAACTCTCTCTTCACTTTGGAAAGAAACAAACGCGTCGCCACGTCAGGTTGACCTTTCGCCGTAATTATAATGCACGGATACTTGTTATAGAATCTATCCTCGGCGAGTCGCATGAACGCGGCATCTTTCTCCACCAATAAAACAAACTTCGCATCCGTTCGTAGATCGGTCACTTTATCGACGTTGGACGGAATCGCCTTACCGCCGACACCCATTTTCGTACAATCAATCTCGTCGCCGTCCTCTTTATACCTCAACTTTCCAACCACCACGCCTTTCTCGGACGCCACCACGTGTAATGAATTTCTTGTACATCCCAACAAACACGAAATATCGTCTAAAACCCCATCTGAATCTTTCTGGTCTTTGAATAACTTCACGTCCGTATAAAACAAGTCTCTCTTCGTGACGTGGATGCCTTTACTCAACACTCCGTGGACTAACTGCATAACTCGCGTCAAGATAGTCACCTTCCTGACTGAACTCATGTTCGTAAATGCCGCAGATGTGCTCTTATTTTTCAAAACAATTCTATCCAACTGGTCGATGTACACCTGGTCGTTTTGGCCTCTCGAAGGCAGTTGATAAGCGAAACCGTTCCCATCCATTATCGATTTCGCCACCGCTAACATCACCTGCTCAATCGCGGCTGTAATTTCCGTCTCTGGCCTATCCATGACTTCTCTGTATAACTCTTCCATGTTTAAATCTTTCAAGGTCTTTCTCCGACTCGGTTGTGACTTGACAATCGCTTCCAACTTTTGTACTTTTTTCAAAACATTTTCCAAACTTCCATCTCTGCCTTTCTGTCCGTCTTTGAGTTTTTTCAACGCAAAGTTCACGCCTTCGTCGGGTAAGACTTTTTGTTTCTTATTTTTAGAGGACATGTTGTCTCTCTCCCTTTCTCTCTTATCGAACCTCCAGAGGCAGAGGAGAGGAAAGAACGCGCGGAGATTTGATACGAGATTTGTGTGCGGTTTTGTGTTGATTTTGAATTTCTTTCTCTCGAGTTTTTTGGGACATAAAACTACTCTCTTTTGCAAAATTTTATTCGTCTTCTTTTGTCTCTCTTTTTCTTTCTTTCCCTCTTTCGCTGCAGTAAAAAAAACAATGTTACGCTTTTTAAGCGCTTCACCGAGAACAACCACGCGCATAGGGAGAACGTCATCGACGACTGGTGCACAGTCGGCGCTGAGAAGAACGATTTCTTCTTCTTCTTCTTCTTCTTCTTCTTTTTCCTCGTGCAGCAGCGCTTCGTGGGGTGTGTCTTCTCGTTTTTTAGGGAAAATTCGTGGTGTTACGTCGACTTCTTCTTCTCCTTCTTCGAGGAAAGGCGCCGCGACGGTTGCCGTCACTACCAGGCGCTCTTTATCGTCGGGCGCTTCTCCTTTCAGCATCGTCTCTGCTACCTCTTTTGCGGCCTGTAGTACATCAAGTGCTACTGGGAACAACGACAACAACAACAACAACAACAGAAGAAGAAGGAAATACTCTATCCAAACGACTGCGACAAAAGAGGAATGTATGGTCACGACCCCTATTTATTATGTCAACGACAAACCACATATTGGACACGTGTATACCTCCACGGTGGCGGATATATACGCGCGATACAAACGATTACAAAACATGGACGTATTTTTTCTCACCGGAACGGACGAGCACGGATTGAAAGTGGAACAATCGGCCGAGAAAAGACAGATTCCAGCGCAAGCGTTGGCAGACGAGAATAGCCTAGTGTTTCAAGAGGTTATGAAATCGAACGAAATATCATTTGATGATTTCATACGCACGACGGATGAGAGACACACGACACAGGTGCAAGCGTTCGTGGAGAAGTTGTTAAAGTCGGGAGACGTGTATTTAGGGAAATTCGAAGGATGGTATGACGAAGGACAAGAAGAGTATTACACCGAGACGAAAGCGAAGGAGTGCAACTACGAGTCGCCAATTTCCGGGAAACCGATGGTACGAATGGAAGAAGAGAACTATTACTTCAAATTGTCAAAATACGAAAGCAAAGTGAAAGAACTGTTGGAAACGAACGATTCATTTTTGACGCCAAAAGAAAGGAAGAATGAGTTGTTACAACGCGTCAATGACGGGCTGAACGACGTGCCGATTTCGCGAACGAATTTCACGTGGGGTATACCCATGCCAGGAGACGAGCAGCACGTCATTTACGTGTGGATCGACGCGTTAATGAATTATATCACGGCTATTGGTATGGCTCAAGATGGCGAAGAGAAACAAAAGTATTGGCCTGCGTCTATTCATGTCATGGCGAAGGAAATTTCATGGTTTCACGCCGTCATCTGGCCGGCGGTTTTGATGGCGTTGGATTTGCCTCTTCCATCCAGAGTACACGCGCATGGATTTTGGATTCGTGAAGGACGGAAAATGTCAAAATCGTTAGGTAACTTTGTCGATTTAACTGTGTTGAACAAGTTCTCTAACCATTACGGTTTAGACGGGTTTCGATACTACTTGGCAACAGAAGGTCCCATTGGAGCGCAAGACGCAAATTTTGCGTCTTCGAGGGTACAAGAAGTGTACGGTACTGATTTAGTAAACACGTTCGGTAACTCGACGTCTCGCACGACAGCTATGTGTGTGAAGTACTTTGACGGCATTTTGCCGGAGAAATCGGACGACAATTCGAAAATCTTTGAAGGATACGATTGGAAGTCGATATGCGAGAAAGAAGCCGCCGAGGCTGTTTGCGCGTACGAAAACATGGAACTCAACAAAGCGACCCAAGCCGCGATGCGAATAATCGCAAAAGTTGATTTGTTTATCACTGAAACAGAACCGTTTAGAATGGCGAAGGATCCAAACGAACGAGAAAATTTGGGTGCGGTGTTGTATCAATGTTTGGAAGCTTTGCGCATCTCCGCGTGTATTTTAGAACCGATTTTACCAAACAAAGTGAAAGAAATGCACGCGGGTCTGCCTTTGTACGCAAATGAAAGTGATTCCATGGAAAAACGATTAATATGGGGTGGGATAAAACCTGGAACGACCGTTTCCAAACTCGCGCTTTTCCCTAGACTGGATCCTTTGGATGAGAATGGGGAAATCATGAAAGAAGCGCAAGCTCCAGCGGCGTCCAAGAAGCCTGCGAAAAAGTCTAAAACAAAGGTTAAGAAGGTATACAGTCCCGAAACGCAAGCGAAGATAGATGCGCAAGGTGCCCTCATTCGATCTATGAAAGAATCGGGAAAGACAAACGACGATGCTGAAGTTGCCGAAGCGGTGAAAATTTTAAAGGAGTTGAAAGCGTCGGAATAAAAGACAATGCGCGCGCACGATTAGATATATTTAGCTTCATAGTACCGATTATCAATGACAACAATCATTCACATATAGTAATTAGTGTTATTATCCTCACTATTACATCCTATAACCCATCGTCCGCTTATAGTTCAATTCTTCGTCGATGCGTAATCTATCGTGCTGCCAGTTACCGGAGGAACCTCTTCTTGCTTCGCTATTCGCCGGTTTACCAAATACTTGCGATAAAGAACATGTCGCTGGGGGATTCGGAAAGATCATATCTGGATCCAATCGCGCTTGCGCTTTAAGCATGGGAAGCAGGGACTCTTTGTGTGCCCACGACGGAATCGGTTTGCCTCTTCGCTGGTCTTCAGAATCGCTATCGTCCGAATCATCTTTCATAGGGGACATCTCGTACGAGCTCGGAAACTTCGAGTGCGATCGAGGAATGGATCGATCGGGATAGTTAGCATTATTTGCTCGACTCGACGGTGTTCCTCTCGGCGTTACGTTGAAGGATTTGATTTTTGAAGGTGTCATCATTTGCTGTTGATGTCTTCTCGAAGGCGTGATGTTGCTCGCGGCTGCAGCGCCGCCTGCCAAGGCGTTTCTCGCATTCTCCAAAAGCCTTTTACTCTTTTCCGTGACGGCGCGATCCGCCGTGGTTTCAACAATGTGCTGTTTTTGCTGCTTGTGATTGTGTTGTTGATAACTATTAGTCTTTGCGAGCGAGGAAGACGTATTCATGTTGTGCACAGGCTTTGTCGTCGTTCGCTGTTGGTGGTGCTGCTTCTGGCGATGACGCTCTCGTTCTTGCGCTTCTAAAAGCGCGCGCGCTCTCAAATTCTCTTCGTGTTGCGCGCTGAGTGCCAATTCCCTTTCTTTCTTAGCCAGTTCCATCTTTTCCATACGAAGACGTTTTTGCTCTTGTTCTTGGCGTTCGATTTCCTCGCGCTGCTCTCGCTTCTTCTTTGCCGCTAACTCTCTTCTCTTTTGCTCTTCTAATTTTTGTTCCTCCCGCTCTCTTTGCATTCGCTTCTCTTTCTCTTCCATCCTCAATCTCTCGTTGTACTCCTCCGCGCGTTTTATTCGCTCAGCCAAAGCTCTTTCGTTCTTTTCGATGGTTGCTGCCGTGTGTTGAGCTGGTGGGGGCTGTTGTGTCGGTGCCAACGACGGGGGGATTTTACCAGACGCGACTTCCATCGCTTTCACAAGCGTTTCCATCTTCTCCAACGTTATCTTGTTTTCTTTTTGTTGTTGGTGCTGCTGCTTCGGTTGCGGTGCCGGAGCGTTGAGACGCGCCGCGGCGGCGCGTTTTGTTTTCATGCTTGGTTTTGAAGACGTACCGACTTTTAGAAACGCCATGCCTCTCGCTCGCGCCTTTTCATGCTTCGCTTTTTCATCCTCTTCGGTCATCATTCTTTGCTGCTGCTGCGGTTGTTGTGACGGTGGCGGAGCAACAACTCTTTGCTGCTGTTTCACCGGTTGTTTATTATTGTTTGTTATTGTTGTTGTGCTAAACGGAACATTTTTCATCACCAATTTCTCAGGCTTCTTTGGCTGTTGTTCCTTTGCCGCTCGCGCAGCCTCTTGTCCACCTGAAACAGGTACCGTCTTCTTATCACCAACCACTCTGGATGCTTCTGTGGAACTCTTCATTGCTACTATTGCCATCGCCGCCGTTTGACTATTCCCTCCTTTGTCTCCTACGATAAGATTATTCTCAACATCCATTTTTTTCTTCTTCGCGGAAAGGTGTTGTTCCCCCACTGCCGCGTCGCTTGCTTCCATCTTCTTCTTCGACGAGGAAAGAGGAGTTTCCTGTTTTGTAAGAGCATCTTCATCATCTCTTTTCTTCTTTTCTTCTTCTGCTATAGCTGCTGCTGAAGGAGGTGGAGGCGGAAGAGGCGGAGAAGAAGCTTTCTTCTCGTTATTCGACGCTTGCTGACTCTCGTTTTGTGGTTGAACAACAACGGAAGTTGTTTGTTGGTGTTGTTGAGAAGATTTCCGTTTAAGTTTCTTCGTCGCCGGTTTTGCGTCGTCATCGATGATGATAACTTCGTTGTTTTCGTAGTTTTCCTTCTGCTTCTTCGTCATCGGCGAGGACGACGATTTCCCTCTCTTCTTCGTTGTCTTGTTCTTTTCAGAGACGACTAATCTCTTTTCCTCTTCTTCTTCTTCTCGTTGTTGTTGTTGTTGAATGTTGTTCGCGTTCGTATTCTTCTCCATCAACATCATCCTCTCCCGAATCTCCTCCTTCTTCTCCAACAACCACGTCGAGACTAAATTCGCTTTCTTTTGAATCGCCTGCGTTTCCTTCTCTTTCGTTCTCTCCAAGGCTTTCATGCCTGCTAAGAACGTTGCCGCCATTGTTTCGTTGGATTTTTCGAGGGGTACAACTCTCTCTCCAAATGTATCACCAAACTTCTCTCTCTGTTACGAGCTCTCTCTCTCTCTCTCTCTCTCCCCGCACGCGCACTCTCCCCCCCCTCGCTCTTCTTCTCTCTCGCGCGCGGGTGTCTTCTTCTTCTTCTTCTTCTTCTTCTTCTTCTTCTTCGACGACGATGTGCGCGCGCGCGCGTCTGTTTTCTCTCGCAAAAGAAGAGAAGGAAGGAAGGAACGTGTTCTAACGTTTTTGTGGCCCTTGTACATCAACAGACACCTTTTTTCTCTCCTCCTCCTCCTCCTCCTCCTCCAAAACAAAACAGAAAAAAAAAATCCTCCCTCTCCCCCTCCCCTTCTTCTCTTCTTCTTCTTCTCAAAAAAAAAACAAGACAAGAAGAAGAAGAAAGGAAAGACAACCAAAAAAAAAAGAAGAAGGAGGAGGGAGAGACGAGAGCAAAATCCAAAACAAAGCGCGAGAAAAAAAGAAAGACTTTGAGGAGTGTGCGGCGAACACGAACGAACGAACGAACAAAAGAACACGCGAAGATGTTCTCGAGACTCTCGAGGCGAACGATGTCTTCGTTGATGGCGAGTAGCAGTGGTGGTGGGAGTCGCGTTGGACGTTGTGGACTCGCCGGCTCGCCGTCGAGAGGAGGAGGAGGAGGAGGAGGAGGAGGAGTACGGAGAAGAGACGACGACAACGAACAGAAAACGACGAGACAAAAAAAGAATGTCTTCTCCACGTCCACGACGTTGAATCGGCACGGTTTAGACGATTTCGTGGACAGCCCGCCAAAAAAAGGGGAAGAAGGGAAACCAGATCCGGTTGAACCGATTGGTCGAGCATGGGAAGCGAAAGAGTTGCGGATAAAATCGAACGAAGATTTACACAAACTGTGGTACGTTTTATTGAAAGAAAGGAACATGTTGAACACAGAGTCTTACTTATCGCGAGCGAGGAACGAGCTGTTTCGACATCCTACAAGAATTACGAAAGTGAAGAAATCGATGAGTCGAATTAAGTTCGTGTTGACAGAACGGGCGATTAAGGAGTACAAGGTGGCGATGGAGCGAGCTATGGAAGCCGAGGAAGCCGAGGAGCGGGTGAAGTTGCAAGTCGAAGCAGAAGCGAAGCTGAGAGAACGGAAAAGGCAGATTAATACGGAGTAAAAGTTGAATGCCTACACCTATTTGTATTACCTATCGACATGTTACGAAGCTAAACTTTTACGCCTTCGCACTCGACGTGAGCGACTAAAACGCCTTCCTTTTCGTTATCCAGACCGCCTTTAACGATAAGTTTTCCTCCTCTTTCGATTTCGAAAACGACACTGGAACCAACGAAATGAATTTCACGCTCCACCCCTACTCGGTTGGCGAAAACAAAAGCTCTTTTTCGAGGTTTCAACGCTACCTCTTCCCCTTCCCTTTCTTCTAAGAATAGAGGAAGTAACCGGTTGAACCAATAATTCCACGTTTCCGTTCTGTCTGGAACGATTGCTTTCGTTTCCACGTCGTCGTTTGGATGCGCGTTTGTCCACGCCGAAGCAAACAAGACTAAAGAACTCTTATTTTTTTCGATCTCCTTGGCAAACTCATACGCTTCCCACGGCGCTTCAAACTTGTACGGATTAATATCCATACATATCCCAACCGTCGTTTTAATTCTATATTCTTCTACTGTATTACTATTACCACCTTTCCCTTTCAATACGAGCTCGGTCGAGGTGAACCCGCTCGTATCTTCGTCCGCCCACGTCTCGTCGATACAATACAAGTGATGTTTATTCACTCTTAATATCACGCGTCCAGTTTCATCTACAATTTGAACCGCGTTGTATATTTCGTTCGCATCGCGAATACCTCTCACGTATCCGGCACTTGCGAGACATTTAAACCTCTTCGCTATGGTCGACAAAAACTGCCTCGTTATTTCTTCTTCCTCTTCATCATCCCACTCGACTAAACGTTCAATCTCCTCTCGAGAATCAAAAGTATACCCCGTAAAAGACATTTCCGGAAACTGAATTATGGACAGGGGCATGCTCTCTTTTTCACATTCTTTCTTTTCGTTCGAAATGAACGCGTCGAGTAATCTCAAACACTTTTCGAAAGACGTCTTTCGGTCACCTATATTTGCACAAAAGAGAAAAAACAGTTAGTACCTTATTTATAAAATGTAAAAAATCTCTGCTTACCGTGCACGGGTTCGCACTGCACGCACGCGACTCTGAATCCGCACAAATCCTCGTCAGATGACTTGTCGTTCGAACTGCTACTCATCGTTCGCGAGAGCTGTGTGTCCGTTTTGCAACTTTTCTCTCACTTCTCATCCGTTCATCATAAGAAAGAAGTTGTCGATTGAAAAGGCGTGTCGTTCCACAAAAGAATGAATTTTTCTCTCTCAACTGCTCAAAAGATTTCTTTTTGTTTTTTTTTCGTAATTCTCTCTCATTTTTCTGGCGGCGCGACTTTTTTAGGCCTCCTTTCTCTCCTTGTTTGTGTCGCAAAAACGCTCTTCGCCACGCGCAGAGAAAGAGGCCGATAGAAGACGCGCGCGCATCTTCCACACAACGAGCGCACATGATATCTGCCATAGCATGGATCCCTCCGGGGGCATCCGCGCAGACGCCGAAATTTGCCGACATTCCGGAGAGCGAATTGAAAGAAACTCGAGAGAGAATGAAACGAAGGACAGACGTGGAAGACGACAGCGAAGATGACGAGAGCGAGGGTGACGAGGTGAATATTGATGAAGACTCAGATGATGACGAAGAAGATATGGCGGACAAACATGAGATGAAGGACGCGTTGAACGATGTTGATGAATCGGACGATGACTCAGAATCAGAAGACGAAAAGAAAAGAGTTAAAAAAAGTGAAAAGAGAAAAGCGATACAGAAAGCGCAAGCAGTCGCGAATGCGGCGAGAGGCATCACGGATGATTTAGCCGAGCTAGACATGGATAATTACGACAACGACGAATCGTACGACGAAGACATTCAAGAGAGACAATTGTTTGGCAAAATGAACTCGGAGTTTGAATCGAATCAGGATGACCCGTATGTGACGATTAAAGACTCAGATGACGACGAAGAGGAGGAGAATCCGGACGATTTTGGCATTTTGAAGAACGATTTAGTAGTGTTAGCGGCGAGAGCTGAGGAGGATGCGAGTCATTTAGAGGTTTGGGTATATCAAGAGGCGATAACGAACGAGGAGACACACGAGACCGAGGCGAATTTGTACGTTCATCACGACGTAATGTTACCGGCATTTCCATTGTGTTTGGCGTGGATGGATTGCTGTAAAGATACAAACGCGAATATACGAGGTTCATATTGTGCGGTTGGAACGATGTATCCCGGAATTGAAATTTGGGATTTAGATTGCATTGACGCGGTGGAACCGGTCGCGACGTTGGGCGGGTACGACACCGCAGACATAAAAAAGAGTTCGAGTGGAGGGAAAAGTAAACCTAAAGTAAGGAAAGAAGGGCATCAAGATGCAGTCTTAGGCATGTCGTGGAATTCGCAATTTCGTAACGTGTTAGCATCGGCGAGTGCAGATAAAACGGTAAAAGTCTGGGACGTCTCGACGGAAAAATGTACGGAAACGTTGACGAGACATACCTCCAAAGTGCAATGTTTGGAGTGGAATCCGGAAGAAAGAACGGTACTCGTTTCGGGTGGTTTCGACAAGCACGCCAGAGTATGCGACGTTCGAGCGCCGAAAGAGGCGAGTTTAGATTTTAACATCGGTGCCGATTGCGAATCGGTGTGCTGGAGCGCAAGAAATCCTGTAGAGTTTTTCATATCCAACGAGGACGGCGAAGTGGCTTGTTTCGATACTCGAATGGCGTCTTCAGATAATAATAGCGGTGGGAAAAAGAAGAGCAAAAGCTCGTCCTCGGACACGTCCTCTGCGGAACGATGGCGTATTAATGCGCACGAGGAAGCAACGACATCGGTGTCGTGTTGTCACGGCTCTCCCGGTGCATTTTTAACGTCCAGTACGGACGGGACGTTGAAATTATGGGACGAAAATGTCGGATCGACACCAAAGTTGTTAGCTGCGAATACAGCTGGTGTAGGAGCTGTATTTTGCGCGGAATTCTCGCCGCACTTGCCGTATTTAGCTGCCGCTGCGGGAAGTGCGGGTGCAGTTTCTGTTTGGGATGTTTTAAGTGAAGATGCGGTAAGACAGTCGCGCCACGGACCATTATTAGAGCGATACGAGGCGCATTTCAATTAGAAAATTATTACTCCTATACTACACGTCTATCGGTATTATTACTCCTATTATAACTACATACCATGGTACCATACCATGGTCCAATCGTTTCTATTTACTACTATCATCAATTCTTCCTCGCACTGACCGCAGCCGCATATTTTTCTTGAAGTTCAGCCTCCCGAGCTCTCGCTGCTCCTGCGAGTTCCATCATTTTCTCAATACGAATTGGAGCCCCGAGACTTTCTTTCGCCTCGAGCAATTCAAACGCACGCAAAGTGTTCCTTTTATCCATGAACTCATCGTGTAAACTCCTCAACTTTTTAGATAAAGCAGTGCTACGCATGCGATATCCTTCGTGTAAAAGAGCAACTTTGCGCTCCAATTTTGACGCCTTTTTCGCTTCGGCACCCATGAGAGCATACAACGCTTCGTATTCTGCCTTTTTACTACCAACGTCGTTAACACGTGAAGATCCGCGCATTTGCTCACGGGTTTTATGGAACTGTTCTGCGAAAGAATCAGGCATTTCGCCCGCTTCTTCTGCGAGCATCGCCTTTGCCTCTGCGAGTTGCTCGCTTGAGAAACAATAAAAACTCGGGTCGTCTTCCGGATGAATACCATTCAAATCTCTTTTAATGAGTTCAATCATCTCGTCGTCGATCAGTTTTTGATTCGTGTGTAAGCATTTTCTCGTATCCACAACGACCGCTGGATACTCCTTCGAAACATTTGGTTTTGGCAACTCGTTTCTTCGTTGGTACACTTGCGATCTTCGCTTCTCCATTTCCCGTCTGGTAATTTCCTCTCGCTCGCGAATGCGTTCTCTGCGTTCGGCTTCATCTTCTTCGATTTCAACAGGCGCGCGATGACCACCAATCTTATCAATTTTCATCGCATCCTCATCCTCTAATTCATCTAATTCGTCGATGTTGGGAATTTGAACTTTGAACTCGTTCTTCGGTTTCGGCAAAGACGCAAAGCGGGACCTGATACCACTCGTCAGTGGGCGTCTCGAGGCCACGTGTTGGTTCGAACCCGCCGAAGAATCACTCGGGCGCATAAACTCAGCAACGGCATCTGGATCGTTGATTTGCAAGTCGTCGCGCAAAGGTGTTTGGCCGACGACCCCCGTACCCGGACGTTGCAAGGCGGGAGTAGGCTGGCCTCCTTGTAACGACGGCGTCGCGCCAGCGAAATCTTTCCCAGCACTATCCGCAAATCCACTCGGGGTCTCACCACCGTATAAAGTTGATTTCGTCGACGTCATCGCGGCTAAATACCGCGCCTCCTCTAAAACCATTTCGTCTCGCGATTTGCGTTGAATCGCCGGCGTTTCTTGCCCGGGTAACTGGTTCGATGTTGTTATACCCGTGGTATCCGGCGCGAAACCCATTTTGCGTAACTTTGCAATCCTTTCCAGCTCGAATTCTGACACAGAAGGTTTTGGTAAATTCAATTTTCCTCGAATCCTCCCGGCTGAAAAGTTATCCAACTGTTTGTTCGATTCTTTCACCGCTTTCGGCACGTTCTTCTTTTTTGCAATCTCGTCCAACTTATCCATCGTTCGCATTTCTTCTTCTCTTTCTTTAATCATCTTTCCGTCCAACTCGTGGATGGTTTTCGACTTGAATTTGGCTTCTTGTAACATTTTTCTCTCCAATGCCTTCTCCTCCGAAACATCGTACGGCCCTTTTGGCGCTAACTTCTCGAATGCAATTTCCGCGTTGTAATCAATACCAACGATACGTTTGGTGTTTCTGCCACCCATTCCAGCCGCTTTCATTTCTCTGTTCTTTTGTATGCTCGCTAGCCGTCTGGCTTCGTCCAATCTTTTTTCCCTCGCTTTCCTCTTTGCCTTTTTCCCTTTTGTATTCGCCAACCTTGCGCGCGCTTCCGATAACATCTCCTTTTCGTCTTCATCCATATCAATTGCATCTGGCCTCGCTGGTTTAGCTTCCGGGTTCGGATCAATCTCTCCCGGCCTCAACCGTCTCGGGTCGTCCATTGGATCGTACTCCTCGTCCTTCGACACCGCCGCATCTAACAATTTCTCGTACCGCTCCAAACACTGACTCGGCGTTCTCCCAACGATAGGCGCAATCGTACGCCACTGCGTAGGCATTAACTTTGCCAAGTGCAAAAGTTTCTCGTCTTCCTCTCTCGCCCATTCAGTTTTCTTGATGGATGGATCCAACCATTCAAACCATCTCGCTTTGCACTGTTTCGCCGACTTTCGGACGAGTAAAGAGGAAATTCTGGCCCACTGGTTCTTCCCGTACTTCATCACCGCCGCTTTGAGGATCTCATCCTCGGTGTTTTTCCACACCCCGCCTCTGATCATAATCCTCATCGTGCGATGATACTTTTCTTCTTTGGTCGATGTTCTTTCGTATTTCTACCCCGCGATGAAGGAGCGTGCGCTGTCGTTCTTCTGTCTTTCTTTCTCTTTGGAAGTAAAGGCGGCCAAGAGATCGATAATGAATTGTGTGGAAGAAAAAACAACTTCTTCTTCTTTTCTCTTCGTCGAGTTTTTTCAACAATTTTTTGTCCAGATGCCAGAATGCAAGAGCAATAAAAAAAAACGCCTCGATTTATTTTTCCCCCCCTCGAACACTTCGAGCGAGACTACATAGAATACGCGATCGAATGGTCGCGAGCACAGCATTATTTCAACCGACGACGTTGCTGAGATTAGTGCTCTTATATTTACAACGGCGCGACGACGGCAGCGGCGGCGGCGGCGGCGACGGCGACGACGACGATACCGATGAAGAAGAAACAACAGTCACAAAAGCGTTGGTTTCCGTGCTCAGTTCTCAGTTCTCGTTTGTTCGCTTCACGGATATCTTCTGGGCGTACTTGGCCGCGACTGCGACGGTGTTTTCTAGATCCGTGGTAAAATCGAACGCAGCTACGTCCGAGTGGAGTCTATTAGACGGAGTGACGGTGGGTTTGGAGACGGTGGTGGGGAGAGGAACTGTCGCTTCTGGCATTGGTGCGGGTCAAATCTATGGGGTCGGGTATGAGGTGACATCGAGTGCGGCGGCAGCGATTAACCAGGTATTTGAACAACAATACGATTTTAGAAAGAGAACAAGGCGGAGGAAACTGCTCGACGTTGATTTGAAAGCGTATGCCGCAAGCGTATCGAGAACTATAAACGCGACAAAGCTTGCATCTATGATTGTAAATAGAAGAAGAAGCGTAAAAAATACGAGCAGAAAACTGCTTTTCGATGATGATGATGATGATGATGATGATGATGATGATGATGATGATGATGATGA
>MDSZ01180068.1_pt1 | contig 15363 bp, 29 predicted proteins | sample 811201 | NCBI WGS metagenome assembly MDSZ01 (sample SAMN05326647, study PRJNA326480) | marine metagenome | isolation source: seawater | place: Indian Ocean: North | collected 2010
TCGCAATGGATAAAGAGTTGAGATTCGCAATTCGTGAAGGCGGACATACTGTTGGTGCAGGTGTTGTAACAGAGATAGTTGAGTAAGGGTAAAAATGGCTAATCAGTCTATTAGAATAAGTCTCAGAGCTTACGATCATATTCTACTTGATAAATCTACCGATAAGATTGTTAAAACAGCTAAGTCAACAGGGGCTATTATTTCTGGTCCTATACCGCTGCCGACAAAACGTTCTATCTACACTGTTCTTAGATCGCCTCACGTTGACAAAAAATCTAGAGAACAGTTTCAGACAAAGATTCATAAAAGAATGATTGATATTATTAACTCTACTCCTAAAACTGTTGAATCTCTAATGAAATTAGATTTGCCTGCAGGCGTTGATATTGAAATAAAGGTTTAGGCTATTTATGAGGGGACTTATTGGTAAAAAAGTTGGTATGACCAGGGTTTTTAATTCAAATGGTCGTGTTATACCTGTAACTGTTTTAGAGGTAGGTCCTTGTCATGTAACTCAAGTAAAAACTTTAGAAAACGATGGATATGATTCTGTTCAAATTGGATTTTTAGATTTAAAAGATAGGCATTGCTCAAAGCCAATGAGTGGCCATTTTAAGAAAAGTGGTGTGAAGCCCTCTAAAATATTAGCTGAATTTAAAAGTGTTCCAAAATTTAATTACAAATTAGGTCAAGTGTTCAATGTAGGTTTATTTAAAGAAGGTGATTTTGTAGATGTTTCAGGAAAGTCAAAGGGTAGAGGTTTTTCTGGAACGATAAAAAAATATTCTTTTAGCACCCAAAGAAAAACACATGGCCAAGGTGATACACATCGTCATGTTGGTTCAATTGGTGCTGCCTCTGATCCATCTAGGGTGTTCCCTGGAAAGAAGATGCCGGGTAGATATGGTAATAAGAAGGTAAGTGTGAAGGGTTTAGAGATTGTTAGAGTTGATATTGATAATAATCAACTGTTAGTTAAAGGTAGTGTGCCTGGTGCTGCTAATTCAATTTTATACATTACAAGATAATTATGAAGATAGATGTTCAAAACAAAACTGGTAAAGTGATAGACTCTATAAAAGTTGAAGATAAACTTTTTAAGGTTGATTTTCACTCTTCTGTTGTCCGTCAAGCGGTTTTAGCAGAGTTGGCTAATTTAAGGCAAGGAACTCATAGCTCTAAAAATCGATCATTAGTAAGGGGTGGCGGTAAAAAGCCATGGAAGCAAAAAGGAAGAGGTGTTGCCAGGGCTGGTACAATTCGCTCTCCTCTTTGGAAAGGGGGTGGTACGGTATTTGGTCCAGAGCCTCATGGGTACTATCAGAAATTGCCTAAGAAGATGAGTAAGCTCGCTCGAAAGTCTGTAATTTCTAGAAAAATTAAAGACAACCAGTTAATTGTTTTAGATAACATAGTTGTTGATTCGAATAAAACTTCTAATTTCGTTTCGTTTTTAAAAGACATGAAAATTGAAAGTAAAAAGATTCTAATATTAGTTAATTCTTTTCAAGAAAATTTGATCTTATCATCTAGGAATATTAGAAATGTTTTTGTTGAAAATGCCAAAACTGTTAGTGTTTACGATATGCTTGATTCTGAAATAATTCTTATCGACAAAGAAGGTATTAGTTCGTTTAGAGAGGTATTGGCCTAGTATTATTATGTTCGAAAAAATCATTATAAAGCCAATTTTAACTGAAAAAATGGCAATTTTGCAAGAGCGCCAAAACAAGTATGCTTTTGTGGTTGTTTCATCGGCTAATAAAATTCAAATTAAATCTGCAGTAGAAAATAAATTTAATGTTTCTGTTTTGAAGGTTGCTACTATGAATTTTGATGGAAAACTTAAACAAATGACTACTAGAAGTAATGGTAAAACGATTAGAACGCAAGGAAGAAGGTCTAGCTTTAAGAAAGCAGTAGTTACGCTCATTAATGGAGACGCTATAGATTATCTAAATAGTGGAGTTGAGAACTAATAATGGGTATTAGAAATTTAAAGCCGGTTACACCAGGAAGTCGTTTTGCCTCAAGATCTGATTTTTCTGAACTAACAACATCTAAGCCAGAGAAATCCCTTACTACTGCATTAAGAAAAAAAGGTGGCAGGAATAATTCGGGTAAAATTACTGTTAGAAGAAGAGGTGGTGGCCACAAAAGACGATATCGAGTCATTGATTTCAAAAGGAGTAAGTTTGGAATCAAAGGTAAAGTAGCTACCATTGAATATGATCCAAATAGATCTTGTTATATCTCATTAATTCATTATGATGATGGTGAGAAGAGATATATTCTTTCCCCTGCAGACTTAACAGTAGGTGCTTTTATCATATCTGGTGATAATGTTCCTTTGAAAACCGGTAATGCTTTAAAATTATGTAATATTCCAACAGGATTATTTGTGCACAATATTGAGTTGCTTCCTGGTCGTGGAGGTCAAATGGTTCGTACTGCTGGTGGTTATGCTCAGGTAATGGCACATGATAATGGTTTTACTACATTGAAACTTCCTTCTGGAGAAGTTAGATTGGTTTCTGATCAATGTATGGCTACCATTGGGCAAGTTGGTAATAGATCTTTTGAACAAGTAGTTTCCGGTAAAGCTGGTCGCTCACGTTGGTTAGGGAAACGGCCTAAAGTTAGGGGTGTGGTTATGAATCCTGTTGATCATCCGCACGGAGGTGGTGAAGGTAAAACCTCTGGAGGTCGTCACCCGGTCTCTCCTTGGGGAAAGCCTACAAAAGGTTTCAAAACTAGGAAAAAGAATAAAAAATCAAATAGTATGATAATTAAAAGGCGTAAATAAATATGGCTAGATCTTTAAAAAAAGGTCCTTTCGTAGATCGTAAATTATTGCTTAAAGTTGAAGCTAGTAATCAAGGTGGGAAGAAATCTGTAATTAAAACTTGGTCTCGAAGGTCTGTGATTACACCAGAATTTGTTGGTCATACCTTCGCTGTTCACAATGGAAATAAATTTATTCCAGTGTTTGTCTCTGAAAACATGGTCGGTCACAAACTGGGTGAATTTTCACCTACAAGAACGTTCAGAATGCATTCTGGAGATAGAAAGTAATATATGGAATCTAAAGCAATATTAAGATATAATAGACAATCTCCATACAAGGTCAGGAAAGTCTTAAACGAGGTTCGAGGAAGCAATGTTAGTTCTGCAATTAACTACCTTCATTTTTCGCCAGAGAAAGCTTCTGTTGCCATAGAAAAAACAATTAGGTCAGCTGTAGCCAATCTAATGCAGCATGATGAAGCTAGTGGTATCGATCCTAATAATATAAATATTAAAGAAGCATATGTTAATCAAGGACCTGTTATGAAGCGCTTCAGAGCGGCATCAATGGGTCGCGCTTCAAGGTTGCGTAGGCCTTCTAGTCATTTAACTATAGTATTAACCACAGAAAAAGTTTGAGGGTATTAAGTTGGGACAAAAGACACATCCAGTAGGTTTTAGGTTAAATGTTAAAAAATCTTGGAGCTCTACTTGGTTTGCAGAGAAAAATAATTTTGCAGATTCATTAGAGGAAGATGTGAAAATTAGAAAATATATTGCCTTTAGATTACCAAATGCTGGTATTTCTAATGTTGAAATTAATAGAACTTCTAAAAAAGTATCTGTGACGATTCATACAGCTAGGCCAGGTATAGTTATTGGAAGAGGTGGCGAAGAAGTAAATAAGCTTAAAAAGGAGCTGAGACAATTAACTAACAAAAACGATGCTCAAATAAATATTTCTGAAGTAAAAAGACCTGAATTAAACGCAGCATTAGTAGGTATGAATATATGTCAACAATTGAAGAAAAAGATTTCGTATCGAAGAGTCATAAACAAAGCAATGCAGGCAACTATGCGTATGGGAGCCGAAGGTATAAGAATAAATGTAGCAGGTAGGCTAGGTGGTGTTGAAATTGCAAGAAGTGAAAAATATTCTGATGGTAGTGTCCCGCTTCATACCTTAAGAGCAGATATTGATTATGCCCTTAGTGAAGCGCACACAGCATATGGTATTATTGGTGTCAAAGTTTGGATTTGTAAATAATAAAGGTTAATTATGCTTGAACCTAAAAAAATTAAATATAGAAGACATCACAGAGGAAATAGAAGAGGTATGGCTAGTAGAGGTAGCCATGTCGCCTTTGGCACTTATGGTTTAAAAGCCATGGAGCCTGGTTGGATTACCGCCAGGCAAATAGAAGCCTCACGTATTGTAATTTCAAGGATAGTGCGTAAAGTTGGTAAAATGTGGATAAGAATTTTTCCTGATAAGCCAATTACTGCCAAGCCTGCAGAAACTAGGATGGGTAAAGGTAAAGGCTCTCTTGATCATTGGGTTGCTGTAATAAAGCCGGGTAGAATATTATTTGAAATAGAAGGTGTTGACAGAGAATTTGCTGAAGAAGCATTTAGAAATGCTGGGCATAAACTTCCTTTAAAAACAAAGCTTGTTGAAAGGAGGCCGTTGTAATAATGTCAGAGAAGGATGGTGTACGCGCTGGAATTAAAGATCTTAAGATTCAGCTATTAGATAGTCAGGATGCGCTTCAGAATTTAATTTTTCAAAAGTCAATGCAGCAGCTTGAAGATTTATCTCAACTAAAAAAAACTAGAAAGCGTATTGCAAAAATAAAAACATTAATTCATGAGGCTATGTCCTCAAAAAAGATTTAGGTGCTCTATTAATATGACTGATAAAAAAAATATACAAAGCTTAATAGGTAAGGTGGTCTCATCAAAAATGAGTAACACAGTAAGTGTGGAAGTAACTAGAGTTATTCCTCACCCTGTCTACAAGAAAAGGATAAAAAAACATAAGAAATTTTTGTCTCATGTTTCAAAGATAGTTCCGAAAGAGGGAGATATAGTAAGAATTCTGGCAACTAAGCCAATAAGTAAAAACAAAAGATGGCGTGTAAGCGAAATATTACAAGAATCAAAGAATTTGGATTAAAAATTGATACAACAAGAAACTAGACTAAAAGTCGCAGATAATACCGGTGCAAAGGAAATATTGTGCTTCAAGATACTTGGTGGTTCTGGTCGAAAGTATGCAAGTGTAGGTGATCAAATTGTAATAACTGTCAAGAAAGCCATTCCTGGAGGTATGGTAAGTAAGGGAGAAGTTCATCGAGCAGTAGTTGTAAGAACAAAGAAAGAATATAGTAGAAAAGATGGTAGTGCAATTAGATTTGATGAGAATGCCGCTGTTTTATTAAATAGCCAAGGTGAGCCTAGGGGTACTCGAATTTTCGGGCCTGTTGGCAGGGAATTACGTGAATCTGGTTTCATGAGAATTGTTTCTCTAGCCCCGGAGGTACTGTAAATGTTGATTAAAAAAGGTATGCAAGTTCGTGTTATTAGTGGCGCGCACAAAGGGAAAGAGGGTAAAATTTTATTTTCTCAACCCAAAAAACAAACAGTTGTCATTGAAGGTGTTAATTTTATCAAGAAATCTGTAAGGCCTTCTCAAGAAAACCCTAATGGTGGTATCGTTGAAAGAGAGGCTCCATTACATGTTTCTAATGTCATGGTTCTTCAGGGTGGAAATGTTTCTAAAATAGGATATAAAATTCTTGAAGACGGTTCTAAAGTCAGAATTTTGAAAAAAACAAATGAAGAATCTGAAGTCCAATGAGTAAAAATGATAAAAATAAAAAGTCAGTAGTAGAGGCTACAAAAAATCATCATCCTAATATGCTAAATGTTTACAGAAATGAGGTCGTACCTAAAATGGTGTCCCGTTTTGATTATAAAAATTCAATGCAAGTTCCAAAAATATTATCAATTTCTCTCAATATGGGTCTCGGTGATGCAAAAACAAATAATAAAAAACTTGAAAGTGCAATCAATGAACTTGAGCTAATTACTGGTCAGAAACCAATTGTTACTAAATCTAAGTCAGACATATCTAATTTTAAGATAAGGAAAGGATTTCCTGTTGGCTGTAAGGTTACTTTGAGAGCATCAAAAATGTATGAATTTTTGGAAAGACTTATTTGTGTCGCACTTCCTCGAAGCAGGGACTTTAGAGGACTGTCCTTCAAATCTTTTGATGGGAGAGGAAATTATAATTTTGGAATTAAAGAACAGATTATTTTTGCCGAAATTAACTACGATGATATTGATTCAGTCAGAGGGCTTAATGTAACTATAAGTACATCCTCGACTAATGATGATGAGGCCTATTGGCTACTAAAAGAGTTCGGCTTTCCATTAATAGAAAAACCCCAAAATAACAAAATTGATGAGGCTGCTTAATGGCTAAAAAGTCTAAAATAGTTCGTGAGTATAAAATAATTAAAAATGTACAAAAATATTCTGCTCTCAGAGCTGATTTGAAAAGTATTATAAAAAATCCAAATATTTCTGTTGAAGAAAAAGAGGTTGCTGTTGCCAAATTGGATAAACTACCAAAATCATCTAGTCGAATCAGGATTAGAAATAGATGTTTCAAAACTGGTAGACCGAGAGGCGTAATTAGAAGATTTAAATTATCAAGGCTTTCATTTAGGGAAATGGCTTTAAAAGGTGAAATCCCTGGTGTAACGAAAGCAAGTTGGTAAGGGGATAAATTATATGTCAATGACTGATCCTATAGCAGATTATTTAACAAGAATTAGAAATGCATTTCGCACAGAAAAAAGGTGGGTTGATATACCATCTTCAAACATGAAGAAAAGGATATCTTATGTACTCAAAGAAGAGAACTACATTAAAGATTTTTTCTTTATAAATGATGGTGAATTTCAAACTATAAGAATTTTTCTAAAATATGACTTCAATGGCAATTCTGTTATTGAAGATATAAAAAGATGCAGTAGGCCTGGACAACGGATATACGTTGGTAGTGAAGAAATTCCTAGAGTGTTAGATGGCTTGGGGATCTCAATATTGTCTACTTCAAAAGGTGTAATAAGCAATAAAACTGCCTCGAGATTAAAAGTTGGCGGAGAATTGATTTGTGAGGTTTTTTAAATATGTCTAGAGTAGGAAATAACCCGATATCTATTCCTGATGATGTTGCCATAAAAGTAAATGGAAATAATATTGAGGTTTCTGGCAAAAAAGGTAAGCATTTGCTTAACCTTCATGAGAACATAAAAACCACCCATAAAGATGGAGTAATATCCTTTGATAGAATTGATAACAGTTCTGTTAGTAGATCTATGCATGGTACTACGAGGCAAATAGTTTACAATATGATAAAAGGCGTATCAGAGGGCTTTACAAAAGAACTTGAGATAGTTGGAGTTGGTTATCAAGCTAGTATTCAAGGAAACAGACTAAAGCTACAGCTTGGATATTCCCATGATATATTTTTTGACATTCCTGAGGGAATAATTATAAAGGCTGATCGTACTAATATTAGTGTTGAAGGCAATGATAAACAATTAGTTGGCTCTGTAGCTTCAAAAATTAGATCGTTTAGAAAGCCTGAGCCATATAAAGGTAAAGGTATTAGATATAAAGACGAGAATATTAGAATTAAGCAAGGTAAAACTGTTGGTGAATAATGAGTAGGTTAAATAATATTTTAAAAAATAAGAGTCGTAGAAGAAATAGAAGTAAGTCAACTTCAATGTTCCATGCAAAATATCCCAGATTGGTTGTATACAGAAGCAATAAGCATTTTGAAAGTCAAATAATAAATGATTTCGAATCTAATACAATTGTCTCTGCATCCTCTAAAGAATCTATTTTAAAAAAAGAAATATCCCTATCTAGTAGCAAGACTGACATTTCAATTATTATTGGCAAAGAGCTTGCATCTAGGGCAGTTAAGAAAAAAATCAAAAAAGTAGTTTTTGATAGAAATGGCTACCCCTTCCATGGCCGTGTAAAAGCTTTTGCTAATGCTGCTCGTGAGGCAGGCTTAGAATTTTAAAGGAGAAGAAATTGGCAACGACTATAAATCCATCTGAATTAGATTTACTTGAAGAATCGGTAATTAAAATAAATAGAACTGCGAAAGTTACATCAAGGGGCAAGAGGTTTAGATTCTCTGCTCTCGTTGCGATAGGTGATGGAAAAGGCCATATTGGAATTGGCCTTGGAAAGGCTAATGAGGTAATTGTTTGTATACAAAAGGGTAAAGAAATTGCTAAAAGAAATATGTTTAAGATTCCTCTAGTAAATGGAACAATTCCTCATAAGATCATTGGAAAGCATGGTGCTAGTAGAGTAATGTTAAAACCTGCCTCGCCTGGTACCGGTATTATTGCAGGTGGTCCAGTCAGAGCTGTTATGGAACAGGTTGGTATACATAACATTCTTACTAAAAGATATGGTTCGAAAAATGCTATGAATCTAGTTTATGCTACCCTTAATGGTTTATTAAATTTAAAAGATGCTGTATATATAGCTAATAAGAGACAAATAACATTAAAAGAGGTATTTAATTAAACTTATGTTGAAAATCAATCTAATTAAAAGCCCAATAGGTTACAAACCCAAAGCCAAAGCAACTATTGCAGCTCTTGGTTTGAAAAAACTTAACCAATCTGTGGTTCAGCCAGATAACCCTCAAATAAGGGGTATGTTAAATAAAGTAGACTTTCTAGTAACTTTTTCTGAGGTGGAAAAATGAAATTAGATTCATTAATCCCTAATGAAGGTTCTGTTTCAAAGCGAAAAAGAGTTGGTAGGGGGCATGGTTCGGGATTAGGTAAAACCTCCGGCAGAGGTCATAAAGGTGCCGGTCAGCGCTCTGGTAACAAAAAAAGGGCGTGGTTTGAAGGTGGTCAGATGCCTTTAGCTCGTAGATTACCCAGGCGGGGTTTTACGAGTATTTTCAAAGAAAAATATCAGATTGTTAATATTGGAGATTTAAATGATGTAAAAGAAAATTCATCTATTGATTCTATTTTTCTTAAAGATAGTGGCCTCATTAGATCACCTCTTAAGCCTGTTAAAATATTAGGTGGTGGTCAGTTTGATAAAAAAATTTCTATTTCTGCTTCTGCTTTCAGCGACTCAGCAAAAACCAAAATTGAAAAAGCTGGTGGAGAGATCATAATTTTATGATTGATAAAATTAAAGCAATATTTAGTATTCCTGAGCTTAGAGATAAAATCTTTTATACTTTAGCAATACTAATAGTCGTAAGAATCGGTGCCCATATTCCAATTCCCGGAGTTGATGTAAATGCTCTTTCTGGTGCTTTTGACAGGCTGCAAGACACTCTCTTTGGTTTATTTAATATGTTTGTCGGGGGAGCTTTTGAAAAAGCTTCTCTTTTTTCTCTCGGTATTATGCCTTATATATCCTCATCTATTATCATCCAGTTAATGGGCTCGGTACTTCCTTATTTTCAAAGGCTTCAGAAAGAGGGTGAAGCAGGGCGAAAAAAAATCACTCAAATCACAAGGTATGGAACTGTCTTTATCGCTGCCATGCAATCGTATGGTGTGACAGTTTTTTTAGAAAAAGAACTCCAAGTAGTTATTAATCCTGGCTTGTTATTTGTATTTACTGCAGTTGTTAGTATGGTCACTGGTACTATTTTACTAATGTGGATGGGAGAAAAAGTTACTGAAAGAGGCATCGGTAATGGTATAAGTCTCATAATTATGGTAGGTATAATCTCGAGATTACCGTTCGTTATAGGTAATGAAGTTAGAGCTGTAATTGCTGGAGAAAAGCTCTTTATATCTGAAATTATTTTAATGGGAATCATGTTTTTAGTTATTTGTTTTGTCGTCTTGCTAACTCAAGGCACTAGAAAAATTCCAGTTCAGTATGCAAAAAGAGTTGTTGGGCGAAAAGTCTATGGTGGCCAAAACACACATATTCCACTAAGAGTGAATACTGCTGGAGTTATGCCAATTATTTTTGCGCAATCAATTATGTTTATTCCTAGTACTATTTCAACATTCTTTTCTGATTCCGATTTTTCCGCTAGTATCATGAGGTGGTTTTCATTTGAACATCCAATTTATTGGCTTTTTTTTGGCTTAATGATTGTCTTTTTTACTTACTTCTACACTGCTATTGCGTTTGATCCTGTCCAAGTAAGTTCTCAAATGAAACAACAAGGTGGTTTCATTCCTGGAGTTAGGCCAGGCAAAAAAACATCTGAATACATTGATAACATATTATCTAAAGTAACTCTGCCTGGATCAATAGCATTAGCAATCGTAGCTATTTTCCCTTACGTACTAATGCAGACTATGGATGTTGATTATGATCTAGCATCTTTCTTTGGTGGCACTAGTTTACTCATTATAGTTGGTGTTGCATTAGACACTCTTCAGCAGCTAGAGTCTCACCTTATGATGCGTCATTATGATGGATTCCTTGCAAAAGGTAAAATTCGTGGCAGGAGGAGAATGTAATGGTTTTTAAACGATCTGCTAATGAGATCGAAATGATAGCAAAAAGCTGCCAAATCGTTGCTGATACAATTGAAATGTTGAGGGAATACGTAGTGCCAGGTTGCTTAATATCTGAATTAGATAAAAAAGCAGAGAAATACATTAAATCTAGAGGTGCACGCCCCGCATTTAAAGGATATATGGGCTTCCCATCAACTCTATGTATTTCGATTGAGGATGCAGTAGTGCATGGAATCCCAGCAAATATCGAACTCCAAGAGGGACAAATCGTAGGGATAGATTGTGGAGCTGAATTAAATGGCTATTACGGAGATCATGCAAAAACTTTTTCTGTTGGTAAAATTAGTAATGAGAAAAAAAAGTTGATGTCAATTACTGAAGAATCATTATATAAAGGCATTGAGAAAGCTATTCCTGGTAATTATGTTGGCGATATTGGTCATGCTGTACAAACTCATGCAGAGTCTTATGGTTACTCTGTAGTTAGAGAATTAGTAGGCCATGGCATTGGTGAAAGCTTGCATGAAGAGCCCCAAGTTCCTAATTATGGGCTGCCAAACCAAGGTTATAAATTACATTCAGGTATGTGCATTGCTATAGAGCCAATGATTAATCTTGGAAGTAGAGAAATTTATACAGCCAAAGATGGTTGGACCATATTAACTGTTGATGGAAAAGCATCTGCTCACTTTGAGCATACAATAGCTATCATGGATGATGGCCCAAAAATATTAAGTAAAGCTGGAAAAAATGGCTAAAGAAAAAGCAATCACAATCGATGGTACTATAAAAGAGACCCTGCCTAATGCAATGTTTAGAGTTGATGTTGAAATAGGTGGCGATAGTCATACTGTATTAGCTCATGTAAGTGGAAAAATGAGGATGCATTTTATTAAAATTTTGCCAGGTGATATTGTCACTCTTGAGATGAGTCCTTACGATCTAACAAGAGCAAGAATAGTTTATAGAAAGAAATAATTTATGAAAGTTAGAGCATCGGTTAAGAAAATGTGTGCAAAATGTAAAATTGTTAAGCGAATGGGTAACGTATTAGTTATATGCGAGAATCCAAAGCATAAACAAAGGCAAGGATAAAAAAATGGCTAGAATAGTTGGTGTAGATATCCCAAGAAATAAGAAAATTACATTTTCTTTATGTTACATCCATGGCATAGGAATGTCAACTGCTAAAGATATTTGCGAACGAGCTAAAATAGACCCTGAAAAAAGAGTCCAAGACTTGACAGAAAATCAAGTGAGTTCAATCAGGGAGGTTATTAGTTCTTTAGAAATAAATGTTGAAGGAGAGTTGCGTTCATTTAATGCAATGAACATTAAGAGGCTAAAAGATGTCGGTGCTTTTAGGGGTCTGAGGCATAGAAGAGGTTTACCGGCTAATGGGCAGAGGACAAAAACTAATGCTAGAACTCGTAAAGGGAAAAAAAGAACAATTGGCTTAGGTAAAAAAGCTATTTAATTAAAATTTGAGGTAAAACATTGGCTGATTTTAAACAAAAAAAGAAGAAAAAAGCTGTTGATGCAAATGCTGTAGCACACATCAAGTCAACTTTCAACAATACACATGTTACAATATCTGATAAGTTTGGAAATGTAATAGTTTGGCAAAAAGCAGGGTCATCTGGTTTTAAAGGTTCAAGAAAAAGTACAGCTTATGCTGCTACCTTAACAGCTCAAAAAGTTGCTGAAACTGCACTGTCATTAGGTATATCTAGTGTATCTGTTGAGGTTAAAGGCCCTGGTGCTGGAAGAGAGTCTGCAATAAGAGCATTGGCTGTTTCAGGATTGCAAATTACATCTATCAAAGATGTTACACCTCTTCCTCATAATGGTTGTCGTCCACCTAAAAGAAGACGAGTTTAATTTAACTAAAAGAGAAAATTTAAAATGGCAAAAACAAATCAACCTAGAGGAAAATTAGTAAGAAAGTTTGGAGAGAATATTTTTGGAAATCCAAAATATGATAGACTCCTCAATCGTAAGCCATATGGTCCTGGTCAACACGCCCAGTCTAGAAGACCAAAAGTGTCTAATTATGGTACTCAATTGAAAGAAAAACAGAAAATTAAATTTATGTACGGGCTGTTGGAAAAACAATTTAGAATAACTTTTAAAAAAGCTGAAAAATTAAAAGGTGAAACTGGTACAAATATGCTTCAATTACTAGAAAGCAGATTAGATAATGTTGTTTTTAGATTAGGTTTTGCTCCCACAAGGCCGGCTGCTAGGCAATTAGTTAGTCACAAGCATTTTTTAGTAAATGGTATTGTTGTGAATATACCATCATATCAGTTAAAACCAGGTGACTCTATTTCCGTAAGAGACAAAAGCAAGAAGATGAATATTATTTTAGATTCAATTAGAGTAATTAAAGGTGATATTGAACTCCCTTGGCTTGATTTAGATAAGGCAAAAATGACTGGTATATTTCTCAACGTCCCTGAGAGAGACCAAATGAATCTAACGGTAAATGAGCAGTTAGTAGTAGAATTATATTCAAAATAAGTTAAGATAAGAAAAAGGATAAGTTATCAATGAATAAATCATTTAATTTAAAAGTTCAAACGGATGAAGCATCTCTATCAAATACTAATGGGAAATTTACTATTGAACCTTTAAGTAGGGGATACGGTATAACCTTAGGAAATGCAATGCGAAGAGTGTTGCTTACTAGTATTCCTGGTGCTGCTATAACCCATGTCAAAATAGAAGGCGTGGACCATGAATTCTCTTCTATCAAAGGCGTTAAGGATGATGTTGCCGATATAATAATGAATCTAAAACTAATTAGGTTTAAGTTGATGGATAATAATCCTGACAAAGTTAATCTTTCATTCAAAGGAAATACACTTATAACTGCAAAAGATTTACAAGATGCTAGTGATCAATTCGAAATTTTAAATCCAAATCAGTATATTACCGAGGTAAACTCAAGTGGTAAACTTGATATGGAGATTAGAATTGGTATTGGTATGGGGTATGTTCCTTCAGAAGAAAACGAATTGCCTAATTTGCCATTAGGGACACTGTCTATTGATAGTATTTTTAACCCAGTCACAAAAGTTAGTTATGATGTAAAACCTGTTCCTGGCGCAAAAGATCCAATAGAAATTCTTACTATGAACGTGGAGACTGATGGCTCTATTAATCCAAAAGATGCGATTAGTTATTCTGCAACCTACATTAGAGATCATTTGAAGTTTGTTGAAGCTATAGCTAATCCTGAAATATTAGAAATTTCTAAAGGTGTGTCTGATGAAACTCTTGCTCTACGTGGATTATTAAATCAGGCTATTGATGAAATGGAGCTTTCAGTAAGAAGTTTTAATTGTCTACAGGCAGCAGGCATAAAATACATACATGAGCTGGTTAGTAAAGAAGAAAATCAAATGCTCAAGTATAAAAATTTTGGAAGAAAGTCATTAACTGAATTAGTTGATAAATTAAGCTCGATGGGTCTCCATTTTGGTATGGATATAAGTAAAATAATGGCGGAGGAAGGATAATATAATGCGCCACAAGAAAAAAGGTCGCAAACTTGGAAGGAAAGTTGGTAATCGAAAAGCCTTATTAATGAATCTTGCTTGCCAATTAATTACGTACAAGAAGATTAAGACTACTGATGCCAAAGCTAAGGAATTAAGGTCATTTGTTGAGCCTTTAATTACCATAGCAAAAAAGGGTACTCTACATTCAAGAAGGCTCGTCATTAAAAAAATTCCGAAGAAAGACATTGTTAAAATATTATTTGATGATATCGCCCCTTTGTTTTACGAGAGACCAGGTGGCTATACAAGAATTATCAAGCTTGGTCTGCGAGATAATGATCGTGCTCCGGTATCGATTATCGAATTTGTAGATTCAAAGGAAACTATTAAAACAGACAATTCTGAAGCCGCAAAATCTGAGTAATGAATATTTGTCTAAATTATTTTTCCCAGGTTGTTATTTAGAACCTTAATTTATTTATTATTTAGTTGCTTCCTTTTTCCTGCTGAAAATCATTCTTCAGTGAAAGCTCTCTGGGTTGTAAGAGATTATTTAACCCAAAAACATAACATCGATGAAGTATTAGAATTCGCCAATAAAAATGGTTTCAATCATATATTTGCTCAAGTAAGGGGAAGAGGAGACGCTTACTATAATTCAAAAATTGTTCCAAAATCTCATTTAGTTGCAATTGATTTTGACCCCCTAGCTTATCTAATAAAATCTAATACTAACAGTAATTTAAAGATTCATGCGTGGATTAATGTATATTATTTATGGTCCTCCACAAGTCCACCGATTCAAAGTGATCATCTGATATTAAATAATCCCGATTGGTTAGATCGAAATGAAAGTGATATTTATATTAAAGAAAAAATATATCTAAGAAACAAAAATCGATTAATTATAGACGGTGAGGGTTTTTATCTCGCGCCCACCAATCCTGATGTCAATCTTTACTTAACTAGTGTAGTTGATGAATTATCAAAGAAATATAATTTAGATGGCATACACTATGATTATATAAGATTTCATAATTCATATTATGGCTTTAATGAAGCAGGACTAATAGATTTTAAAAGAAAATATAAAAGTAGATTTAATGCAAATGAGGAAGTGATTTTTTCGGAGTTTAAAAGAAATTCTATTACTAGTTTTGTCAAAAATGCTAGTGCTATAATTAGATCAAACTCAAATAAAATTATTATTTCTGCTGCAGTGAAGCCAAATATTTATGATGCTAAGTTGTTATTTTTTCAAGAATGGGATTTGTGGCTATCAGCTGGATATATAGATTGGGCAGTGCCGATGAACTATATGGTGAAAAATGATGACTTTGTCCAAAATATGTATATGATTAAAGATAACTTGCCTTTAAAATATCATAATAAGATAGTTGTCGGAGTTTCTACTTATAACCAAAATCCAAGGTTAGCAGGAAAAAAAATTCAAAGGCTTAAGAGGATGAATTTTAATAATATATCTATTTTTTCATATACCGAATTTGTAA
>MDSZ01266023.1_pt1 | contig 15363 bp, 33 predicted proteins | sample 811201 | NCBI WGS metagenome assembly MDSZ01 (sample SAMN05326647, study PRJNA326480) | marine metagenome | isolation source: seawater | place: Indian Ocean: North | collected 2010
TCAAGGCCGTAAGGCAGGGTAGGTTTGCTCTGTCGGGCAAATCCGTGAAAGGACAAGCGGGAGCGAAAGGGAAGGCTCCTAAGAGACCCGTGAGGAGTCGAGGGAATGCGCCATCTACGTTGAGGGACGTGATATGTTGGTGGGATTTGGAGACATCGTTGAGGCAGAGCGACAATGAGTCGGTGCTTACGAGGCGCGGTATCGTGGATTGGGGAAAGTTGGGCGGGTTCTTTGAGGAGGACGACCTAATAATCTTGAAGTTCAGTGACTACGGGCCGAACGTGCCAGATTATGCATTTGAATGGAAGGACGTGACGGGCATTGTGACGAGGTTGCAGGGCGACACCGCGTTGGCGCAAGCTGTTTCGCAGTACACGTCCAAGGGTGGGCAGACATCCTTGAGTAAGATTGGGTCGCCTCAGGCGTGTTTCGCCTTGAATGAGGACGAGACGTTGTTCAGCGAGGGTGTATTTTTCTTTGATTTGGATGCTGAAGCAGGGTCAAAGGGTGGCGCGGGCGGTGGAGCGCGATTTGAAGAGGATGTAACTATCCCCCAATCGAAGATTGAAGAGCAGGTCGATGCCATGACCGAGGAGGAGGTGCGGGAAATGATGTCACGTATGGGCTACGACGTGACCAAAAAGAAAAAAGACAAGAAACCAGCCAAAAAAAGCACCAAGCGTAAGGGCAAGAAAAAGAAGTAATTGAATCGTATTTTTAGGGGATAAATACGAATCAAAAATGAGCGCAGAAAAATCAGCCAGAAAAAAGGTGTCAGCAGAGGACGCTTTGGCAGGTGTTGTTACAGGACTTTTAACTCTTCCCCTTACACAACACATCGTTGTGAAATATGCGGGTCGGAAAGCGTTGAGCAAGTTGGTGATTCCCGTATTCCTCGTAGCTGTCGGTGCGGGTGTCGCAGTAGCAAGAGCAGGATTCTTTACACCTAAAGACGAGAAATGAGCGATATGAAGCAGGATAATAAAAAGTGGGCCAACTATGCCGTTGCAGTGGGTGTCTTTTTTGGTGGTTCATACTTAGGGCAATTCGCACCTAAAAAGTTCCAAGCGATTGCGTTTTTAGCCCCGATTTTGGGTGCCGTAGCTATCGGATATAGCCAACCATTTTTCAAGGACAAGAAATGAGTTATATGAAGTGTTACGGGCAGTATGTGGCAAATGACCCATGTGCGCCCTTTTGTTCCAAGCCCGACGGAAGCGGATGTGACTATGCAGGAGGGATGGGCCTAACAGGTTCTCCATACAGCGTAACGTATTCCGACCAAGGGGCCTTGACAGGCAATACAGATACAAGGACGTATGTTCCGACGATTGACCCATATCAATCGCAGGTGCCCCCCTCACAACAAAAGCCTTTCAGTGGTGAATCAGACCACGAATTTTTGTCGTTTGCCGACAATTCTATGCCGCGTGATGCTTTTGCGAGCGCAAATGGTTTGGGATTGGCAAGCGGAGCGGGTACGGCTGAGTCCGTTGAACAGGACGGGAAGACGACGACCCTTACAGCAGTGCCTCGTTACAGCTCGGCTGACTTCTTTAGTGAAGGGGAGATGAATGGTGTTATCCCAAGCAAAAAGAGGGCACGAGGACGCAGAAGGCTCGGTGAGGGTTTCCAGATTGACGTTTTACGCGGTGTGGATGGAAGTAAGGCACGACAGCACGACCTCGGAATCACTACGGGCGAAGAGGCGTTTCCTAAAAAACCCAATCTTTTCCAACGTCTGTCTGAGGGCGATTGGAAACAGAAGGACAAGGACAAACTCTATCGTGTGCTTGGATTCGGGGCTGTTGGAGCGTTGCTTGCCAAGAGACCTTTGGTTGGTTTTGTGGCAGGTGTTGGTGCATTTACCCTTGGCCGCGCAGTGATGGGTAAAGAAGCCGCATGGTGGAAGTGATGGGCGATGTCCATTCCCTTTGTCCAAAGCAACAATGAGGTAAAGAAGTTCAAGCTCTTAGGTGAGCGGTGTAGCGGCACTTATTACGTTCAGCGATTGATTGAACGTAATTTGGACATTCCACATACGGATGAGCTGGGCCACAAGCATTTTTGGTCAACCAAGAAAAATGGTTATCCCGAAGATGTTTTGTTGGTGTTCTTGGTAAGAGACCCATATACGTGGTCTCAATCCTTCTTTGATAAGAAATGGCACATGCCAGAACACATGTTGAAGATGGACTTTACCACGTTTGTGTCGTCAGAGATATACAGCATCAAGGATTCAGCCATTCCTCAGATAGCAGGTGTTGTGGGGTCGGAAATACTTGCAGATAGAGATTTTTATACGGGAAAAAGGCATGAAAATCTGTTCAAATTAAGAGCCAATAAGCTGGATTTCATGTTAAATATATTTCCCGACATGGCCCCGAACATGATTGTGATGCGGTATGAGGATTTTGAGCAAGATTACATTGGGCAGTTGAACATTTTGTCTGCAAACTTTGACCTTAAAGAGAAGGAAACACCCTTTGTCAACCTTCACCATTACAAAGGGAACCCCGACTTGAGCATATACAAGAAGCGTCATTTGATACTATCAGACGCCGAAAAGAGCCTTGTTACTGAGCTTTCGGATTGGTGCATGGAGGGTATATTTGGATATATGCCATTGAAGTAATTATTATCTTTGAAAAAAAGAAACAAAATGAGAAAATTAGCATTTATCGTACTGATTGCCATGGGATTAGGCTCATGCGACCTCGCAGGGTTTGAAGTACACAAAACCAAGAGTGTTAAGTTCATGGGACAGCAAGACACAACCCATACTTGCGACTCTGATACGGCCCACGTCGCTCATTAAACGAACTTAAAAATGGCTAAAGGTGGATATTCACGCAATGAAAAGCTGGCTTTTGTTGGCCTTACTGCGGCATCAGCTTTTGTTGGCTCAAGAATCGCAAAAAACAAAGCCAAAGGTGCGCTGATTGGTGCGGCTCTTTATGTCGGAGGGGTATTTGTCTACATGAAGATGAAGCCAAGAATTGCCAGATAATAATTGATTAAATTAGAGGCATGAGACGTTTTAGAAGACCTTTCAGATTTCTTGGTGGTTTGTTTGGTAAGAGCCGAACAGACAGAGGCGGCAACAGGCCCTCACGTCCTTCTCGCAGAGGACAGCAGGCGGTGAAGTCTCAACCATCAAAACAACAACTCAGGAACGCAGGTGCGGCTTTGGGTATGTTCTCATTCAGCGGGGGTAGAGACCTCGATGGATTTGTGGGCACTCAGGCAAGCACTTTTGTTGGAGACAGCAGAGGCAGAGCACAACGCTCTCAATCTCGCATGCAGAAGAGCGCATTTAAGCGTGCATCAGGATGTGCCCTTGAAGGGGACATCTCATCAGGTGAATTTGACGATATTCTGTAACTCCAACAGGACAGGCAGGGAAAGGGCGACATTTGTTGCCCTTTTTTTTGTGTAAATTAGAAGCATGAGAAAAATGAGCAGAAAAGCGCGTTTGCTCAGTAAAGGCAAACAACGTAAATCACTTGCACAGCAGGTGGACAAGACCACATTCCAACCAATGCGTCCCAGCCCGTTCCGTCGTGCCTCAGGTCTCTTATTAGAGGGGGATATTGGTTCAGGGGAATTTGACGAAAGCTACTTGTAAGCTATTCTAACCACAGAAAAGGCCACGAAAGTGGCTTTTTTTTGGTCTTTACCGAAGGGTTCGTATATTAACTCTACTAATCCTGAATGTTATGAGAAAGTTAGTTGCATGTGCCACGCTTGTGGCGATGCCCTTTTTGGGCTTTACACAAAAGGTGTTCGTTACTGAAGACCACCAAACTTCCGACTTCATCATTTCATTCGTCGATTCAGAGGTGGAGGCCGATTGGGTGTGGAGTTTGACAACTGATGTCAGAGAAGCGACGTTTGACGAAGGTGAAGCGCAAGGGCTGGTGTACTTCGCAGGAACGCCAAGGAACGTCGATATGCGCGTTACCATCGTCAGTCACCCCTACTATGCCGAGAAGAGGGTTTACCTCAAAACAAGGCACTAAAAAAGCCCCTGACGGGGCTTCTCTGTTTGAGGCGGTGGAACTCAAGCCGCGTTTTCACGGACAATTTCCCGCCACTTCGTATAGCCATCGTTTTCATAGGTGTGATTAATGACCACACAGATGCTTGAGTCGAAGTAGTCAGCGTCGTCTATGAATGCCACTGCGCGAGATTCGGTCTTGTAGTTGACCGCGTTGAGAAAGTTGTAAGCGTCTGAATCGCTGTCAAACCACATTGCCATCAATTCCTCTGCTTTGGACGTTCCTAATTGAGCTTCAAGAAAGAGTGCAACATTGGTTTCCTGTTTCTCAAGGCTTGAAGTATGGTCGAACAAGGGATGAAAGCGGTCGGCTTGTTCGCACATGAATGCGGCACTGATTGTCTGTGGCAGGGTCGTGGCTTGCTCCACAAGGATTTTGTCGGGGATTTGATTCATCTTCTCAGAAATTGAAGTTCAAGTCTACGTCGTACCATGTCTTCATACGGCTTCCCGCATTCCACCCGTTTTGCACTTTCTCAAAAGAACCTCCCAAATTGAAGGTGTCGGGGTTGTAGGTCATGCACCGACGATTTCCTTTCTCGTCTTCCAAAAGGGCGGTGTAGAAACGGGTTCCCTTTGGCAAATCGGGATAGTTTTTAACGGCTGACTGATTGAAGCCTTTAAGGGTGTAACCTTTGATTGTCATGCCGACCTGCGGGTGTGTGTTTGTTGCTTTCATGTCTCAAATGTAAAGCGAACTTTACAAACCACCAAACTTTACCCGAAAAAATTTACGAGAAGCACTTGTCGTTTCGTCGTGTGTAGAGGGTGTATTTACCCCCCTTCCCCATTGGCAGTACGCGAACGAGCCAACCCTTTGCCCGCAACTTTTTAGCGTTCGCCTTAGCAGTGGCCTTGGCAAACTCGTTTTTCTTGCCCAATATGATGCCTCTGCGCTCGTAGCCCTTCAGTTGGCCCTTGGGCGAATCGTTGAGCTTTCTGTTGCCCAATCGTTGTCCTCTAACCCTTTTGTTGCTGTAAAGTCCCATACCACAAAAATATAGCATAAAAAAAGCCCCCGAAGGGGCTTTGACTTACTCAGGACTCCAATAGAACTCGTCAGGAATGCGTGCAATCGGAATGCCACCATAGATAGGGGGCGTTTCATCAAGCCACGTCAGTAGAGTTAAATAATTGCCCCGTTGTCCGTTCTCTTTGGTTTTCTTGAGCAAGTCCATTTTGTCGTCGTAGGAGAGGGTTGTAAACGACAAACGAATATCGTCAGGAGTCATGGGCTTAGGCTTCCATGGCTTCTTTTTGAATTTACTTCCTTTTGTTGGCATGATTAACAGGGTGAGGGATTTCGTCTGAAGAGACACCGCCTTTTGAAATGGGGGTCTCCAAAAGAATCTTGGTGAGCTGAAAGTAAGCGGCAATGTTGCCCTCTTCGAGCGCATCTTTCATCAACTTGATTTTGTGCTCTTTGGGAAATTTCAGAATCAGCTCTTTGAGCATTGCATCCTTTTCCTTGGTTTGTTGTTCGGTGTTGCTCATGCTACTTCGGTTGGGATGAGTTTCTCTTCAATGATTTGCTTCATGATGCAATCGACCGCGCGGTCAAGAACATCGTCTCCGTTGTTGTAAAAATCAATGGTCGCGTAATCGGGCTTCAAAATCCACTCGTCAAGCTCACTCCACAAGCTGTATGGGAGGTGAGAACACAAGTAATCGAGTCGGTCTTGGAAGTAGCTGTCGAGCTTCTTTTCCTGCTCGTAATCGTCCATCATGTCGTCCCATTCGCCTTGTTCAAAGGTGTGGGCATTCATGAAGCCATTGTTGTAGTAGTCGTAGTAGATGCGTGCAATGCTACGCAAGGCTTCAGGTAATCCATCTTCTGCTTCGCCTTTGTTGGGTACAAGGGCTTTCCACGCGGCATCGTATTCTTTTTGATACTTGCCCGTGCCGTTCCAATAGTTGTTTGTAATGGTTGCCATGTGACTGGGATTTGGGGGTTTTGTTTTAACTCTGAAGCAAATGTAAAGCAGACTTTCCATTCGTGTCAAGTCAAAAGCAAAAAAAAATTCATTCCCGTATCTTGCAGTATGCGATTTAGCCACGACGGATATAAGGCCGATAGCCGCGATTTTGAACAGGAATACAACGTCATTCCAAGCGGTCACATTACAATGAAGGGGGTGCCCTTTCCCGTGTTGGGTATGGACAATCTTGGGAACATCAAAGTGATGGTGCCAAGCAATGATTACTTCTTTACGGGCAATCAGGTCTTTGAGTTGCCCCTTAGAAATGGGGAGGTCAATCGCATGTCAGATGGTCAGCTACGCCAAATGATTATTGAAAAGGCGATTGAAGCAGGCTTTTTGGAGGGTTTGTCGTGGAGAAACTTGAGAATCAGATGAGCAACGTAAAAGAGACATACGAATCGGCTTTTGGGCCTGAAGGCTGGCAGTTTACAAACTTGGTGTTGAACACTTTATCACCTAATGGTATAAGGGATGCCAACGGGAGTGGCGGGGTCGGCGGGGGCTTAGGGCATACATTTTTTACTGCGGGTGACTATGCGATTGGGAAAGAGCGAATAAGATTGAGATATTACGACGAATGAGCAACGTCAAAGAAGCATACGAACTCATTTTTGTCGACGGAACAAGATTTCCTGAAGTGGTTTTGAACTCCATGGCAGGAGAGAAAATCATTGGATTTCCACGATTCATCATGATTGATGCTGGTAAAGCCCCGTTCTTGATTACAGGCAGATACCCTATGAAAATAGATGAATTTGACCCAGAGTGGTCTTTGAAGAGATGAGCAACGTCAAAGAGGCATATAATTTGGTTTTTGGGCCTGAAGGCAGTAAGCGTACAAACAGGGTATTGAACAGCCTGTATAAGGAGGGCCTACCTGAGAAGTTAGACCTTTTAGGGAGTTATAGCAAGAGAAAGGGTGGGCCTCAATATCTCACTGCGGGCGACTTTCCGTTCACTTTAGAGACCTTCCAAAGATTGAAGCAATGAGCAACGTAAGTGAAGCATACAATGAAATGATGCAGGGAGACGCACCCGTGAATTGGGTTCGCCCCAAAATATCAAAGCGTATTACAGGTTCTTTGGCCGCTTTTGACGAAGAGATTTTTTTGATTGCGGGCGAGGGCATACAATATGGTTCAATACACATCAAATCGTATATCCCAAAAACATCTAAGTAATTACGAGAAAAATAGATGTGAATGAGCAACGTAAAAGAAGCATACACAGAGGTCTTTAACTCAGACGGAACAGGCTTAACCACGCAGGTCGTGGTAAGGAGCGTTTATCCTAAGCTGGAGAGCTACCGATTTCATGGGTGGGATAGAATAGATGCTGAAACAGAGGGCCGAAGTCAGATTCAGGATGGCCGAATGACTCGATTTAACCAAGACCAACTGATTGCGGGCGACGAGATTTACAAACTCACCGAAGGGGGTGGAAAAATTCTCGTGGGCGCAAGCGCAAGGACAATCAGACTAAACGCAGAAAAAAGATGGGAAACGTAAGTGAAGCATACAACGAAATGATGCAGGGAGACGCACCTGCAAATTGGGTTAGCCCCAGCATTGTATATGATGTTAGAGAAATTTTGACGAGGATGACTCACGCCAACGATGTGATTTTTTTAATTGCGGGTGAGGGGATGAGTTATACTTTGAGTTCCATGAAGTTCTTTGAAGAAATATCCAAGTAATTGCGATAAAAAAAATGCGTAATTTAACGGGATGATTCAGCCAAAAGATAGAAGAGCATTTTTGATTGGCATGTTGGCCTCTCTTTCAGCGGTTGTCGCTTGGGATTTGATTAAATACGAGCTGAAAATCCTGAATTACCGAGAGCACGAAGGCAAGTAATGGCTCAGATTTGCAAGGATGGAAACGCGCAAATAACTGCGAATTTTTCGGAGCAGGAATTGTATTCCAAAAGTTTCGATGCCCCGACATGTCATTTCCTTTCTGACAAAGCCATTGCTGGCGCACAAATCATTCGTGATTGGGCTGGCGTTCCCGTGAATATCACTTCCACGTACAGAACGGAGGCGGGGAACACCATGATTGGAGGTTCAAGCACCAGCCGTCACCTTGATGGAGCCGCGATTGACCTTGACTTCGGTTCCAATGACGATAGAATCATTCAGGATTTCTACGACGACATCAAATGCAAGGGGCCGCTTTACAGACAGCTCACACAAGCGGGTGTCAGAGGCATTGGTATTTACGACAGCTTCATTCACATTGATGAGCGTTCTACCAAGAGCTTTTGGGATGACAGCGCAGGAAAGTGGGGCGATACCCGCGTAACGTCGCAGTACATGGCTCAGGTGCCCGATACGGGCCTTAATTCAGCAGAGTGCGGGACACTTGCGGAAACCAGCGATTATGGCTTAGAAGGCTTCCTTGCGCCTTTAGACCCCCGTAACTATTCAGGCGAAGACGGACTCAAAAGCCAAAGCCAAAAGCTGGGGTATCTTGCATACGTCGGAATTGGTCTTGCTGTCGTCGGTCTTGGGGTCATCATATTGAACCGAAGCAGGCGCAAGCAGTACACGATTGTCCAAATAAACGAATAACCCAATAGCTATTGCATTGAGGAGTTGGGGTTTCTCTTCGGTGAGCAAGGGTTGAAGGGGGGCATTAGCCCCTCTTTTTTTTCTTAAATTTATAGCCATGCCAAGACGCAAGGAAAAATGGCGAGAAATTCTTTTGTATTCGGATAGCGAGCCGAATGAAATACTTATTGGAGTATTTCACATGACCATTCTTCCTTTTGCCTTGCTTGAGATTGGAGTGGGTTGGATTGGTCTTCGGGTTTTCGCGCATTTAGTGGGTGCATTTCAGCTTTTTGCCGTTCTTTTCAATGGGAGTTTGGGCTTACGCAAGGTTGCTACTTTCTTGGCGGCACTTATGGCTGTTGCGACTTGTGCGAACTACACGATGGCAGGCATGATGCACGGAAGCCATTTGGCGTGGTTAGTGATATTGATTTTCTCGATTTGGAACCTTGTCAGGGTAACAACGGAATACATCAAAAAAAGGACATTCGTGTATGAGTTTTATCTTGACGAAGAGTGCTGATTTTATCATACATAGAAGCCGCTGGAGGCAATGCTACGTGGATTACGGCTGTCATCACTGCTTTGACGCTTTTGGGAAGCGCAGGGGCATGGCAATTCTACAGCAACAGGCTCAAGCTGAAGTACGAGCAAAAGAAAGAAGACAAAGGAGAACAGACACTTTACAGAGACGATTTGCGGGAGCGCGTAGTGGTTTTGGAACAACGTCTCGAACAAGCCCAACAGGAAAAAGACAAACAAGCTCAAGAACTTCTGAAAGTCATGACACAGCTTGCAGAATGCAAGGTCAGGATTGAGTTCCTTGAGCGCGAAAATGACCGACTAAAAGGATGAAAGAAGACGATTTTGAGGACGTTGGATTCCTCGACCAAGAAAAGCTCAAAAAACAAGAGCAAAAGATTGAAAGCGGGGAGATTACCTGCAATAAGGACAACCCTGAAGAGTGTGAATCCTGTAGTGGGTAATTCGTATTTTTAAGGCACAAATAAGCACAAAAATGATTCAATATATCGTAGCGGCTGGCATCGGAGGTCTCCTCGGATTACGTCGAAAAAAAGGAAAGAAATTTGCTGATGGTGGAACCACCGACGGCAAGCCAAAGGTGACAGGCATTCAAGAGTACCTCATTAAGATGGATGGCACTGAAGTAGCAATATCTGAAGCTGATGAGCTGGAAAAGGCTTGGGGAACTCCCGCAGACGCAGAAGACGTGTACAATGCGCTCGCTGGAAAAGAAATCTATTTGGAAGAGTATGCTCCCGAATTATTTGAACAAGATGAGGATGGAGTTATTGAGGTAGGAGGAATTGAGGACTTGAAAAGCGGTGTAACCATCGAAGACATCGTAGATGCGATTGAAGATGAGTCTTTCATGCAGGCCGACAACAGCTACAACTATAGTGCGCCTTTCGTCTTTGATTATCGCTACGTCAAAAGAGACGACCCCTACGAAGAGCAAATTTACTTCGTTCGTGAGCATCGTGGCGGAGACGTGAGGGGCAACTATGGCCCATATCAGGCGGTCATCATGGATTCGGTTGAGGAAAGCCCTCTTTACGGGCGTGTTTTTGTTTCACTTGAAACCGACAAGGGAGCCGTTGAATTACAGAGTGAAGACCTTGAAGCATACACTTTTGAGGTTACGGACGATGCGACAGGAGTTTTAGAGGAGGGTCAGTTAATTAACATCGACGAGCTGGAGGAAAAATTCAATTTCTCAGGGGTAAAATCTGACGTGTTAAACATCTTCGAGAAAGGCGGCCAAACAGACGATGACGAAGCCCGCGCCATTAAAGAATACATGGAGGACTACGGGGCCGATGCTGAAGAGGCGGAAGAGCAATTTACTGGTGTTTTTAGAGACAAAGAAGACTTTGCCGCAGATATTGTCGAAGAGTTCGGCTTTGATTCATTCTCGAACCCAGAGTATTTCTTAGAGCCAGACAAAATTGGATTCAGAGAGTGGGCAGGGAACCTCGCAGATTCCATGGCATCAGACATTGATGAAGGCAACGCTGATGAATATGCTGAAAGGCTTGGGTTGGAGGATGAATATGAAGAGGCTGAAGAGAAAGGCGGTCAAGCCATGGAGGATTTCTTAGATAAACTTCGTGAAAAAGAATATGACGAACTATATGACGAGTTTATGCGTCAGGGCGGTTCGGCTGGGGATATTCTTGACCTTGTTTCTGATTACGGAATGGATGCCAAGGATGCAATGGACGCTTACCTTGTGAGAATTGATTATGAGGAAATTGCAGACGCTCTTGAAAACGATGGCTACGTCTACATCGAACAGGGTTCTCAACTTTTTGTCTTTAATCCCAACATGGCCCGTGGTGGTATGACAAAGATGGGTCATGGAGGAATGCACCAACAGGGCTACGACGACAAGTTGGACGAAAGCCTTGGTTCACGTCGTGGAGCAGAAAAAACGAAAGAACAATCTTTCAAAGACCGACGTGACGAAAGCGCAGGAATGGAAAAGTCAATGGGTCGCAGAAAATATGCGGCTGTTGGCACCATGGATATGGGCGATAGAATGATGGCTCATGGAGGACAAGTTCCTGATTATTTGATAGACGAGCTATCTTCTCAAACGACGTTAAGAAAAAGTGCTGTACAGAAACTTATCAAAGACAATCATTTCTCGAAGGATGATGTTGTGAACATTGTAACAGGAATTGGCAGAGGGCAGATAGAACCACAGGATGTTGCGATGGCCTTCCTAATGGGTTTAGGGTCAACAGAAAACGAAGAGTTAGTCGAGTTTGCAAAATCAGGCAAAGCATTTGATATGGCTCAGGGCGGCAAAACAAAGACGGAAACAAGGTTGACTTTCTTTATGGCTCAACAATATCTTGATAAGGCGGATAAGGCATTAAGCAGGGGAGGAGATGGCTTTGGAGACCCTCTTTACGTGGCTCGAAAAGCCATTGAAAATGCGTATAAAGAAATTATTGAGGCGGCTCAAATGCTCCCAAGGGACGAGGGCATGGAGGCCCTTAGAATTATCCTACCTCCATTAAGAAAAGCACAGAAGCCAGCAGAAAAGGATTCTGAAAGATTGGCGGCCATTGGTGAAACGCAAAGAGCCATCGAGAAGTTTTTGACAACAACGATGCAACTGAAGCATGGTGGTCAAACACACGGAGGTAGACCATATAGAAATTTGAAGCTGTACAACGAAATTGCAGACGCTCAAAGCGCCTTGGATTCGGGGTCGTATGAAGCACGACAAGACGATAGAGATGACGTTGCACGTCATTTGGATAACGCGGCTTTAGACGTTGACAAAGCCGAAAGGAAGTATAGCAATCCACCCGAAGAGCCATTTGCCCACGGAGGCAAGACGCAGGGCTACAATGACAAGTTGGACGAAAGCCTTGGTTCACGTCGCGGGGCAGGACGTTCTAAGGAACAGAGCCGCAAAGACCGACGCGATGAGAGCGAAGCGATGGAGAAGTCAATGGGCCGTCGCAAGTATGCCGCTGTTGGTACCATGGATATGGGCGATAGAATGATGGCTAAAGGAGGCAAGACCAAAAAGATTGGCTTTGACAAGCTGGCCGAGGAGGTCGCTGAAGAGTATCGTGAGAAGGGTATGAGCAAAGCCGAAGCTGAAGAGATTGGCAAAGGAACTGCCGCCAAGGTCTACAGAGCACAGCAGGCAAGGAAAAAGCGCAAAAAATAATCCGTAAATTGCAGTTCCAACAAAAGCAACAATCATGCAGAAGAGATACAGAAAACAATCAGGCTCCGCTCGTCCAAGAAAAGGACGTGTGTTGAGCGCGACAGGACAGCCCGTGCAGTGGAAAAAGCAAAGCGGTGCGTTCAGAAAGCCCATGAAAGGCAAGACGGGTCAAGCAGTGCAATGGAAAAAGGCAAGCGGAAAGGGCTTGTTTGGATTGAGCCAAAAGCAGTTATTGACCGCTGGTGCCATCGGTGTGGCCGCTTACTTCTTAGTGCCCCGCATCTTGAAGGCGATTAAGTAATATAATCTTCAGTAAAGAAGGGGCTTCGGCCCCTTTTTTTATGCTTTTTGGTTTAGGAACTTGACTTGTAACGTCAAGTATGCTTTACTTTGCTTCAACTTAAAACCCCAAAACGCCATGCGGCAAATAGAACCCAACCATCCATATCCCGAATATGGCAAGCTCTTCGTGTATGAGCACGGAGACCTCATTCCCGACATCGAATCTTCTCGCGCTTGCGAAATTGAAGACGTGTCTTATTACGATTTGCTTGACGGCATAGGAGACAACACGTTTGAATATGACGACGTGGAAAGCAAAATCAAAAAGGAATGGTTCGTCAAATACATTCCAGCACTACCCAATAGCCGTGAGGATTTTTACGTCTTTCGCATCTACGACTACAAGTCGGGAGGCGACAAAGGGTGCTCATGGACGACGCAAACCATGTTGCGTCGATGGTCTGTGGGAGCACCGAAAGGTCAAGAGGATATGGCTATGGAGATGGCAGAGCTTGTCAAGCGCGTGGTAAAAATTGCATCATTATGAGACTCACAGAAATCGCTGAAGGGCAAGCCTTGATGGTGCCCGTCAAGGGCCATCCCGAAATGGCCGAAATCCCACATGGAGAAACATTCAACCCGTGGGTTCAGGAGTACGTCAAGGGAGACCAAGAACGTGCATTGTACCAACCGCTTTCTTTCACCCATCGCGGGTGTTTGTACTACGCCCTTGTGAATGAAGAGGGTCGCGTTTTGAAAATGCCTTACAACGAACTCGGTTCACATTACGTGAACATCGAGCTTCGAGGCAACGTGATTATCATTAACTCCTCAGACCTCAAGTGATGGCAAAAGACACCCACAAAACACGCCTGATTAGCTATTTAGAGCAGTATGGTGAAATTACCTCCCTTCAGGCCATCCAAGACCTTGGAAACACTCGTTTGAGTGCAACAATCCACACCCTTCGTCACGTTGACAACTACCAAATCCTTTCGGACATGGTGGAGGTGCCCAATCGCTTTGGGGGCACCACAAAAGTGGCGAGATACAAAGCACGCAGAGACCCAATGACAAACAAAATACTTAAATCAATTTTCTAATGGCACGAGGCATCGGAAACAACACCTACGTCGGAGACACCAAAACGAAGCGAAAAGGTATTCACGCCAAAACCAAGTCGAGCAAACACAAGGGAAGCTCACAATACAAGAAATCTTACCGAGGGCAAGGAAGGTGAAAAAGGCTTACTGATAATTAGATGTTGAAAACAATTCAATGACAAAATCTGATTCTGATTGAGTTGCCAATAGATTGGCGGCATGGACGACATCGGAGAAGTTTACTTCTTAGCCAAATGCATGGAGCTTGGATTGAGCGTCAGCAAGCCATTTAAGCCCATGAAATACGATTTTATCGTAGACAACGGCACCGACCTACTGAAAGTCCAATGCAAGCGCACAGCGTCCTCTAAACGGACGCAGGAGGGGTTTGACACCTACTACTTGAAATGTGCAAGCGGCAGTAAGCAGAAACAGAGATACACCAAAGAGCAAATAGACATTTTAGCCATCTATTGCGACCCAATCGGGGCTTGGTATATCATTCCAATAGAAGATGCGGGAGAGAAACTATCAATGTATCTCTACCCGCATCGTTCTTTATTAGGGGATTTTTCAGTGGGTCAGCACGAGGCCCATTTCAACCGATGGGTCAACCTTACAAATCCTCGTCGCGCTGAAACAGCAAAAAGATAAGAGCTGTCAGAAACGCCAAGTAAATCAGCGTAAAAATCTTAAACTCATTCATCTGCTAACGTAGCTGTTACAAGATGATAAGTGTACGTGTCCAGCAACTTGATTTGGTTGTACAACACCTTGCAGTCATCCTTGGCTTTTCTGCGCTCCTCTTTTGTTGCATCCTTGTGGTCTACCTCCATCATGATGTGGTGGGCTTGCTGAAGGATTTTGTCGATTTCTTGTCTTACTCCGTGGGTCATGTTGCTTGGATTTTTGAAATGTGAGCGTCTAAAATAATCCGTCAAAAGAGAGCATTTGGCGATTTTCTTTTGTTCAACGGGAACACTTGAAAAACGCATCAAAGTTTGATGTCTTCATGAAAGTGTGCGAAATGGCTTCGCTCAATCGGACTATTCAAGGCGTAAGCATCAAATGGTGAACCGAAGTCGAGGAAAGAATGCTTTGTGCCATGCAATTTGAAAAACTCATGGGTCATCCATGTGGCTGACATTCCCGCAATCAAAATCACGATGTATTGCCGCCCATCCGATATGGCGTGTCGAAATTTTCTTTCGTAATCCCCGTATGCCCCAAAAGCCTGCTTACCCGCCACTGCGATTTTGTGGTCAAAGTCGATAGGCAAGTCGTGAAGATATTTTGGTGCAAGCAAGATGCTTGGCTTATCATTTAGAAGCTCAATGAGTTGTTGTAAGGTGCCATTGATGCCCGCATTGATAAACACATAGGCATCCTGCCACTTGATTCTGTCATTCCATATCTTGTCTTGCTTGAGTCGCGTGGTAAAGCCCATCTTATGGCAGTGCGGCCCGTATGCATAGTAGAAATTTGGGTCATTAATCGGGTTCTTGAACGTCTCAATCAAAAGTTTGCCGAGGCTGGGATTGTATCTGTCCCCATCGGCGTTTGTCCCCCCCTGACCCTTCCTTACCGCGATGGCGCACATGACTTCGCCATCTCCGTAGCGGGCCACGCTCACAGGAATATCTTGCGAAATTTTGCTGATTAATTCA
>MDSZ01068820.1_pt1 | contig 15361 bp, 14 predicted proteins | sample 811201 | NCBI WGS metagenome assembly MDSZ01 (sample SAMN05326647, study PRJNA326480) | marine metagenome | isolation source: seawater | place: Indian Ocean: North | collected 2010
CTCTTACTGTTTCAGCATGATGGCCTGGAGGTCTAACTGCGCAAAACACTCTCTCATTTTTTTTCATAAGATCATCGATTGCCGCAATACCGGCACCACATGATCTTAAAATTGCTTTCTCACTATCCGGACAAAGTATAGTATCAGCATTGGGTTCTTTTTCTACGCCTATGACTCCCTCTTTTGGAATATTCAAAAAAATCTGTTCTATATATTTTCTAGGATGAACTAATGAAACAATTTTTAGATCAGCTAAAGGTGCCTCTTTAAACTCAACTTTTAAATTTGATGACTTTATTGAACTGATAATACTTTCTAATCTTTCTCTTCTTTCAGGATGACCATGACCATTAAATTTTTTTAAACAATCATTATGGGTATAAATAATCATAAATATTTATTTAATGCATTCGCTGCTAAGATTGAAGATGGATGATTAGTTTTAAATTTTTTTAGTATCGTTTCAGTTTTTAAAAGTTGCTCTTCCATTTTTTTTGGATTTTCTAGAAAATTCGAAACAACGTTAAACATTTTTTTTGGGTTACAATCTGACTGAAGTAATTCTGGTATAATTTCCTCTTTAGCAGCAATATTAACAATATTAGCAAACTTAGTTTTTACTAACATTTTAATAATTAAAAAATTTATAAAACCCATTTTGTAAAATATTATAGAAGGTATTCGTGCATTACATATTTCAAGAGATACAGTTCCTGATTTCGAAACTGCGAATACCGACTTTTTTAAGATGTAATTTTTAATTTTATTATCACTTATAACTTCACAGTTCTTTAAATTACTTTTTTTTATATATGTCTGAATTAATTCAGAATATTCCTTTGTAGAGTGAAAAACATAGGAAAAATCTTTATACTTTTCATTCATAAGTTTTATGAAATTAAGCAGTATTGGTGTCAGAACATCTATTTCTGACTTTCTGCTTCCTGAAAAAATTGAAATTAATGCTTTATCTTTTCCTAAAATTTGATTGATATCAATCGCGCTTTCATTTGCCGAGTCCAATAAAGGATGGCCAACAAACTCATAGCTCATATTTTCTTTTTCAAAATAAATTTTTTCAAAATTAAATAATAAAAGAATATGGTCGATAAATCTTTTAATTTTTTTTACCCTTCCCGCTCTCCAAACCCAAACTTGAGGGGCTACGTAGTGAATAGTTTTAATATTTGAATTTTTTTTTTTTACTTTTTCAGCAACCCTTAATGTGAAATCTGGACTATCTACAGTGAATAATATATCTGGCTGAAAATCTGTTATTGCATTCACAGTTTCTTTTATTTTTTTTTTAATGCTAAAAATATTTGCAATTACATTTGTAAAACCTAGATAGGTAATTTCCTTAAGATCATAAAGAGATCTGATGCCTAGTTTTTTTATATTTTCTCCACCTACAGATAAATATTCTATATTTGAATTGATTTTTTTTAAATCATTTATAACTTTAGCAGCTAACTTATCACCTGAGGGTTCACCCACTAATATAAATATTTTTTTCATTTATTTATTCTCCATAATGATCCTTGATCTGTGATAATAAAAATTTTACCAGTTTTATTTTGAATTTCTATATCTCTTAATCTACCAATGAGATTTTTAAAAATAATTTTTTCTTCTATTAAATTACCATTTTCAAACTTTATTTTTCTTAAAGATTGATCTTTTAAAGAAGTAATCAAAGCATCACCGTTCCATTCTTTAAATTCATTACCCTTATATATAACCAATGAGCCTACAGCTATTGATGGAACCCAATATTTAATTGGTTTAGTAAATCCTGGCATCCACTTTGGTCCTATTTTGGTGCCTGTATAATTTGTTCCGCCCCAACCTAATATTTTCCAACCATAATTTTGACCGTACTTAGCTTCTCCAAACCAGTCGCCACCTTTTGCTCCATGATTTGTTAAATAAATTTTATTATCAAAAGGAGAATATTCAATACCCTGAGGGTTTCTCACTCCTATCTGATAAATTTCAGGTAACCAACTTTTATTATTTGTAAATTTAGGATTATCTTTTGGAATATCTCCATTTAAATGAATTCTGATAATACTGCCTGGATGTTTAGTAGGATCCTGGGCGATCATGCCTTTACCTCTTTCTCCAGCAGTAATATAGAGAAAATTATCATTAATTATCAATCTAGAGCCAAAATGATATCCTGAATTAATCGGAGGTTCTGCTCTAAAAATATTTTTGAAGTTTAATTCATTTTCATTGAATTTAGCCAAAGCAACAGATGTGCTTGAATTACCGCCTCCTCTATCTTCAGAATAAGAAATATAAATATTATCTTTGTGAAAAAGTACCTCTAGTAAACCTCCTTGTCCATCCTCTAAGACATTTAAATTATGTCTTATTTTTTTTAAACTTTTATCTTTTAAATTTACTAATAATAAATTTCCTGATTTTTCAGTTATTAAAACTTTATTTTTATTTACAAATGATAAGCTCCAAGGACTATTCATGCCACTTATTATTTCCTCAAGCTTTGGTTCTTTTGATTTTATTTGTGAAAATTCAAAAAAAAAAATTAAAATAAAGGTTAAAAATTTTTTCATTTTACTAAAATAAAAATTTTATTCTTATTGGCATATTTAATTGACGTCTTTTTATCCAAAAATATATTTTTTTTGTGTTTTAAAACAATGCCTTTTAATCCAGCATTTTTACATTGTTTCAGTGTGTTTAGGCCAACTGTTGGCAAATCAACTCTATAATCTTGCTTTTTTTTAGGGAATTTTACTAAAATGCCATTTTGAATATTTTTTTTCTTTCTTAACTTTTTTAACATTTTTTCTGTGCCTGTTTTTGTTTCAAAAATTACTTGATTTTTGATACTTACAGCGCCCTGAGTATGGTTATAAGGATTAGTTTTATTCAATAATTTCAAAATATTTCTAATATTTTTAAGGTCTTTTACATCTGGCTTTAATTTTGAGTAATTACCTTTTGATAAATTTAACTCAGGAGTAAAATAGGTTGAACTAATTGTTGATATCCCCTCTTTTTTTAAAATATTAATGATTTCTTTTAAAATTGCTGCATCTCCTATTTTAGATTTTTTTATAATTTTCGGTAAGTAATATATTCCTTTTAAGTCCAGTCTCATTTTTGAAAAGTTAGGTTTTTTAATTTTCCCTGCAAAGAGAACTTTTTTGCATCTATTGTTTTTTAAAATTGATATTATTTTACCAAATTGACCAATCGACACTAAATGTGAATTTTTATCTTTTTTAAAATTTTTCCTCTTAGTAAGATCAATTATAAGATATTTTTTTTTATCTTTTATTTTTTTGTAAATATATTTTGGAAAATCTGTTTCTCCAAAAATTAAACCAATCATAATTTAATTTTTTGGAGCACAAATAGGTCTTTTTTTATCTTTTTCAATAAATCTTATTACCTCAGTTACTAGCTCGTTATCCTTGTATTCACCATTTATTCTACTTAAATTTTCATGAAGATTTTTTGAAGAAAATATCTCTTTGTATGCTTTATCTAATCCCATAATTTTTTTATTATCATATTTTTTTCTTCTTAATCCAATCAAATTTATTCCTTGTAAATAATTCCTGTTGCCAATTGATAAGCCGAATGGAGTAACATCTTTTAAAACTCCGGTCATACCGCCAATCATTGCTAATCTACCAATTCTTGTAAATTGTTGTACGGCTGAATTACCGCCAATAACCACATTATCTTCTATGGTCACGTGGCCTCCTAAAGGAACATTGTTTGCAATTATAACATTGTTACCAATTATACAATCATGGGCTATATGTGAGGAAATCATAAATAAACAGTTATTACCTATTGATGTAATAGATCCTCCTCCTTTTGTGCCTGGATTAATCGTCACGTATTCCCTAATTGTATTTTGATCTCCAATAGTTAAATTAGTTTGTTCATTATTAAATTTAAGATCTTGCGGTTGTGTTCCAATGCTAGCAAATGGAAAAATTTTTGTACCTTTTCCAATTTTTGTAAAACCTTCAATATGTACGTTTGAAATTAATTCTACATTATCAGATAATTCTACGTTAGGACCTACATAACAAAATGGACCTATTTTTACGGAGGCAGAAATCTTTGCTTTTTTATCTATTACGCTTGTTTTGTGGATCATTCGTTCCTATCTACAATTGTCGCGGACCACTCAGCATCAGCCATTCTTTTTCCGTTTACTTTAGCGGTTCCTTTATATTTCCAAACTCTTCCGTGTGACCTAATCGCCTCAATATCTAAATGAAGTTCACAATCAGGAATAACGGGATTTCTAAATCTAGCTTTATCTATTCCCATAAGATAAACCAATTTATTCTCATATTCTTTGGGATCTATTCCATAAGCAGTCAACGCAGCTGCTGCTTGACCAAAGGCTTCTACAATTAAAACTCCTGGCATAACTGGTTGATTTGGAAAATGACCTTGAACATAAAAACCATTTTTTTTTACATACATTATTGCTGTAGCTGATTTTAGAGGCACGATGTTTATTAATTTATCAATTAACAACATTGGCTCTCTATGCGGTAAAAGACTTTCAATAATTTTTTTATCGATTTCTGTTTTGCTCATTTATTTTTTTTTAAAAAATCTTTTAAAGGTAATGCCGGATAACCCATAATTACTTGATTATCCTCAACATCTTTAACTACTCCGCTTCCCCCGCCTATTTTTACATTGTTACCAATTTTAAGATGGCCCGAAATTCCTGCCTGCCCACCAATTGATACACTATTTCCAATCTCAGAACTTCCTGCAAACCCTACCTGGCCTGCGATCATGCAGTTTGAACCAATCTTCACATTATGAGCTATATGAACTTGATTGTCTAGATACGTATTTTCTCCGATAATAGTATCGTCTATCGAACCTCTATCAATGGTACAGCCCGTTGCCATTTCAACTTCATTTTCAATAATTACTTTTCCGATATGTGGAAATTTAAGATTCTTATTTTTAAGCGGAATAAATCCGAAACCTTTTTGACCTATTTTACAATTGTCTTGAATAACTACGTTGTCTTTAATTATTGAATTTTTAATTATAACTCCAGAGCCTATTATACAATTTTTTCCAATTATTACGTTTTGCTCTACAATAGTACCAGATCCAATAATTGTATTTCTGCCTATTTTTACATTTTTTCCCAAAAAAACATTATTACCAAATTTCACTCCATTAGAACTTTTAGTAGCTTTTTTTAAAGACAAATCCGGATAATCTATATCAGAATGAGGGTAAATTTTTTTAACTAAAGTAGCTAATTCAAATAAAACATTATTCACTATAATACAAACTACTTTTTGTGGTAAAAATTTTTTAAGTTTAATGGTAGTTATGCAAGCTTCAGCTTTTGTTCTAATTGCATCAGTTTTGTATTTTATAGAGTCAAAAAAAGTAATATCATTTTTTTGAGCTGAATAAAGAGGCTTTATATCGTTTATTGAAAAATTTTTCTTTATTTTAATTTTTGGATATAATTGATTAAATTTATAATTTTTTTTTGAAAAAAAAAAATTTGATTTCATTTTAAGTTTAATCTAATTTAATTTAATAGATTTTATCTTTTTATTTAATAAATTTAAAACATCGTTCGTTATATCAAGATTTTCATCCGCTAAAATTAGATCTTTTTTGTCGATCACCATTCTTATTTTTTTATCTACCATATAAGTTTTCAAAACTGGATTTAGATTTTTTAATAATTCATTTCTAGCTTTAGTTCTTTTTTTAGATACATCTTCTAGCATTTTATTTCTATTTTTTCTTAATTCTGAAACTTTTGTTCTTAGTTCAGTGATTCTTTTTTTATACTCTTCCTCTGATATAATTTTCTTTTGTTCTATAATTTTTTTTTCTTCTGCCTGTATCTCTTTCTCTTTTGAATTAAGGCTCTTGATTTTTTTCTGTAATTCATCTTTTAAAGCTTTTTGAGCTTTACTCCCAGCCTCGCTTTTATTTAAAATATATTTAAAATCTAAATAGTGTGGCAGCTCGGCAAGTAGAATATTTGAGTGAAAAAACGTAAGAGTGAAAAATATTATAATTTTATAAAAAATTCTCATTTTTAAAAAGTCGTCCCTAAATTAAAAGTAAAACTTTGAGTTTTGTCAGTGTCTGCTTTTTTTAGATTAGATGATAATGTAAAGTTCATTGGTCCAATTGGTGACATCCAACTTACAGCAGCGCCAATCGTTGATCTCAACTCGTTTGTGTCATCAAGGCTATCATCATAATCAACACCCCAAACATTTCCGAAGTCTAGGAATGTAGCAATCTCTGTTTTTGTACTATCAGGAAGAAGATTCGGAAAACTTGCCTCAAAATTTAATGAAGCTGCATAATTTCCACCAACATGATCTGAACCATCAACTGGTCCAACTTTACCTCTTTCAAAACCTCTAAGTCTTTTAGAACTTAAATTTCTACGTTTATTAAGCCTAACATCATCATCGTTCAGTCCGTTGATTGCTGTAAGATAAATTTTTGTTGCTCCAATAACATCCTCTGTAATTGATTTATAATTGCTTAAACTAAAAGTATTAGTAATTGCGGATTTATCTGCATAAATTGGTAGCTCCTGATTAAAAGTTGTTACATAACCACTCGTTGGCATAAAAGCTCTATTTCTTTTATCTGTCTTAATTCCATACTGTCCAACAAACTCACTAAATTCTCCGCTTTGTTTTTTTAAAGAACTTGATGCGTTGTTTTCCGTTCTAAGATCATCATAGCTTACTGCTAAACCTAAACTTAGAAAAACATCCCTAAATTGTTCAAATGAGGTATTTATTCCGGAAGAAATAATAGTATTTTCATACCCTTGGTCAGGTTTGTCGTTGCTTCTGCTACTCACATAGTAGTTTAGTTTGTTTCCTGTAAAATTATAATTATTATCTGTATAATTTAAAGTTCCACCTAAAGACTCGGTATCAACTTCTAAGTTGAACTTAATTCTATTTCCAGTACCTAACCAATTGTTTTCCGATACTTGTATAGCAAATGTACCCCCGCTAGTTCCTATACCCGCACCAGCGCTTATTTCACCTGTAGGTTTTTCTTCAACATCAATTATTATATTTTTTTGGTTTAGTTCTTTTGAGTCCGAGATTTTTGAGGTAACATTTGAGAAAATATTTCTTGCCTTTAATTTTGAAACAGATTTATCTAGAGATAATTCGGAGAATGGATCGCCTTCTTCTAATAAAAGTTCAGATCTTATTACTTCCTCGTTAGTAACATTATTTCCTGTAATATCTATTCTATTAACTAAAATTTTATCAGTCTCATATATATTAAATTTAATTTCAATCGTATCATTAGAAAGAATTTCCTCAACATTGTGTTCTACAAATTGAAGATTTGTATCATCTATCAACTGATCGATTTCTTCTAATATCTTTTTAATTGAAAATGGTGAGTAATATTGGCCAATATATTTTTTATAAGTTTTTTGTAAAGGGGCAAAAAGATTTGGATCTAATACTGGATCAATATTAGTCGTAATTTTTTTAAAAATAAATCTTTTCCCTGCATCAATTGAATAGGTAATATCTATATTATTATCATCTTTTAAAACTGCAGATTTTGAATTAATTTTAACATCATAATATCCATTTGATTTATAGTAATTTTTTAAAAGTCTTTCATCTAATAACACTAGTTGTTTACTAAAATTAGTGTTTTTTGAAAGTATCTTCCAAAATTTGTGTTCTTCGCTCGCTATGATGTCTCTTAATCTTCTATCGCTAATTTTTTTATCACCAATAAATTTAATAGACGAAATTCTAGTTTGATTACCTTTATCAATTTCAATAATTAAGTCCACAGTATTATCTACCTTTTTAATTTTTGCCTCAACATTTGTGAAATTATAACCTATTGAAGCATAAAGTTTTTTAATCGTATTAATATCTTCTGAAAGTTTTGTTTGTATGAATGAACTTTTTTCTTTTAGAAAAATAATTTTTTTTATCTCTCTACTTATTCGAACACTATTCTCACCTAATAAAACTATTTGATTTAAAATAGGATATTCTGATATTTTAACCGTTAAAGTTCCATTTGATAGATCGACCTTAACTTCCTCAAAAAAATTAGTTTCGTAAAGGTTTAATAAAATTTGATTAAGATCTTTGTCATTATAATTTTTGTTTACTTTAATATCACCGTAAATTTTTATAGTCTCCTCATTTACTCTTTCATTACCTTCTATTACTATATTATTAACGATTTCAGCTTTTAAGTGTGATGTGAATACAAATAAAAATAAGATAATTTTAATTATTTTAATCATAACTTCTTAATTGTCTTAATTGCTTGGCTCCGAGCCCATTGATCTATTATCTTTATTTGATTAATATTTTTAGGCTTTCTTATAGCATATTTTTTGTAATTTCTATTGTTCAGAATGGTCTTGATGCCTCTAAATATAGCTAAAAAGGGGATTTTTTTTCTTAAAAATTGATCAACTAATATTTCATTAGTCGCATTAATAATTATAGACGTTGACGCATACTCGTTGAGTTTATTTTTAAATTTAATAATTGGAAATATTTTTTTATCTACCTTTTTAAAAATTAATTTTTCTTTAACTAATTTTTCTTTTTTTACTTTATAAAATTCATTAATATTTAAATTTCCATCAAATATAGCATTAGCTATTGGTATCTTCATTGATGTGGCATGATACATGAATTCAGTTAAACCATTTTTTAATTCGATAATCGCATGAACTAGTGAATTTGGATGAATTAAAATATCTATTTTATCATTAGGGATGTTGAAAAGTTTTTGAGCTTCTAATAATTCAAAAACTTTGTTCATCAAAGTTGAGGAGTCTACTGATATTTTTTTGCCCATACGCCATTTGGGGTGTTTAATAGCATCTTCTGGAGTGATTAATTTTAGGTGTTCTTTTTTATAATGTAAAAAAGGACCTCCTGAAGCTGTTATGTAAATTTTTTTTATTTCTTTTAGATTACGATTTTTTATTAATTTTAAGATAGAGAAATGTTCTGAGTCAATAGGAATAATATTAGTTTTAAATTTAGAAGACTCCTTTCTGATTAATTCCCAACCGCATATTATCGACTCTTTATTAGCTATAAGAATTTTTTTAGAATATTTTATTATTGATAAAGTTGGTTGTAATCCTGCAATTCCAGGTATAGCTGTGATTGTAATATCAGATTTTTTGTTGAGACTTTTAAAATTAAAATTATTTGAAATATTTATATTTTTGTATCTTTTTTTTAGTTTTTCATAAATTCGTTTATCATTTATTACAAATAACTTTGGTTTATATTTTTTTATTTGACTGCAAATTAATCTATAATTTTTATTTGCTGAAAGTATATTTATTTCGAAGTATTTTGCTTTTTTATCTATTATTGATAGTGTTGTTAATCCTATCGATCCAGTTGAACCTAAAATTGAAATTATTTTTTTTTTCATTTAGTAAAAAAACATTAAAGACAAAAATCCAATAGGTAATCCTAAAAATATACCATCAAACCTGTCTAAAAAACCTCCATGCCCTGGTAAAAAATTACCACTATCTTTAATCTTTGCTTTTCTTTTTAATAAAGAAAAAAATAGGTCACCTAATTGACATGCTATTGATGTTATGATTGCAATAATTATAATTATATAATCAAAATTTTTTGAGAAAAAAAATATTGAATATGAAAATATCAATGATGTAAAAATTATTGAGCCAAACGATCCTGATATAGTTTTGTTGGGGCTTATTTTTGTCAACTTTGGTCCCTTGAATATTTTTCCAAAGATAAACCCACCTAAATCAGAGGCAATACAGCCAAAAAGCAGACAAAAAATTATCACTTTAAAGTTTGGATAGTAGGATAGAATGAAAAATATTGAACAAAAGGAAAAAATATAAAAAAAGAAAATGAAATTTACAATTGAAGAATAAAATTTATTTTTAAATGATTTTTTAATCATATTAAAAAATTCTATTAATGAAAAAACACCTATCATAAGTAAACTTAAAGCTAGAACTGGCTTATATATCATTGTTAAAATAATCAATGTAAATAGAATTGAAGAAGTATAAATTCTTCTTTTTAAATTATTTGAAATCATACTCCTCCAAAGTTTCTATTAATTTTAGAATATTTTTTAATTATTCTTAATAGATCACTTTGATTAAAATCAGGCCAGAGTTTTTTTAAGAAAAAAAGTTCAGTATAAGCTAATTGCCAGAGCATAAAGTTACTTAATCTTTGGTGACCCCCTGTCCTTATTAAAATATCAGGATGGGATAAATTCCTTGTATAGAGGTTTTTTTCTAAATTCTTAATACTCAATTTTTTACCCATTGTCTTAATAGCTTTCAATATTTCATATTTTGATCCATAATTTATTGCTAAATTTACAATAATCTTTTTATTTTTTTTTGTGTTATTTACTGTTTTTTTTAATATCGATTTTACGTCTTTAGGTAATTGCTTAATTTCACCTAAAATATTAATTTTTATACCTTGCGTTCTAATACTCTCAATCTCTTGTGAAAAATAAATTTTAATTAGTTTAAAAAGATATTCAATTTCATTTTTAGGTCTTTTCCAATTTTCTGATGAAAAAACATAAAATGATATTATTGGAATTTTCAATTTAATGCAGATTTTTACAATTTTTTTTACTGTCTCAACACCTTTTAAATGACCGAAGTTTCTTCCACGACCTTTAATTTTTCCCCACCTTCCATTGCCGTCCATAATGAAGGCAATATGGTTGAGTTTGTTCATATTTGACTGATCTCTTTTTCTTTTTCGGCTAAAATTTTTTCAATATTTTCTATATTATTATCTGTTATTTTTTGAATACTTTTTTCAAAGCCTTTATTGTCATCTTCAGATATTTTTTTATCCTTTAATTTTTTTTTTAATTCCTCGTTAGCTTCTCTTCTTATATTTCTTATTGATATTTTGCTTTTTTCAGCCATGTTTTTAAGAACTTTAATCAGATCTTTTCTTCTTTCTTCTGTAAGATCTGGAATTCTAAGCCTTATTATTTGTCCATCAATTTGAGGATTGATACCAAGTTCAGATTTTTGAATAGAGCTTTCGATTAAAGAGGTGTTTGCTTTATCCCAAACTTGTATTGAGATTAATCTAGCCTCAGGTACACTTACTGTGGCAAGTTGATCAATAGGCATTGATTGCCCATACACATCAACTTTAATTGTGTCTAACATATTTATATTCGCTCTTCCAGTTCTAAGGGTAGCTATATCTTTTTTGAAAGATTGAATACTTTTATCCATCTTTGATGAATAATTTTTTTCACTAAATAATTCTGTCACTTTCTAAATTCCTTCTCCAACCTTATATCTAACAAAGTCTAGAACTTGAAGAGGTTTATCTGATGAATTTTCTTTTAATACATCTAGAATTTTTTTTTTTGGATCCATAATCCATAATTGACTCAATAAAGAGTTATCATTTAAAAATTTTGATATTTTACCTTTGGAAATTTTGTCTGCCATTTCTTTAGGTTTGCCTGAATTAACAATTTCAGCTTTAATAATCTCTAATTCCTTATCAACAATTTTTTTATCTATGCCATCTTTATCTATGGCTAATGGATTTGATGCCGCTATGTGCATCGCAATCTTATTCCCAATATCCTCGTTTTTTCCTTTTGAAATTCCATCTAATTTTACTACACTAATTATTTTACCAATACCTTGTTCAATAGCTGAATGAACGTAAGCAAAATTAAATCCATCTTTATTATTAAAAAAGTCCGCTCTTCTAATTGTAATTTTTTCACCAATTTTTGCTATCAAATTAACTAAATTATCTTTTACTTTTAATCCGTTAGCCATTTTTGACTCATTTAGTTGAACTAAATCACTCTTAATTCTAAAGTTAATTTCTGAAAGTTCTTTGCAAAAATTTATAAAATCTTGGTTTTTTGCTACAAAATCTGTCTCACTGTTTATCTCAATTAGGGCAACTTCTCCTCCTTGTTCTTTTACTAGTGCTAATCCTTCAGACGCAGTCCTGCTCATTTTTTTGGATGCTTTGGCGATTCCTTTTTTTCTTAAAAATTCAATAGATTTTTCAATGTCTCCTTTGGACTCGTCTAGAGCAATTTTACAATCTTTAAAACCAACTCCTGTCCTCTCTCTTAATTTTTTAATATTTTCTAGTAAATCTTTATTAGACATGTAAATAATAAATTAATCTATTTTGATTTTACTTTAGTTTTTTTATCCTCAAACTTTTCTTCTGTGCCTTTTATAAATTTTTCAGCATCTTTAATTGTATTTTTAATGAGATCACAATACAAATTTATCGATCGTCTTGCATCATCGTTTCCTGGTATCGGAAAATTTATTCCGGTAGGATCTGAGTTAGTATCTAAAACTGCTATGATAGGAATGCCTAATTTTTTAGCTTCAGCAACGGCTAAAGACTCGATATTTGTATCTATTATAAAAATTAAATCGGGAGTTTTCTTCATCTCTGAAATTCCTCCAAGTGATCTTTGTAGTTTTTCTTTTTCTTTTCCAAATTTTAGAATTTCTTTTTTTGTAAATCCGAGATTTTCCTTAGATAATTGATCCTCTAGTTTTTTTAACCTTTTTATTGAGTTCTGAATTGTATTCCAATTCGTTAACATTCCTCCTAGCCATCTATAATTTACATAATATTGGCCTGTTTCTTTTGCTAAATCGCTTACTTGTTCTGAGGCTTGTTTTTTTGTTGAAACTACTAAAAGTTTACCTCCTTCTGCAATGGTTTTGTGAACTTGCACTAGAGCATTTTTAAGAAATTCAACTGTTTGTGTTAAATCAATAATATGAATTGAATTTTTTTCCCCAAATATGTATTTTTTCATTTTGGGATTCCATCTTAATGTTTTATGGCCAAGATGTACGCCTGCTTCTAATAATTGTTTTATATCTACTTTTGGTACGTTCATAATTTTTTCCGGTTAATCCACCACAGTAATTCCAAAATTTGGACCGGTAGGGCTATACCCTTTTAACTGTGTGCGAAATCAGGATCAGGTATATACAAACAATTTAAAAAATCAACTGTCTAAACTGTTATTTTTTCGACATATTTCTTGGCTTTTAGAGCTTTAAGATGATCTAAATCAAATTTTCTATTTTCTTGTAGTGAGATCAGAGCTTGTTTATTTTTATCTTTTATAACAAGGTTGATTTCTGTCTCTCCTTTATTTGATAATAATCGTTTTATTTCATCAAGATCAAAATTATTTTTTAGTTCGATGGTTACCTTAGAAAAAGGTTTGTTTATTACCTCATCTAAACTTAAGATTTTTTTAACGTTAATTCTTTTTTTTGTAGGGTCTGTAGAAATATTATCTTTTTGTAATGTCAAAACAAATGACTCTGACTCTTTCAATTTACTCCTATTGCTTACTAATTGTTCTGCAAATAAAAAAAGTTCAAATTCAGCCTGTTTATCACTGAATTTAATAATGGCATAAGGAGTACCTTTAGCGCTTTTTTTTTCTTGAATTGACATAATTGTACCTGCTACTAAACCCTCATTATTTTGGTTTTGGTAAAATTGGTTGTAAGAACTTATTTTTAATTGATTAAAAATCTGCTCATATTCACTTAATGGATGATCAGTTAGATAAAATCCAATTGATTTGAATTCCTCTGATAATAATTCTTTTTGTACCCATTTTTTTGAAGGTAAAAAATCAAAATCTTCTTGTTGATTTTCCTCATTGCTAAAAAGATTTGACTGATGGTTGTTTTTATCGTCGTTAATATTTTTAATTACTTGAATAATTTTAGGTATTGAATTTAAAATTTTACCTCTATCAGTATCAAATTCATCAAAAACACCCGACTTTACTAAACCTTCTAATTGAAGTTTGTTAACATCTTTTGAGTTTACACGATTTATAAAATCAACAAAAGATTTGAATTCTCCGTTTTTTTCTCTTTCGTCAACTATATTAGATATAGCTTCAAAACCAACATTTTTAATAGCTCCGAGACCGTAAAAAAGTTTTCCATCTATGGCTCTAAAATCAGAAAAACATTTATTAATTGAAGGTTTAATTATATCAATATCTAATTTTTTTAGTTCTTCTACAAATTCTCTTAATTTAGAGGTATTGGTTAGTTCAGTAGACATAGTTGCAGCTATGAAGTCCTCTTTGTGATAAGTTTTTAAATAAGCCGTTTGATAGGCAATTAAAGCATAAGCAGCAGCATGACTTTTGTTAAAACCGTACTGTGCAAAAGGTTCAATTTTTGTAAAAACAAAATTAGCAACGTCTTTTGCTATACCTTTTTTTAAAGCTCCATTAATAAATCTTTCTTTTTGTTTATCTAATTCAGCTTTTTTCTTCTTACCCATTGCTCTCCTTAAAATATCTGCTTCTCCGGCTGTAAAACCTGCTAATGTTTGAGCAATTTGCATTACTTGCTCTTGATAAATAATAATCCCGTATGTTGGTTTTAATATTTCTTGTAATGTTGAGTGTATATAATCGGGTTCTTTGTTCCCATTTTTACAATCATTATAAATTGGAATATTGCTCATTGGACCCGGTCTATACAAAGCAACAAGTGCAATAATATCGTCAAATTTATTAGGCTTCATTTGTTTAATAGCTTCCCTCATTCCAGCGCTTTCTAGCTGGAACAAACCTGTTGTTTCTCCTGTTGAAAGCATTGAAAAAACTTTTTTATCGTTATGATCGATTTTAGTTATATCTAAATTAATTTTTTTTAATTTTAATCTCTTAATAGTATTATCAATAACTGTAAGTGTTTTTAAACCAAGCAAGTCAAATTTAACCAACCCTGCATTTTCAGAAGAATACATATCATATTGTGTCGACGGTAACGTTAAATTTGAACTATGGTCTATATATAATGGAAATTGTTCAGCTAGTTTATCGCCTGCAATTACCACTCCTGCAGCATGAGTTGCCATATTCCTGTTAAGTCCCTCTAATTTTAAAGAAAGTTCCAAAAGTTTTTTAACTTTGGAATTATTCTTAACTTCCTCTTTAAATCTTGGTTCTCTATCAATAGACTCTTGAAGAGTAAGAGGTCTAGATGGATCAAAGGGTACCATTTTACAAATTCTATCTACATGTCCGTAAGAAAGACCTAAGACGCGACCAACATCTCTTAAAACCATCCTTGCTTTTAATTTTCCAAAAGTGATGATGTGAGCGACTCCATTTTTGTATTTATTTTTTAAATATTCAAATACAAGATCTCTTTTTTCCTCACAAAAATCTATATCAAAATCTGGCATAGAAATTCTATCAGGATTTAAAAATCTTTCAAAAATTA
>MDSZ01051070.1_pt1 | contig 15359 bp, 15 predicted proteins | sample 811201 | NCBI WGS metagenome assembly MDSZ01 (sample SAMN05326647, study PRJNA326480) | marine metagenome | isolation source: seawater | place: Indian Ocean: North | collected 2010
CTTTTCATTTAATTTTTTAAAACATTTTGAAATTGTTACCTCTGAAGTCTTACACGCAGTTGCTACCTGTTTTTTAGTAATATTCTGATTCGTATGAGAACATGCCAAGAAAATCGACCCCGCTGCAACAGAAGGAGCTGTATTATCATCTACTAAATTTTTAAATATCGCTTTTATAGCAATAAATTCCGCAATATATTTAATATTTTTTGGGATGGGAAGATTAGAGCAGTATCTCTCAATAAAATCAATTGGATTTGATGAGGTTGTTTTTAGTTTTTCATTGTCATTTTTAGCTAACCGCCAATTATCCCTAAATTTTTTAATTCCTCTTGTCATATCTTGAAGTTTAATGCGAAAATATGACGCAATTTCTTTGGAGCTCCGTGGTACATTTTCATCTTTACATGCAAAATATACGCAGGCTGCAATAATTCCATCTCTATTATCACCCCGCGATATATTCACATCACGAATTATATTGTAAAATTCTTTAGCTCGTTCAATTATAATTGTAGGTAATCCATTCATTTTACTACAACTTGCTATCTTGCAACAAATTTTATACAAACTCCTTTCTTTATAAGGCATTTGATGCCAGGAGTTGTATTGAACCATGCGCTTAATACTATTATTATCATATGAACGATGTTTAATGAGTGTACCTAAAGATGATTCCGGTAACATATAATTAGTTGGTAACCCAACGCGCTCTGGATTGCTATTTTTATTATCATTATCCCCATAAAATCTATATTCTGCTTCATGACTTAATCTTTTACTTTGTACCTCACCACATTTAGTACATACATGCACTCCTCCTTGGTACATCAAAGTAAATGTCTTACATGAAGCACATGCATATTGTTCTTCTAATTCATTATCTTCATTGTTACTCTCTAAACTTTCATTATCGCACAAACTAACCGTATCAATATCTAATTTAATTGTATCATTTGAGCTTGGTTCGAATTTTTCAAATTCACCCCATATGTCATCATTATTTGTCAACATATTAAAATCAGATGATTCGCTTAATGCCATAATTAATTTTTGTTTTTATATTATCTTTAATATAATATTAAATCAAATTTTCTATTTAAAAAGACCCCCAAATGAATCTTTTTCATATTGTTTTTTATTTTCATTAACAACTTTACGATTATTCTGTAGATTAACCATTTCCTTTCTTTGTGTAATATATCCTTCTACGCGTTCTTTTTTGAAATCAACAACAAAAAGTTCAGAAGTATATTTTTCGGATAAAATATATTCATATGGAATCATAATATATCCATTAGTTCCATAGTTATTACCGAATGTTGTAGCTGCTATAAACATTTCTCTTTCTTCAATATAACCTACCAAAACCATCGAAATACCACCAAGCTTTTTATCCATTTTTTCATCTGGCAACCACATATATGATTCGATAGTTGATAAATCATAATAAACAGTAAATCCTACCAGAATTGGAACCTCATGTTTTAATAAGGTTTTAATAACCTCTAATTCTTGTTTAACACGGTATACCTCTATAAACTTAAAAGCTCCTGATTTTTCAAGGAGTTTATTAGGCAACTCCTTGTTGATATTATCTGGTATAGTTGCTAAATCATTTTCAGAACAAAATCCTGCAGATTTAATACTGTCAAATATTGATTCAAAACTAAATAAACATTTTACATTGTTATAAAATGAAATATTTTTGTAAATAAACATAATTGAGGGAGGAAAAATAGGTAATTTATTTTTAAGTAATTGATAGTGTAAAATATATACAACTGATATAATTGGATTGAATGGTAAATTATTTAATGATTGAATCTGAGGAAATGATGTCCGTAAATCTATATATCCAGGTAATTCATCTGTTAAATCATATTTACGCCGTAAATGAGACATTTCTAACGTATCATACTCAAATCCAGCAAAAGACGGTATCCAGTTATATTTATCAAAATAGTAATCTCTCTTTTTATACTTAAATTCTTGAGATTCTTCTATTGCACAATTCTCATGATGACTTTCAGCAGAACCCATATATATATCTAAATTAATTATTTTTAAATAATAATCATACAATTTTTATCACTAATAATATTGTAATACTTTTATAAATTATTTAATAATATATTCATGTTACAATAATTAATTCCAAATTTGATTTTAATTTTTAACCTTTTTAATTAAAAACTATAATGCAAAATAAACAATTACTTAGTAAAAGTGTTCAGACTGTAGAGTCTTCTTCATTTCCAAAAGTGCCTAAGTTTACTCCCGGAAAACGCTCTGCAGAAAGTGAGGCACAAAGTTTGGCAGCAAAAGAAGCAAATCGTTCTAAGGCTTGGATGAAATCAAGCTTCTCTTCGGTTCATAACGAATTTAATACTGTATTGTCACGAAAATTTGGAATGATACCCGGTCCCACTGAAAGACTTATAAATGGCTCTAAAGTACATATCGCTTTATCGGCTTGTCTTAATGGTGAAGCTGTTCGTCATAATGCAGGTCACTGTTATGCCCCATTTATTGTTGATGATATGGGTGAATTTCTAACATTTGAATCTGTTTGTCCTGAAGTTGAAGGTCTCGGTTTAGGAACACCTCGTGAGACAATTCGTCTTGTTAATTCATCAGGTGACCTTGAAGATTGGGGTCAAACTACACTTATGGGCACTAAATCATTCAATAATTATACTTCTCTAATGTCTTCTTATACAGCCACACGTCTCAAAGATTTAGATAATGCAGGTATTAATGGCTATATATTGAAAGCTCTTTCACCATCATGTGGACTACGTGGTATTCCAGTTTATCCCAGTATTGATACAAAAGGAAGAGGTAATGGAAAGGCACAAGCTGGTATGTTTGCAAAAGCTTTAATGGAATTATGGCCAGAACTACCTGTAGAAGATGAAGGAAGATTAGCAGATGTATCACTTCGGCATTCATTCTATACTCGTGTTGAAGCTCATCGTAAATGGAGACGCATGTTAGAAAAACGCAGTGATGAAAAACCATATCTACCTTTATTTACATTTCACAAAAATCATTTGTTACTTGCAGACTCTCATAATTCAAGCTCGGTACAGATACTTGAAGATATAATAAACAAAGCATCTTTACATAAAAATATTGATATTACAGAGAACGAAGATGAATTATACCATCAATATTACAATTCTTTCTTTAAAGCACTAAAACGTACAGGAGGTCGTGCTGCAACTGCACGCTGTTTAAGATATTGCCTTTCAGTTCTAAAAGGAACAGATTACAATAAGGAAAAAGCACCTAAGAATGAAAGTGAGACAGCTGCTGAAGGAGAAGCTCGTCGTATGCTTGACCTTGATAATGATTCTATGCTTGGAATATTTAATAAGTATAATGATGAAAATGAAAGTATAAAAGAGAAAGAACATATTGATGAAGTTGATAAACTTGAAAGTACGTCTAATCATATAAGTAAAAAAGAGTTGGTTTCTGTTGTAGAAAACACAAACCATGAAAATCCATATATTCATAGATTTTGTGTAATTGATCCGGAAGATTCTTTGGAAATTTCAGAATCGATTAAAGACTATTACAATGCACAAGTTCCACTGTCAATGCCTTTGAGTTATATCAACCGTCAAATAAAACGACTGAAACTTCAACATAAAAAATATTTGATTACAGGCAAAAATTTAGGTTGTGATATGGGAAAACATCCCGGTTCGCGTGCATTAGAACTTCTTGAGAATCAAGCATTCCTTAAACCACATAATTGCAAACGTGTATTGTCAACAATACGACAAAACAAGTTTGGTCAAACATTTGAGGCTTCACATGTTTTTACCTGTTTATAATCTATATCTTTATAACTAATAATATTGTAATACTTTTTTGAATTTTTTAATAAAATAATCAATTTCATCATGATTATTATTTCCAGCTACAAAAACCAGTATATTTTCATTACGTAAATCATCGGCAATATGTAGTGCAGATATGTCGCTTTCCTTGGTAAATTCAATTCTGTGCTTGGCATTATATCAATTAATTTACTTGTTAATTTTTCTTGAGCTGGGTGAGATTTAAATAAAACTTCCATATGCATGAATTGGATAGATAGAACCATGTAATTTACTTATAGATTCAGGTAGATGACGTACAATATTCATAAATATAGTGTTTAAGTACTATAATTATAAATCGATTCTATTAATAGTTATTTTGTTATTTTTACTTAATGATAAGTATCCTAAAACAAATCTACCCATAATTTGTTGTGAATTGGTTGCGCCATTTCAACAAGTGTTTGTATATGTTCTTTATTATTAGAATAAATATGTTGTATCCAATCAATATAATTATATAAATGATTAACATTAGTAACTCCAATAAGTATTATATCAATATCACTATTCAAATATGTATAATAAAATGCATTTTCTACTATATTAATGCGTTTATTTTTGCAAAATTCAGTTAGATTTTTACAACATTCTTTAATATCATCTGTTGCGGGATGCCAACAAGGTGGTCCTTGTGGTGTTAATAACCCCATGCTGGTTACACCACCTTGAACAATAGTTATATTATCGCTTTTCCATTTTGGTATATAGTTTAGGAGTAAATTATTAATAAGTGAATAACAGCAATAGGTCATAATGCAATCAATATCAAAGTTCGTTCTAACGTAATCAAGTTGTTCTAGTATAATTCCACTTATACCTATTTTTCGTATAAATCCATTTCTTTTCAGATATAAAAGAGCCGGAAGAGATTCTTTTAAAATATAATCAAGTGATGAACATCTATCTATATCAGCTATAAATACCATATCGAAATATTTTACTTTTAGATTTTTCAAACTATTCATAACAGTGTTTGTAATATCATAATATCCATATTTATATCTACCGCTACTACTTCCTGCTTTTGTACTAATGAAATATTTATCTCTATTGTATTTGATTAAACAATTTCCCAATATTTTTTCAGAACGACCATTTCCATAAAATGGCGATGAATCAAAATAATTGAATTTATTTGCGATAGCTTTGTCAACTATATTACCACATTCTTGGGGGGTTATTTCATTGTATATACCACAGAATCCGGCTGTTCCAATGCCTATACGAGGCAGTTCCATATTTATGAATAAAAAAAAATTTAGCTTTATATATATATAGATGGTTACAGAAAAATTAAATACAGTTTCATTTAATATTTTATTATATGTTGTATTTAGTACGATTTATTGTATTTTAAAAATGTTATCTGATAAAGAAACTAAGCATTGGAATGGTATTGAAAATACTGGTTCTTCGGAATACTTTAATCTATGGTATTACTCATTAGTAACACAATCAACAGTTGGTTATGGTGATATTTATCCTGTATCAATAATTGCTAAATTTATAGCAATGATACATATTATGTTGTTTGTATGGGGCAATATTGCAATTGGATTTAAATAATTAATGATTTAAAAATAGGTATATCAACAATGTATCCATTATTTTCATCGTAAACTACTTCAGATTTTTTATTTAATTTTTTGTTATTAAGCAAATTGGTTAATAGTCTAAAATAGTATTCTTTTTTATTATCTGATATTACTTCATCTTTCACTTTTTTTTCTAAAAATTCTTTTATTTTATTCTTCTTCAAGAAAAGGTCAAGTCGAGACCATTTCTTCATATATTGATTTGTTTCAAAATGTTCTTGCAAGGAGCTAATATCTGAAAACGTATTTTCATGACTGATTACCTTTGTTTTGCGTCCATTCTTTTTATTATTTTTAACATATTCCATATAATTTATTGTGTTAAGATAAGTATCAAGGTCATGTTGATTACCACGATATTCTTTTTTAATTTCTGTTGTAGGATTTACAGGAATATCAACTTTTTCTAAACTATTGAATTTATGAATATTTTGCTGTAACTGTTTTAACATGGTGTGATAAACATATTTTCTAAAATAATTTTAATCAAAATTTTTTTCAAATATATATAATATAAATAAATGATAGCTGATTTGAAAAGAAATAATAAAAACGTATATACATTACTTGTTGCATTAGCCGTAAGTTGTTGGTTCGAAGGGATTACTCGTATTATAAGAACATTTGTTCCTATAGATACTAATACCTTAAGAAATGGCCTTGTAATGTGTTCACTTTCTCTTTTAATATTCTACATGGATGATGGTAATATTTCTGAATTATACAATTACGATGTTAATGATTCTAATAAATATGCCGCTGCAGTTGCTGCTGCTAATGATTAATTAAATAATTATTAAATTTGATATAATTTAATAATTAAAGTTTAAATGCAATATAATATTATGATTGAACAGTTTCGTGAAGATGTTAGTGACTTTGTAAAGGATTATAATAGAGAATGTGATAGTTCTTCTATTGATGAACTTTGTGAATATGTATCAGAAATGCTTCTGAATATTGGGTATAATAAAAAATACATTTTTGATAGATTTATCCGACAAACTATCTGTGAATTATTTCCTGAAAACTATGGATATATTTATAATAACTTTCATGTAGAAGACAAACCAGAAATTGTAGAATTTTTAAAAACACTTCCACAACACGAACAACGTACAGAAGCTTGGTATAATGATAGAATTAATAGTATAGGTGCAAGTGAATCATCTGCTATTTTTGGACTTAATCCATATGAGACAGAAAATAAACTCATTATTAAAAAATGTGGTGTTGTAAATGAAAACGACCAAAAACGCATGAAAGCGGTATGTGAACATGGTGTAAAATATGAACCTATTATTCAAGAAATGTATTGTAGAGATAAAAATACATCCATTCTTGAATTTGGCAGTATTAGACACCAAGATGAAGAACTTTCAATTATCACCGCTTCTCCGGACGGAATCACTCCAACTGGCAATATGCTTGAAATCAAAGCTCCTGCTAAAAGAATAATTACAGGAATACCTCCTCCCTATTATTGGGTACAGTGCCAACAACAAATGCAAGTTTGTAGATTAGATGTTGTTGATTTCTTGGAAGTTAAAATTGAAGAATATACAAATTTGCAGAGTTATATAGATGATAATAATGGAGATGAAGACAGTCCTTACACTTCAACAAATAAGGAAAAAAACGTTGTAATTGAATACTATAAACTTGAATCTGATGATGAACTTGGGTATATCTATCCAGATAGACTTCTTAATACTTCAGAAATATCTAAATGGAAAAATAAAATAATTAATGAGCTCGAAAAAAGTGATGATAAACAATTTAGGAGAATGAGTTATTGGAAATGTAGTCAATACTGCTTAACGCCAATATATAAAGACCATGAATGGTGGAATAAAAATGTTCATAAATATAATGAATTTTGGAGTAAAGTACTTCAATACCGGAAAAATGGAATAGATGACCTCCTTCCAAAATCAAGAAAACCTAAAATTACTCAAGAAAAAAAAGCAGAGTGTCTGATTGTAAGTGACGATGAATCAAATCCAGTAATAATTCCAACAAATACATCTTATAATGCCTGTGTAGGAACAAATTATTCAGAAGAATGTTTAATAGAAAGTGATGAAAACTAAATTTATTAGTTAAAGATTTTTTATTAAAAAAAAATAATATATAACTGTAATTATGGATAAATTAGAAAATTATGAAATTAAAAAAAAACTCGGAGTAGGTGCTTTCGGAGTTGTTTATAAAGCTTTTGATCCTAAAAAAAATATGAATGTTGCTATAAAAATTGAAGATTCACAAAAAAATGACCGTCTCGAACATGAATGTAAGATATATAAGGACTTAAATAATGTTCTTGGATTTCCCAACATTTATTATTTCAAAAAAGGTCCTGAAAAAAATATATGTGTGATGGATTATTTAGGACCTTCTCTTGAAGATTTATTTGAATTTTCATACAATAAATTTTCAATCAAAACTGTATTAATGATAGGAATACAAATACTTAACCGCATTGAAAAGCTACACAATGCAGGATATATTCATCGTGATATAAAACCTGATAATTTTCTTATAGGTACTGGTCGCTTAAAAAGTAGGATATTTATGATTGACCTTGGGTTATCAAAAAAATATACTATTAATAATAGTCATATTGAGTATAAAACAGATAAAAACTTCACTGGTTCATTTAGATATTCATCGATACGAAATCATAAAGGAATAGAACAAAGCAGAAGAGATGACCTTGAATCAATAGGATATATGTTAATTTTTTTCCTTAAAGGAAAATTACCATGGCAAGGTCTAAAGGGCTCAACTAAAAGTAAAAGATCTAATAATATATTTAATGTCAAAAATAATACCAGTTTGAATGATTTGTGTAAAGATTTACCCCAGGAATTTTTATACTACATGAAATATTGTAGAATTTTACGATTCACGCAAAAACCTGATTATAATTTGCTAAGGAATCTTTTTATAGTTTTATTTAAAAATGAAAAATATAACTTAGATTACATTTATGATTGGAACTTAGTAGCAAAAGAAAAAAAGAAAATTTTTACCAAACAAAACAAAAAATAAAATTAAATCAAGTTAGATAATTTTATTCTTTTTTTATTTTTATCCATGCTGGATATTTATCAATTTTAAGTGTATATGTTTGATCTGATAGGTTAGGACCCCAAATTACATTTTTGGTAGTTGAAATATTTTTTAGTATATTATTAACAATATAACTTGACATTACACCATTATCACCCGTGTATTCAATATTATTCCAATAATAATCAACTACATTTTTAATATCCGTTTTCTCCAGACTTGATTCTTCTACTTGGTCTATTATTCTTGACGTCTCAAGATTGTTTAATAAATATGTTGGTCTATTTGAATGAGACCTATGCTTGAAAATAAAACAAAACTCTTTTTTACCATTGTTATCGTATATTACATTGTCACCAACATTGAATTTATACTCCATTATTATATTCAAGTATTTTTTTTCCATATTAACTTAAAAATTATTTATAAAATATATGTAATGGACTCGAATAATGATCTATCAATATCTATGTTAATTGAGAATGATATTAAAAAAGATACCGTGGATTACGATGATAAGGGTTATAAACCACTGCCACTCAAAAGTTCATTTAACAATATTAGTGATAGGAAATTATATAAATGGGTTCCAGATAATAATGTTGTACATTGTACTGAATGCTCTACAGATTTCAGTTTATTAGTCAGAAAACATCATTGTAGAAATTGTGGTAAAATTTTTTGTAATTCATGTTCCAATTATTTTATTAAGATACCAACTAATATAGATACTGTTCCCAAAGAAAGTAACCTATATGATATCAAAACATACTTTGAATACTTTAATTTAACATCAGAAGAGCAACGTGTATGTAAAAACTGTTATCTTAAAATATTTGAACTTAGAGAACTAAATAAAACAATAAAAATATTTGACCTTCTTGATTTAGACATTATTGATTATAAAAATATTTCATTGGTATGCAAGTCTTGGAATAAAATATCAAGTTACTACTTCTCACAGTTTAGAGAAATTCAGTATTACTTTTCTGACCACAAATTCAACAGAAAAGAGAGAGATATTTTATATAGAAATAGATTTAATATGATTGGGCATTCAAAATGGATATTACAAATTATATTAATGGTAAATTGGAATTCAGACAATAATTTAGAAGAAAAAAAAAATATATTGGATATTGTTAAAAACACGAAGAGAAATACTTCGTGTTGGCAGATGATGTGTACCAGATTTTGTTGTAGTAAACTTAATGTAGAAGATATAATAATTATTTTATCAAAAAAATATATTTATGTCCCATTAATTAAGTATATTATTCAACTCCTCTATAATATTTCAGATACTGAATTAAATTGTTATATGTCTACAATTGTAGGTGTCTTAACTTTCTACAAGAATTATACCGTAATATCAACTGAAATCGAAGATTTTTTAATATCAAAATGCAGTAATAATATTTCTCTTAGTAATCAACTATTTTGGACAATAACCCGGACACTTATGCATCCAGATAATTATAAATATTTTTCAGCATTTAGACAAAAATTGGTAAAAGTTCTGGATAAAAATACATACAAATTATTCCAAAATGGTTATGACTTTACTCTCAATTTAATTAAAATAGCATCTAAAACAGATGATGATATTGTTGAAAAGCTATCTAAATATTTAGAAGCATACTCTTTCTCAAAATCAGGATTCAATTTACCTATTAATTTTGATAAATCATTCCAAAATATCGATATTACCAAAATAAGAGCTATTGATTCAAAAACAAAACCTATAATTTTACCATGTACCTATGGTAATAGTAAAATTTTTAATATTATGCTTAAGAATGAAGACATACGCAAAGAGGAAATAATCATGAAAATCATTTCATTAATGGACTTTTTTCTTAAACAAGAGGAAAAGCTGGACCTTTTCATTACTGTATATAATATTTTACCAATTTCTAATGAATATGGTTTTATAGAGTTTGTTCCTGAATCCAATACCCTATACAGTATAAAGGAAAATATGATGTTTTCAATTCAAAACTTTATTCTTGAAAAAAATCCAGATATGTCTGTTAACACATTTAGAGATAAAATTTCTAAATCATGTGCGGCTTATTGTGTAATAACATATTTGTTGGGTATCGGAGATAGGCATCTTGATAATATTATGATAACTAATGATGGTAGATTATTTCATATTGATTTTGGATATATTTTGGGCTTTGATCCAAAACCTATTTGCCCTGATATTAGACTCACTGCTGAAATGATTGACGCAATGGGTGGTATTAATTCACTTCATTACAAGAAATTTAAAACTTATTGTGGTAGAGCTTATAATTGCTTACGAAGACATGCTCCTATTTTTTACACATTATTACTAAGTTTAACAGAATCAATACCGAATATAGATTCTAATATTACAAGAGAACACATTAAAAATCATATATATCAACGCTTTATTCCAGGTGAAAACTATCAAACCGCTTTTAAACAATTCATTCATAAATTAGATTCTAACTCAAATACCTTTTCAGAAGATATAATTGATTTTTTTCATAAAAAATGTAAATCAAAATCAGATTCAAAATCAAATAGTATACCCGAAAATGTTCCTAATATTCTCAATAAGGCTACGGGTGTAGCGTATGATTTCAGTAACAAGATACATCAGAAATTTAATAGCTTAAAAATGTCTGTTCCTTTTTTTTGAGTTCGTTTCATATTTGATATAAATTATATAATATATATTATAACTATGTGTTCATATTTGCAAGATACATGGAAAAAAATTAAAGATGACTCACCTTCAAAAGAAACTGTAGCAAAGGCAACTGGTACAGTAGTTGTTGCCTACGCAAGTGTATTACTCTATTATCACCGTAAATCTATCGCTCAATTTGTATCAGATAAAGCCCGCTTGGGTGCTGAATATTTTAGGTGTAAATCTGATAATTCCTCCGCTGTAGATGAAGTATCGAATGAGTTAGATACAAAAAGTAATTGTTCATGTGACTCTACTTGTTAAATAATTAAATAATATTAACATAAGTTAAATCTTATGTAATTATTTCACTTATATTATAATGAATAAAAATACTCCTCAACAGTATATTTCTAATTTTGATGTTAACAAACTTGAAAAGAATATTAGTATTAATAATAATTTAAAAAAAAACCTGGTTCAAAAATTAAATAAGGGATTATCTGATAAAAATATATCCAATACTCTTAATGCTGCAATTGAATTACATTGTTCCGGATATTTTTCATCAGTCCTCAAAAAACTGATAGAATATTATTTTAATGAAATTAATATAGAACAGATACAGTTTATACATTATATTGTAGATTTTATGAATTATTATTCTAAATATTCAAGTGTAAAAAAAACTGCAGTAAACAATATAGTAAATGACCAAGTCATAAGAAACTTTATTTGTTTTTTTGGTACATTATTGATTAATAGTACACAGCGTAAATTAATTAAACTGCCTAAGATTAAGCAAAAAGATTTTGACCTAAATACTCAAAAACAAAATATAATAAGTAAAGATTTAAATACTGTATCAAAATTTATAACAGAACTTGATCCTAAAGAAATTATAATTCCATTATCTGAAATATGCAATTATTTTGTAAATACCAACTACAGTGACAGAGAACATAAAATTATTTATTGGATATCTTGGTTATTTGAGTATGAAAAAATCTATCATAAAAATACACTTATTGTCTCAGAAAGAGTTGTTTCAGGCATTGACAAAAAACATCATAAAGATTTTATTTGGATAGTCTGGACTATTATTAAATATTATAGTAATGAAAGTAATAAAATATTTATTTACAGACTATTTGACCTTTTTATAATTAATTACACTAAAGCTTCACGCAAATCTAAATCTAATATTTTAATAACAGCCGTAATGATTATAGTTAATCCACTTTCTACAATCAAATATCCCGTAAAGAAATTATCAATTGAACAATATAGAGCTGCTTCTTTACACGAATTAAGATGCAATGAATATTATTTAAAACTTTTTCAAAACACAATCATTAATCAGTGTAACCAAATCAATAATTAATTTTGAGAAAATATAGGGTTATTATATTCATAAAAAATATATTATAAAAATAATATGGATGATATCAAAATAATTAATAATACTAGTCATGATATCAATGATAATTCTTCAAATAATGTTCCTGATCCCAAGATTAAACATCAAACTTCAAAATCGATTGATGAAATATCCATAGATAATCCCGTTATATCTCAAAATGAATCAAATCAGAATCTTACAGAACAATCTGGTTCAGAAATTAAGGATAAAAATAATTCACCACCAAAAAAAGCTGATAAATATGAAACTGGAAAATTTGGATACTATTCAGGAAAAAAATTAAACTATAAAACCTTATCTTACATTATTTTAATTATTTCAATTATAACATACTATGGATTTAGTTTTGGAATGAATGTATCGTATATTCTTTTCATATTATCACTTTTTGTTAATAAAAATGTGGGATATGTTTATAAGAGTTTAAAATTAAATTATATATTTTACATAACATTACTTGCTGCCATTATTATATTTTCAACCAAATATGGTACTGAAGATGCAATATCTACACGAATTATATCTGGTATTGTAACAATTATTTTATGTGGAACTATAGGATGGTATGTTCACTACATATCACACACTATCAATTATAGAAGATTATATACAGTTATTTTGAAATATTTATCTAAAGTAACTAATGGTTTGTCAGATAAACTTATTAATTCATACATTAAAGATACTATGTATTTTATATCAGATAATCTTGATTTTCATTCTATTATTCACCACAATCCAGAACTAAATAGATTATGGTACAATAGACTTATAGAAACTATACAAAATTTAGTATCAATAACTGTTCCTGTTTGGTATGCTGCCTACAAATATAAATTTAATTTTTCAATTAATAATACACAATATTTTTTGAATAAAACTATCCCTATATTTTGGGGTTTATTATATACAACAAATCATAATATAAATTATTTTAAAATTCAACCAAAAGTTCATGAAGAACATCATTTATATGATACAACTAAATCTAAGGCATATCATACATCCAAACAACAAATACCTAATCTTGGTTGGCCTGACACTTTAGATTTTATATTTAATACAAAATATAAGACTAATATTGTAGAGAATTTTAATCATGCTTCTTATAATATAATTATTTTGGTAATAATTGTGGTTGCTATTAAAACTAAATTTACATGGTTAAATAAATTTATTTAATTTAATTATTTGTATCAATAATTTTTTTTTCGAAAAAATAAACTCTTTATAATATTAGTATGTTACCAAACTTAGTTTCACCAACAAAAACTATTCTTAAAGAAAGAAAAAAATCATTTATTGATATGTGTGAATCTCGTTGTAAAAATTTTAATGTTTCTGATAAAAATTTAGGTGTTTGGATAAGAGCATATCACTTCAATTTACCATTATATATATATTTTGCCATTCTTCTGTGTAATAAATCTATTGCTACAATAAGTTTAATTCACGCATTTATTATTATTTTTCTTTTTATTTATTTAGATGGTTGTTGGTTGTCTATGTTGGAAAAACGCATATGTGATGACGATATTAATATAGTTGATTTTTGGATTGAATGGTCGGGTACCAAAATTGCATATCATGACGAAAAAATTCTAAGAAAACAACGGCTCAAAGCAACAATGATAATTGGTTCGTCGTGGCTATTTCTAACTTTACTCACTTATTATCTTAGATTCATAAAAACTTCTAGTTAGTATTTTTATTACTGAAATTATTAAAAATACTATTTACAATCTTCCTCTGTTAACTGATAGGCCCAATGCTGAAGAGATTGGCGTATAGCCGGACTTACCGAATAATCATCGTGACCAGTATTAATACCCTTTTCTCTTTTGCTTTTAACCATATTAATCAATCTATTTTTAAACCTCCCTTTAGGTCCTGCAAAATTAAGCCAACGCATGATTTGTCTGGTATCATCTGGTGTTCTACGTCCATTGTAATAATCACAATACCAATGAACCCAACCATACGGATTATATTCAGTTATCCAACTTCTGGATTCCCAATCTTCAAGGGTAGAACCAACTTTCTTCCTATATTTATTCACTTTTACGTCGTATGTTGATGATGATAAATGTTTTTCAGGTATGCCTTCCCACCATAATTTAGGATAATTATGATGAATATTTTTATAGTTTTTTTTTGTAACAGATGAATATATAGGGCGCCAATATGTTCCTCCAAAACTACCTAATTGAAATATTTCACGTGGTGTAAGGTTAGGAGTAAATTCAGGATTATCTAAAAATACAAGTTCTCCTTTTTTATTTCGTTTGACCATAATATGTATCTACATAATTAAACTTTAGATTTAATATTTGTACTATAATATGAATATTTATATAAAACATTTTATTACTTATGTACTTTTAATATCAACTCTTGATTTTTATACAAACAAGTTTTACAAAAGAATCTGGAACAAAAAATCTAACCATGAAAAGTTACTAATTATTTTTTATCTTGTTTTCCACAATATTATATACTTTATTAACTATTTCTCTATATTTTATTTGGTATATTTTTTCAAAGATATAAGTTTAACTTATTTTATATTGTATTTTCTGATCCCTATTAGTCTTATTATACACTGGAAAACTAATAATAATAAATGTTGGATTACAGTTAAACAAAATAGATTACTTGAGATTTCTGATGATTATGGTTTCCGTGACATTTTTGCAGTTTTA
>MDSZ01216814.1_pt1 | contig 15358 bp, 8 predicted proteins | sample 811201 | NCBI WGS metagenome assembly MDSZ01 (sample SAMN05326647, study PRJNA326480) | marine metagenome | isolation source: seawater | place: Indian Ocean: North | collected 2010
ACTAAACATACCTTCAGACATCAAAAAGATATATAAATTATTTAAGAAGAATGGTAAACAACTTTATGTTGTTGGTGGTGCTGTTCGTGATGCTATTCTTGGTAAGAAACCAAAGGACTTTGATTTAACTACAGATGCTAAACCAGATGAAGTATTAAATATAGCTAAACAGGGTGGATTCAAAACCGTAGAAGTTGGCAAGTCATTTGGTGTTGTGGTTGTAGGTGGACACGAGATTGCAACATTCAGAAAAGATATAGGTAAAGGTAGGAGACCTGATGCAGTTGACTTTACAGATATTAAAGGTGATGTTAAGAGAAGAGACTTAACTATTAATGCTTTGTTCTATGATATAGGCCAAGGGCAAATTGTAGATTTAGTGGGAGGAATAAAAGATTTAAAAAATAAAAGAATTAAGACTGTAGGAAAAGCTGATACTAGATTTAGTGAAGACCCTCTTCGTAAGCTTAGAGCTGTAAGATTTGCAGGATCTGTAGGAGGAAGGATGTCTAAAGATACTTGGGAAGCCCTCAAAAGAAACCCAGATATATCAGGAGTATCAGCTGAAAGAGTGAGAGATGAATTTATTAAAGGTATTGTTAAAGCTAAATCTGTTCCAGTTTATTTAAAAATGATACAAAAGTTGGGTATGTTTAATCAGGTATTTAAAGGACTTAATATAAACCATCGTTATATTAAAGTAAACAATCCCATAATTCAAATAGCTAATCTTTTAAAAGGTAACGATTGGAAGATAGTAAATAAAAAATTAAATTCTTTAAAATATACAAACCAAGAAGTTAAGGATATAACTTTCTTATTAAAGATGTTAGTTTATAAAACTGATGATATAATTACAATGAAGAAAGAACAAGCTCTAACTAAACTAACAGATAATGAAGTAAAGATGTGGGCAAATGTTAGTGGAGCAAGTAATAAAGTATTAAAGATATGGAAATTTAAGTTATCAGTATCTTCTCAAGATGCAATAGATAAAAATTTTAAAGGTAAAGCTATAGGTGATTATATAAAGAATAAAGAAATAGAATTATTTAATTAATATCTACCAATTAATGTGTTGAACCAGGTTTCTTTTCTTTTTTTTGACATCCTACACCTAAACCACCTGCACCACAGCACCAATCACCTGAACCACATCCACCCAATCCATGAAAATTACAACTACAAAACCACCCCCATTCACCAAGAATTTGATGATCAGATTGAATCCAGTCATCAAAAGTAATGGCATCTATAGTTTTGGATTGTATACCTTCATACATTTCATTACTCATAGTTAAAAACCAAGAATCAAATATTTCACGATAAGGATGATTACCTATTAAATTTGATAAATACTCATGACACCCACTCCAATCTTTTCCCCCACAAGTATATATTTGTGTTTCTTTATATTTATCGGCTATATGTATAGTATCCGCATATCTATTACCTGATAAACTAAATGATTGAGGTTGTCGTAAAGCTTTTAAATTTGTAAATTCATCCATAAAAATATGTGGGGGTTCTATATCATCGATTAACAATCCATCACAATACAAATCTTCTATGAGTGGTTTTTCGTGTTTATAGTTATTTGGATTTTTTATAAAACCCCTACCACTTATTAATATATTATTTTGTTCTGAACCTTTTAATTCTGAACGTATTAGTGTTCCTGAATCATATGATAATATAAATGGCCAACTATCTGGATTGTGTGGATTATTGTATGTATATTTTCTACATACTTTATTTTCAGATATACATCTAATTCCTATAGGATAAAAATCACTATAAAAAGTACCTTCTCTTATTACTTTTCCTTTAATTATATCCCAAGCTTGAACTATACCATTAATTCTTGTATCTCCATTAATTTGTCCTTGAAATCTCATCCAAACATCTGTATTTTTTTTATTACTATAATAAAAATTAATCATACTCGAATCATTAAACCAATAACCCTCATCAGTTATTGTAGAAAATAATCTACCAGATCCTAAATCTATAAAATATTCACCCCCATTAAATTTTCCTGATGAATCTAAATGTATATCAACATTACGAGTTTTACCCATTTCTTTCTGATAAACTATTTCACCAACAAATTTATTACCATTATCATCTGTAAAATTAATCATAACTCCCTGTAAAGATGCTTTTGTTTTAGATCTTGTAATCTTGTGTGTATTAACTGATGAATGATATTTTATTATATTAAAATTCCAATCGGAATTATTTATTGAATTTTCATTAAGATAAAATTTATTACTTTCATCATAATTTAATGGCTTATTAAAATTATTAGTTATACCAGACAATAATTTATTTGATTTTTTTATATAATCATTCGTGATATTTGTATTACAAATAAACATTCTGACATTAAAACTTTCCGTTATAATTTCTTTATTATGTACATTTATAAAATCTGTTTCAAATATACCTCTATGACCACTGGGAGTAATTACATTACCACTAGCTCTCACTTGATAACCTATTTCATCATTCCAATTATAATTTAATTTTAATTTCATATATAATTTTCCTATGTTGGTATTTCTAAATTTTGTGGTGGTCCTTCAGGAACATAACAATTATTTATATGGTTTATCCAATCTCTCTCATCATCATCAGGTCTATGATACATAGTTTCATAATAATCAAATTTTTCTATAGAAAATTTAGGTTCACTTCCATAACAACAACTTTGACCTGAATGCCAATATGTACCCAATGGACATGTATTTGCTGGTCCATTATCTATACATTGATCATAAATCATTCCTGAAATATCTGTAGACAAACCAAATTGTAAATAATGATAATCATTTGGATTTTCAATGTTAGTAGTAATACCATGTCTAGTTATATCTCTCCAATCCTCATCCCAATGTATAATATCTATATCATCAAAATATGTCCAGGAATAATTTGTGTTGTATTCATCATATGGTAATGGCCAACTTCGAAGTCTAATGTTTATAAAATTACACTCCGGAGCAATATCAAAATTCTTTTCGAAATAAGTCCAACTTTGACCATCAGTTGTTTCAGGTACAAACCCCTCATCAAAAACATTATAGGTATATATAGATGAACCTTGTCTTGTTCTATAACATTTTAATTCTATATTCATTCCACCCGAATAATAAGCTATATATTTACCTTTTATTGTAAAACTAGGTCCACCTAAACTCCCCCAGCTTTGCATAGCATGAGTATGTTCAGCAATTAATCTACCAACCAATCTATCCTTTAATCCAGTTGCTACAGTCGTGTCGTTTTGTGATGTTCGGATATGTTGTATACTCCATTCACCAAAACCAGACATAATATCATTATTGTAAGATTCATAAACATTATTATCTATATCATCATACAACGGGTGTCTTGCCTCCCACAGTGTACTACCTTCATCTTCCATATTACCAAACCATAAAATTGATTTACCTAATCTGTACTTAACATTATCATATAGTAAATTAGTATCTATTATATCTGATACAAGATTGGTATTTGATATTGCACTTAAACTTCCATTTCTGGGGAATCGTAAAGAATATGTTAACCACATACCAGAATCATTTTCATTATTATACCATGTATTCAAAAAATCCGATTGATTTAACCAATTTACTTGACTTGGTTCAAACGAACAATGAATAATAAATTTATTAGGATATACGGGATTAGGTGATGAATAATCAGATGGCTTAACCCTTGCATAAGGTTCTCCATCATGTACCGAGTTAATACTAATATCAGGGAAAATGTCTACATTAGTATTTAATAGTTTACTTTTATATGCAAAATTTTCTAATATTCTTCTTCCCAATTCACCTTTAGCTCTTCTTGGTTTATACCTATCTATAATTATAGGAATCAATATAACTTCTCTTAAATTCGATTCTCTATTAAACCGAGTTTTTAATATAACAGAAAACATAGTTTCTATAAAATTTTGATCAAAAATAAAATTACCTAATGAGTGTGCTATAAATTTACCTTTATACCATTCAAAACCTTGTACAACATGTGGGTGATGTCCTATAACCATATCGGCACCCATATCTATATATTTTCTTTTCAATGAAACTATATCACCAGGATCTCTAATAGTCATTGCATCATACACACTATAATTTTCATCTTCAGACATCATAGTATTTTCCATTTCCTGTTGTTCCAAATAATTATTTGTTGAAATTATATTATGTTTGGTGTCTGATAATTCTCTTTTTATTGGATGATTTCTATCACCGGGTGGTAAAGACATCCCTGTAGATGATCTAGATGTTGGTATCCATTCATGTTCTTCCCATGGCCACCATGTATAATCATCAGGTACATAATGTATATATTCATGACCCCAATGTAATTGTACAACTACTATATCAGAATCATTTCTTACAGAATCAATTACTTCCTTTACATTATATTCATTTGCATATGCAAAACCTGGTTTATCATATCCAGAATTTTGATATGGTTGCCCCCAAGAACCATTATTTTGTCCAGTCCTATCACTTACGGATATTAATGTAACTCGTTGTTGTTTTGCCCCCAAGAACAATGGTTGTAAAGATTCATACTTATTCATACCTACACCATTGTATTTTATACCCCAATCATTTAAATGATCAATTGTTTCCTCCATACCTAGAACCATATAATCCATAATATGATTGTTTGCTAAACTAACAGCATCTATATTCAAATTAGATAATATTTGCATATAGCTAGGATTAGATTTCAATAAAAATGTTTTTCTTGGATGAGCATTTACTCTAGGAACTGAAGATGCTGGATTATCTTCACTAGGAAGATAAGCTACTACAGTTTCTAAATTTAATACATTTAATGAATCATCTGGAAAATATTGTTCAACTTCATTAGTTATATGTGCTGGTGGATTAGGGAAATTTTGCATAATACCAGGTACAAGACAATTATTAAGATCATAGTGATTACACATAGTATGTTGATAACAATCATCCACACTATCACATTGTGAACCATAAAATGGTTCAGATGTTAATGTATCATAAACACATACATTATTATAAAATCCGTCACCATCGTTATCTACACTTTCACACGATACATCACAAGTCCATGGATAATCAGCTCCACATGCCCAAGCTCCACCCCAATCAGTTGCAGACGGAAATTCTTCCATTAAACATTCATACTCTTCACACTCAAATCTTCTTCCCCACATTACATCACCAACCCAATTTATTTCTAAATCAGTATCATGTGGTTCCTCTGTACCTTCAACCACCAGACCCTGGAGATTTATAGATTTCCAACCTCTTCTTGTTATTGTATCAAAACCATTAGTAGGTTCTTGTTCAACAACAAAAGTTAATGTTGTGTTATCTTTAATAGGATTACCAATAGTACCTGAATAAGTAAATTCAGTCCTTCCATCAGGACATGGACCATCACACATGGAGAGGGCAGGTATTGCTGACCAGGAACTATTTTGACTTGCATTAATAAGTGTTTTTACACCATATGATGCTGATGGATTTCCAGCTGAATCTTTTATATATAAATCAACAGTTATAGTGAAATCAAATGTATTGAAACCTGTCATTTCATATTCTACATCTATTATAGGATCTCTAGTTATTAATTCAGTAACATCTGTTATATTATCAATAGCTATTTTTCCTGTTGTTCCTGCAGGATTATTATTTTCTAAATTATCATTATCATTGAAATATATAATAGCTTCTACACTTTCTACATCACCATATTTCTTTTCCCAATCAGCTCCAACAGGTAATTTAATAGAATGCCATTCATGCCACGAATACCATCCCTGTAAATCCCACTCATATGTATTTGGATTATACCACCCCTGTCTACCCCATAAAATATATCTTAAAGTTTTATCAACATTTCCATTTGAATCTAAAGTACACAAACCTACACCTGATATTTCTCCTTCATGTATCAACATTGAATCTAACATTAAAACTGTATCTGTATTTAATTCTTTGGGTGTATCAAATTTTTGTATAATCCATGTATCAGAGTTTAATATTAATATATTACCATCACCTATCTCTTGTAGGTTTTGAGTAACATCGTCTAATGTTGTTCCTTCTTCACACATCTGTTGGCTCCATGTGTCTAGGTAACATCCCCCTAACCAATTATTCGTGTAGTAATAATTATTTGCAACTGTTGTACCTCTACCTGGATACCAATTCACATCATCTGTATTTTCTTCACAGGAATCATATGATGTTATACAACCACAGTTAATACATGAGAAAGGTTCTCCAGATAAATCAGAACAAGGAGTTCCTAAATCATATGTACATATATCAATTAAAGAATAAATTAAGTTGTTATGAGCATTTTGAACTAACCAATTATTCATTGAATTTTGATTAGTATCATTCTGAATAAAATCAAAAATGTGGGATTCTACCCAATCATTATTTGCCCAATCCGCAGATTCAAAGTTTTCTTCAATTGTTGGATCTCTTAAATCTATATCATGAGGAGTTCTAAGCTTTATTTTTTCTCTTAAATTATTTCTAGCTTCACTAATTCTTTCATATAATTTACCATTTTTTGACATATATAAATCACCACTTACATTATCTTGGTTGTATAGGTTGATCTGGCATTGGCTCAGCACCACCACCAGTTGTACAGGCCTCATCTCCTCTATTAAAACTATCCTCTTGTAAAATAACTTCAATCTGTTCACCATACTCATTAGATACTATTAAATGGGGGAGACAACCACTCCAATCTTCGAGTGTACTTCCATCATTATCACCTAATCCATCCCAACAATTTTCATATTGTCCAAGATCTCCATCTCTAGTTATAAAAGTAGGATGTCGCCACATAATGGCCATTACATCTGTCCATTCTTCCGTAACTGTAAGAGATTCACAAGATTGTCCATCAGTAGTCATTCCGAAATGTACAACTTCCGTAACTCTTCCTCCAGGTATTAACACATCGATGTCGGATTCCATATACCAATTTTCATGACCAGGTACATATGTGTATGCGGGGTGATAAGGAAAACATCTAGTTGACCATAAAGTTGTTTGTATTCCTAATATTTTAAGTTCTTCTCTTATATTTTCTTCAGCTCCAGGAGGTGCAACAGTATCACCACTCTGCATTACTGGATTATTTTGTGGAACTTTACCTGGTATCATTTTACATCTACTATTAGCTACCAAGTTACCCAATGTACCTGAAGTAACCTGTTTAGTTTGAAAACCATTTTTAGTATCTCTTCTATATCTGGAATCTCTAAAATTAGTACCTGAAATACCTTTTCGTATATAAGAAGATTGATTACCAGTATTAGTATAATCACCTTCAGATAAAGCTCTGAATTGTAACATATAACCTGAAGTATATGGTTGACCAGTAGGTATTATTCTACCTTCAACATATCCAGCTGGTTCATCATAAGTACAACTACCATTATCCCAAATAGTAGTAAATTCATCATCTTGAAGATTGTCATCCGATTGTTGCCAGTTTGGGTGTGTATATACACAATCAGCATCACCAATACCACCATATTCTTCAGGTATACATTGACCAAAATAATCTGGATTTGGTATATCTTGATTTTGATTTCCACAAGATATCTGTCCACCGGAATTAGAACATTTAAAACCCATATAATCACAATCACTATCTTGAGTACAATATGCAAATGGTGATATTTGGCCAGAACAAGCATTAAACATCATATTACAATTACCAGAACCTACACATTGTACTTGACATTCTCCAAAAGTCCATACACCATAATTATTTGCTTCTGGATCTGAACATCCAGCACATACACAATTAGAACAATTATAACCATTCTCTTGATTACATAATGAACAATCGTTAGTCCCCCCCATAATACCACAATCATCAACTACTTGCATATTTAAATTATAATCAAGTCCCGTAGGATTTCCTCCATCAACTCTCTTACCAATAGTAAACCAACCAGTTACAGACATTATACCAAAACCAGGTATTTGTGACGTCCACATACCTGATATAGTACCATCTGCTTGAACTGCCCCGAAATAACCAGTATTGTTAAATCCCATTTGAAACATTCCTTCCTCTGTAAATGTTAATGAGTAATATGGTTGACCTTCCGCATCTTCAAAATCTCTTAAATCTATTACAACCTCTGGCCACCCTTGTTCACCAGGATTAGATGTTGGCATTGTATATGTAGTATTTGTCTGTCCAGGAGTACCCTTATCTTCTGGAGGTATATATTCATTTTCGTCAGTATAAGTTCCTGTACCAAATTGTTCTACTTTAATTCCTTTAGAAGGATACCATTTAAAATAATCATCGGGACCTGGTCCATCATCGTAAGTTGAACCATATTTTTCTATAGAATAACCACCATATGGTCCAGCAGTTATCATTGGCCATCCAGAAATATCATGATTACTATCTCCCGGTTTAAATCCTTTAAAATCTACACAATCCACAGGCATATTATTATTATCTCTTAATAAAAGATCTTCACCTGGATTATATAAATGTTCCAAACGACCATCTGACTTTACTAAATTCCATTCAAATAAAGTTTGTCCGGCTACTAATCCATAATAAGATGGATCAATTGCAACATGAGCTTTAGGTGCACTAGCAAGCATTTCATCTAAACTATAACAGGGGTCGAGGGTACTACAAGCTACACCAGATTGTGGATGGGTAATCTCCTCACCATCTGGACCCCAGTAGTTACATTCACCTATCTCACCATCTTCAACAGGTTCTCCATCAATAGGATCTAAACATTGTACATTACAAGTCCATGGTGTTTCTGCTGTACAATGTGTCATTTGAGGTCTGGCAATAACTATATAATCGTAAGCTCCAATGGAAGTACCTTCAGGAAATTCAAAACCAATACCTCGTGTAAATTTCCACCCACTAATATCAACAGCAGCATCACTATCATTATATATTTCAATATATTCTTGAGTATATCTTCCAGGAGTAGCATGTATTTCTGTTATTTGTACTCCTCCTCCAGAATCATTAATTTGATCTAAATATGTTAAACTTGCACAAGCATTTCTTGTAGAACCAGTTTCGTCATCACCTGGTGGATCTGTACCCCATGTGTTTTGATTATTAAATAGATTCTTCATATCTAAACCAGGTTGAGTTTTATCAAATCTTTGTTTGAATAATAGTTTTGCACCTACAGCTTCTTTTCCGGAATGTAATACATCCGAAATTTCATTTTCGTGATAAAAAGCACTTAATCCAAAAAGTGGTTCTAGCGGTTGATAAACATTACCAGAATTGCTAGTAGGGTTAGCAGGACTGTATTGGAATTGTGGTGTTATAAAATAATTAAAAGCTTCTTGTCTAAATCCTATTCCATGTTGATTATCTATACCAAATGTCATAACCAACTCCATATCCTCACCCAAATTCTGTAACTGATATAGACAAGAACCATCATTATATTGAGCATCAGGATCATAATTCCAAGCATTTTCGTTTGTACAACCATAAGTTACTTCATCCTGTAACATAACAAAATCATCAGTCCAACTACAACTACCTTCTGCTGAATCATAATTACAATAAAAGAAGTTACTGTAAGTAACACCTTCTATCTCATCAATTGCTGAATATCCCAGTGTACCATCAATTGTAGCATGTGCATATGAACCTACCCAGGCACTCCATACTATGCCTCCATTTGGTAATAAAATATCCCATGGTTGATTAGGAGTTGAGTATCCAGGTAATCTACACCAATAAGTAACACTATCTAATGTCCAAATTTGACATGTAAATGTTTGTGTATTACCATCTGTATCATGTTCTGGATAATAAACACAACTACCATCATCTTGAGTTGCTAACTCATTAAAATTGACAGCTTCTCCATCCATACAACCTGATGGATCATATGGTATACAAGTAAAATCATCCCAATAAGGACATGTACCAACATTAGCTCCAGGTTGTATACTATCAACATAATAATCAAAACAATTTATTGTACCTGAACAACCGGTCATTTCCCAAGTATGATCTGATTCATGGCTAGTAGACAAACAATTACAACGATATGTTGGTGGTAAAGCTGTTCCTTGATCATCACCTGACATATCCTCTACACACAGATTAATTGGCTGACTAGCTTCACCACTACTACAACCACATTGTGAATAAGGATATAAAGCAGCTGCTGTATTTGGCCAACTATTTGGTTGATTCGGGAAATTTGTTGGGAGAAGATTTGACCAACCATCTTGTACTAATAATAAATTTTTCTCTTCATATCCACGACACTTATAACCCACACCATATGTTTCTCTTGAAGATGTTCTATTACTTCCTCCACCATCTTGATTTAAATTTCTCCATGTGATATAATCATCAACTAATGGTAAACCATTCCAGAAATGACCATCAGATGCATTTGTAACTTGGTTACTATTTGTAGATGCACAAGCTTCATTACCTGATGTAAAAGCCCATACCTCACTTGGTACTCCATCACAGAAATGGCCAGAGTTATCCCAATTAGTACACATTGTCACATGTGTTCCATCAGTACATATAGCTCTTACGTGATCAATTAATAGACCACCTGCAGTATCAGTACCATAAACAGTGTCACAACCATGGTGATCTGCTATAGGAGGATACCAACTTTCTCCCATCCCCCATTCTATACTTGAACATAACTGACCAAGATTGTCCCAGTTGGATGAATAACCACACCATCCCTGGGGTGAATTTTCAGTACCTGCACACACACTACCAACACCGAGTTGTTCACATTTGTGTAAACATGATGTACCGCCATAATTAGGACATACATTGTTACACATATCCCAATCCCCATAATAACCACCTGGTCCACCATCCTGATGCATTTCAGGACAAAAATATGTTTGATAACTAGTAGGATTTCCATTCTGAGCCCCTCCTTGTTGATCATAACACATAAGTGGATGTTCTACTTCACCTGAAAAAGGCTCTAAATCTAAACATGAATCATCAAAAAGTTCAAAACAAAAACTTTCACCATGTTCACTATGACAACCAACTCCATCTGTCCATGTACAATCATTATTACAATTGGAACATTCAGTTTGGTTCAAGTCACAACAGGTTTCTCTTGGAGGCTGTGCCCAAGTATACTTATCACTCATAGCTTCAGGTGCATTAAAATCTAAAAATATTTGATTCCAACACGTCATACCATCTGGACCGGGAGTAAATAAATCAACAGCATGTTCGTTTGGAACAACTAATCTACATTTGTGTGAAGCATTAACACTTTGATTCCCGGTATCTTCTATCCACTTCGATGGAGTAATAACAAACTCTGGTGTACCTTCAGAAGAATTTGGCCAATCCCAATAATCATCTGGTTTACAAGTACACATAGAAAAGAATCCAACAGATTCACATAAAATTTCACCATCAATTATAACAGGACCTCCAGTACCAGTACCCCAACCTTGAGTAGTACAAGATGAATCAATAACATCTTGAAAATCATAACCACAATAATATGGGTGTACATAATCCGGAATGGGTGGGATATAATCAAGATAATTAGGATCAATACCACAAGGAAATCCTTCAGGAGCAACATCTTCCCAATCAGTCCATTGATCATCATCAACATCTTCTATTATATATTGAAATACACCACCAATTCCATATCCATCAGGATACTCTCCACCAGTATACCAGGGTAATATTATATCATCATATGGTTGTGTAGCTATACAAGGCCATAACATTCCACTAGATCGTGAATAGGTTTCTCCTGATAACTCATCTTCCCATTGAAAAAGTTTTTGTATATAAGAAAATTGTGGAGTACCATATATATCACCAGCAGATTTACCCCAAGATTTCTCAAGTACTCTATAAAAATCACTGTCTATTGTACATGCATATTCTGAACCAACTGAGCTGGTATTCCAAAGGTCACTTAAATATGAACCATCTGGACAAGGATTATTACATTCTAATTGTGAAGTACATCCTAAATGAGATGGACAATAACCTTCAGCTTGAAAAAATGTATCACAAGAAAGTTCACCTTCACATAAATAACTATCCTCTGCATATATACAAGTACCATTATCATAGTTAGCTTGTGGATTATAATTATAAGCTCCAGCATCCATACATCCACCTAAAGGCTTTTCCTCTTCTTGTTCATATTCACAACAACAATTAGGTCCAGGTGTAGTACAAAATATATTACCATTAGTTCCATCACATTGTTCAGTTACCAGTGGGTCATAATTAATAGCCGAATCATCATTACATCCTACAACAGGATATTCACAATTACCAGCAGATTGACAATCATATGCTCCACCTTGTCCACATTCTCCACATAGTGGATCACAATTGTCTGCGTCTGGGTCTATACAATCAGCTTCATAATATTCACAAGAGCCATCATCTTGTGATGCAGATGGATCCCAATTTGTAGCTCCTGAATCAGTACATCCCCAACAACTATAATCACAAGAACCATCGTCACATAAAGCTTCAGAATCATAATTACAGGCATCTGTAGCAGTACAACCTATATATGGTCCATTTACTTGTTCAACTGTTATTGAATTGTTCGTTCCACAATTACAACTACAAGCATTATGATATCCACACCAATTAGTTGCACAACCATAAGAACTCCGTCCAGGATATACAGTTCCATTGTCACCTCTCACATCACCATTTTGATCTTCACATTGCATAGATGTATATTCATAACCACAATTACTACCACAATAGTCATCACACATACCCCTACATCTTGCAGTTCCTGATGTACCATAACAAAATCTACAATCACCTAAATTGGATGGATTACAAGTTCCACTCGAAACAGTTACATTAGTTATTTCATAACATGCACATGAGGGATAATTAATGTCATTATCACCATCACCCCCTCCTAAATCATAACTACCACAACAAGACCAACAATCACCCATACATTGTCCTGCGACACAAGGTCCTACTACCCACTCTCCACCATAATGTATATAATTACAACATGATGTAAAGTCACAACTAGAACCTTCTTCTACCCAGTTGCAATTATTAGTAAAGAAATTTCCTGATGGACAACCACAACTCCATTGAGATCCTCCAGTACAATCTACGGATTGTGTATATGTATGACATTGACCATTACAAGGCATATAATTCTCCTAAATATAATTCTTATCACATATAAATATATAAAGAAAAAAGTTATTGCTAAATATATTGCTTTTAGAATTTCTATTTGATATTTATAATAAAGAAACGAGGAATTAATGAAGAGAAAATTCAAAATAATATCAGAAGACTTACAGAAAAATCTTATAGAGTTTTTAGATGAGATTCAATTTGATGCAGCTAAAACTAAAGATGAAAAGGATTCTATGCATATAATTAATTTCTGCAGTTGGGCTATAAAAGAATTACTTGATAGTTATGATGGTTATTTAAGAGAAGAACCTAAAAAGAAATCAAGAGACCAATACAGAGATGAAACATTTATGGATTGGAATCTACCTGAAATGGATGATGACGAATACGAAAAACTTGTAGATTCATTTGATGCTTTCCTACGGAGTTGGGAAAAGGAATATAATAAAAAGAATCCTAAAAAGAAACAGATTGAAGATAGACCAAAGTTTAATAGACCTCATATAGAAGATGTGGTAGAATATATGTCACTATCAGAGATAGAAGAATATCTCAAAGATGATCCCGAACTTACTAATCAAGAAAGATTTGAATTATATTATGATGAGAGGGAAAGACAGAAAAGAATAGAAGCAAAAAAGAAAGCTGATAAAGGATCAGTTTCATATGATAAAATGTTAAAGAATTTAGGAATAAACCCATCGGATAAGTCGGAGAATGATAAAAAAAACTAAAATAGGTTTCACTTGTAGTTGTTTTGATTTGTTACATGCAGGACATATTCTTATGTTGAAAGATGCTAAAGAACAATGTGATAAACTAATAGTAGGTTTACAAACAGATCCAACCATAGATAGACCAGAAAAGAATAAACCAATACAATCATACGAAGAAAGATATATTCAGTTAGAAGCTGTAAAGTATGTTGATGAGATTATCAAATACGAAACAGAAAATCAACTATATGGTATATTATATGATTTAATGCCTGATGTTAGGATACTTGGTTCAGATTATAAAGGCGGATACTTTACAGGTATAGATATACACGGTATAGATATATACTATCACCATAGAGATCACGATTATTCTTCAAGTGGTTTGAGAGAAAAGATTAAGAAGCTTTCGTAGTATCTTTAAGCTTCGTATAACCTTCCTGTAATTTAGATATTATTTCAGGTATTACCTTTACAGATAATGCTATACCCTTCTTGGTAGGTTTATATTCACCAGTACCTTCTTCCTCATAATGAACTCTTAAATCAATATATTTATGACCTTGATATTCATTAAGGCTTATTAATATCTTTTCTTTACTATTCTTTGTTACTTCACCTATTAATGTTTCACTCATTCATTTCTCCAATCTTTCTTGTGTTTTCTTTTACGTGTATACTTCTTCTTATCTTTATGTTTACGAGTACCTATATCAGTACCCATAAAGAAATTCCTACTTACCTGTTTTATCATAAGTGCCTGGTCATTCAGATAATCTAACATCTGTTGCATCGTTTTCTTTTTGTTTCGTTTTTTTCTTCGTTTACCCATAAGTAAGAAAAGGTCCCTGTCGCTTATAATATTTTAAATGTATTATGATTCCACGATTTCCAGTTAATTTTATCGTATCTCTTTAATACATCCTTAACTAATCTAATCATCTTATCAGAGTTACCACATAAAATAGTAAGTGGCGGTTGCTCTAATAGGATAAAGTTCTCTACTAATCTATCCACATCGGCGTGTCTAACACCATGTAAATCTAATACTTTAGACATACTCTCTAACTCCAGTACCTACATGTTGTAAATACCATTGTTTTTTATCGGTGTCATACCAAGTATAAGGATTAGTAGCATCTTCCTTCCAACCAAATTGTGAATAGTATTTGTAATCCTTCCGTAACAGATTAGCCCTATGTGACGAATGAAACTCAAAATCACCTAACCAGTGTGGATATATAATAGGTTCAGTAATATCTTCTAACTTCATATTATTATTATAACCTCTATTAATCCATTCTTCTATACACATATTATGGTATAGTTGTAAAGCTGGTTCATATCCATCCCACATACGAGTGATAGGATGATTAATCCAACCTTTAGTGTTGGTTCTCCCAAGTAATACATTA
>MDSZ01158467.1_pt1 | contig 15357 bp, 16 predicted proteins | sample 811201 | NCBI WGS metagenome assembly MDSZ01 (sample SAMN05326647, study PRJNA326480) | marine metagenome | isolation source: seawater | place: Indian Ocean: North | collected 2010
TAATAATTACCGCAACAGTTTTATCATCCACTAATGCTAATGGTCCATGTTTTAACTCGGCAGCAGCAAATCCTTCTGCATAATTATAACACAACTCTTTCATTTTAAGAGCACCCTCTATAGCTACAGGATAATTGTATTGTCTTCCTATAAATAAAAACTTTTCATATTCCTTATACTTCTTAGCTATCTTTTTTATCTCTTTATCTTTCTTCAGTGTTGCTTTAATTTTATTTTCGATTTTACTTATATCATTAACAATATATTTCCTTAATTCGGCATGAGTAATCCAATCCTCCTGCTGCTGATCTATCCACATAGCCATTAATAACAATGACATAACTTGATTATTAAAAGCCTTAGTACTAGCAACCCCTATTTCTAAACCAGCCTTAATATAAATTCCCCCATCCGTCAATCTCGTAATAGAAGAATTAGCACTATTACACATTCCAATAATCTTACATCCTTTTTTCTTTGCTATCTTCAAAGCAGCAATAGTATCTGCAGTTTCTCCTGATTGACTGATACCTATCACGATATCATTCTTATATATGTTATTTATTTTTCTATATCTGAACTCACTAGCATATTCAACACTAACTTTCTTATTTGTAAACTCTTCTATATAATATTTGCCTAATAAACCAGCATTATAGCTTGTTCCACAAGCAATTATCGTAATATGATTAGCTTTTTTGAAATCCTTTTTATTATTTAACAATCCGCCCAACACAACTCTATATCCATCAATTCTTCCTGCTAAACAATTCTTTATACTTACAGGTTGTTCATATATTTCTTTCTGCATAAAATAATCATACTTACCTTTTTCTGCTTTCAGCCATTGACTTTTAATTTTTTCTATTTTATGATTTGACACTTGATTTCTAGTTATATCATATGTTTCAATTTTATTATCTATCTTTACGATAGTATCATCTTTTATATAAACTACTTCCTTAACATCTGAAGGAAACGCACAAGTGTCTGAAGCCACATAATAATCTCTTTTACTTTTATTAAATCCAATTATTAATGGACTTCCATTCTTTGCACATACCATCTGATTATCATTATGTCTATCTATCACTATAAACGCATAAGCCCCCACTACTCTGCTTAATGCTAACTTAACCGCCCCATATAAATCTACTCCATCGTTCATGAAGTGATCATATATTAGATACAATAAGATCTCAGTATCTGTGTCAGAAAGGAAATCATATCCCTTTTTTTCTAATTCTTTTTTTAATGTTATATAATTTTCAATAATTCCATTATGAACTATTGCTAATCTGTTATCTCGTGTCAAATGAGGATGAGCATTTCTTTTAGAAGGTCCACCATGCGTAGCCCAACGAGTATGACCAATACACAATTCAGAAGATGGTCTTAACTCTATCTTCATCATCAAATCTGCCACACAACCAGCTTGCTTTACTAAATGTATAGTCTTATCATTTATATATGCTATACCTGCACTGTCATATCCCCTATACTCTAATTGTTCTAATCCTATTACAGTTCTAAAAACAGCATTACCATTCCCTTTATATGCCATTATACCACACATAAAATCACCTACCTAGTGCTTTTATACCATCCGATGGTTTCCCTAATTCCCGTTATAAAATCTGTCTTAGCTTCCCAAGACAACAACTCTTTACACCGAGAAGTATCTAAACACCTTCTAGGCTGACCATCAGGCTTACTATCATCCCATATTACTTTTCCTTCAAAACCCATATGTTCACAAATAATAGTAACTAATCTTTTAATAGTAATTTCCCCAGCACCCCCTAAATTAATAGGTAATGGATCATTGAAATCACTTTCCACAGCAGCACAGATACCCTTAGCAGCATCCTTTACATACAAGAATTCTCTACTAGCTTTTCCACTTCCCCAACAAACTATCTCTCTTTCCCCTTTAACCTGAGCATCCCTAACCTTCTTTATAATAGCCGGGATAACATGACTACTATTTTCATCAAAATTATCCCCAGGCCCGTATAGATTCACAGGAAGCAGCACATTACTATTTAATCCGTATTGTTGTTTATATCCCTGCAACATTGTGATAATAGCCTTTTTAGCTATACCATAAGGAGCATTAGTCTCTTCTGGAAATCCATTCCACAAATCATCTTCCTTAAAAGGTACAGGACAATTCTTAGGATAACTACACACAGTCCCTATATGAACAAACTTATCTATATCATATTCCCTACTAACTTCCACTAGGTTAACACCCATCATAATATTATTGTAGAAAAAACTCCCAGGATTTTCTTTATTAGCACCAATTCCACCCACTTTTGCTGCTAAATGAATAACAATATCCGGTCTAATTATATCGAAAACTTTGCTCACATTATCCTTGATGGTTAAATCAAATTGGCTACTTCTAGGAACATATATCTTGTATCCTAGACTAGATAGTTCGGTAGCCACATGAGATCCTAAAAAACCAGCACCACCTGTTAAGAGTACCATTTTACTCATTCTATTTTCCTTTCGTACCTGGGTCTACCCTTAGATTTTTCGATTTTTAAATTGCGTCTCTGCCTACGCACCATGCTAGATGAGATGTTTTGACCTGTCATTTCACTAAGTTTATCAGCAATAATTTTATCGGAATATTTTAGATAATGGTGTTTTATATATGATAGTTCGCTATCTGACCATTTTTTATAGACCATAACCATACCTCAACTTGACTAAATTGGCCGTTTATCTACTATTATCATAGAGAAAATATTCTTTTATGCAAGGAAAATTATGAACAGACCTAAAATAGTATCTTCCACATTAAAGGTCACAGCATCTGAAGACTTAGATTTGGGGCCTATGCAGGAGAGTGTAAACCAGAAATCTATCGCAGAATTAATAGATGAGCAAGAAAAAAACCAAAAAGAAAAAGACAAGCAAGAAGAAGAAGACAACGAAGAAAACAGCGAAGACACAACTCAAGCCAAAGAAGAAAGCTCGTAAGAATTTAGTAAAGAAGAAAACTAAACGATCTAGCAAGGTTCTTGAGTCTGAGTTTCTAGCTGTACTAGATAAGATAACGAAGAAACTTATTCACAAGTTTCGTTTCGGATATCATAGCACGGAAGATATGAAACAGCAAGCATCGATCTTCGCACTAGAAGCCCTAGATCGATATGATGGCAAAAGGCCATTAGAAAACTTTTTATGGACTCATGTGCGAAACAGGTTGTTTAATTTCAAACGAAACAATTATCAGCGTCCGGATAGTCCTTGTATTGGCTGCAAGTTTCATGATAAGAAACTAGAGAAAAGTGAAAGTGGATGTTTAGAGTTTACGAATAAAATAGACTGTCATTTATATAATAATTGGTTCAAGAGGAATGAGAATAAAAAGAATATTATGCAACCATCTTACATCGAAAATGAACAAGAGTATTTTTCTAGTAAGTTTGGTTCTGATATTGCAGGAGATAAGGAGATTGTAGAATTCTTAGACGCAAATATAGAGGCTGAATTTAGGGAGTCTTATTTAAAACTAAAGCACGGAACAAAAGTCAATAAAGACAAATTCGATAAATTAAAAGCACACATATTAACATTACTTAGAGACTATAATAAATAACATGAGTGAAGGACCTAAAAAAAGAGGAAAGCTTAGCCTAGATGAAGAAAAATTCATTAGGGAAAATTATGGTCATTTAGATATAGATGAGATATCTGAACATCTTAATCGAAGTACTGCTCCTATTAAAAAATACATTGAGCAAAATAATGTTTTTGCCAATTCCGAAGAAGCAAAAGACTATGAAACTATTAGACAAAAATTACACGCTAAATCTTTTTGGAATGAAATCAGAAATCAATTCGATGAAGAAACAGGAGAATTAGAGTATTTTGAAAGTACTTGGATTAATCTTATTAAGCAGTTTCGGGAAGATGTTTTACCAGCAGAAGAATTACAGATTAAGCAATTTATTACAATTGACATACTAATTAATCGAAGTATGAAGGAAAGAAAAAGGCATATTAAAGAAACCGAAAAGCTACAAAAAAAGGTAGATGACGAATATGCATTACCGGAAGACCAAAGAGATACAGCTAGATTGACAAGTTTAGAAACACAATTAAGTTTTGCTAGAAACAGTATTGCTAATTATACAAATGAATATACAAAACTTTTAAACGAGCAACAAAAGATAAGCAAAGACTTAAAAGCTACAAGAGAACAAAGAATCAAAAGAATTGAAGATGGCAAAAGTAGTTGGATTGGACTAATACGAATGCTAGAAGATGAAGACATTCGTGAGAGAGAAGGCAAAGAAATGGAAATTTTAAAGCACGCTACAGACACATTTAAAGACAAGCTAACAGAATATCATGAATATGAGGATGGTGTCGTCGATCGACCCTTTTTAACTCCAGAGGATACTATTAATGAATAATAAAACAGCCAATAAAACAGCATGTGTTACAGGAATAACGGGCCAAGACGGTAGCTATTTGGCTGCTTCTTTGTTGTCTAGAGGCTACAGGGTTATAGGGTTACATCGTCGTAGTAGTACAAATAATTTTATTAGAATTAGAGAGTTTATTGGACATCCGTTTTTTGAGCTACAAGAATTTGATCTAACAGATAGTTCCAGTATCATGAACGCTATCATTAAATATGAACCTGTAGAGTTTTATAATTTAGCAGCACAGAGTCATGTAGGTACTAGTTTTGGGCAACCCAATACAACATTTTGTGTTAATACACATGGAGTAATCAATATCCTAGAAGCCATTAGGAATACAGATCCTAAGATTAAATTTTACCAAGCTAGTACGAGTGAAATGTTTGGTTCTAACTATACATCTAAGGACGGAAAGAAATATCAGAATGAAGAAACAGACTTTTCTCCACAAAGTCCTTATGCTGTAGCTAAAGTTGCTAGCCATCAGATGGTCAAACTATATCGAGAAAGCTATGGGCTGTATGCTTGTAGCGGTATATTATTTAATCATGAAAGTCCAAAACGAGGAGAAAATTTTGTAACGCGAAAAATTACCAAATATATAGGTCAGTTAGTTAACGGTAAAGTAGACGATAAACTGAAGCTTGGTAACACCGAATCCTGTAGAGATTGGGGTCACGCTAAAGACTATGTTGAAGCTATGCGTATGATGTTAAACCAAAAAGAAGCTGATGATTACGTCATAGCAACTGGTGAAACGCATAGCGTGCAAGAATTCTTGCAAGCAGCATTTGATATGGTTGGTTTAAATTACCAAGATCACTTAGAAATAGATCCTGACCTATATCGTCCAGCGGAAGTAGATTATCTGCTGGGTGATGCAAGTAAAGCCCAAAAGCACTTAGGCTGGACACCCCAAATATCATTTAACTTACTAGTAAAAGAAATGGTAGAATCAGACGTTAGGTTATATAGTGATTAGAAATTTTCAAGACCCTTTGTATAAGGATTTTAGAAGAAAAGTTTTAGCCAGAGACAGAAGGCAATGTCAATGGCATGGGTGTAATAGTAGAAAGAAATTAAACGTACATCACATTAAAACTTGGGCTCAATGTCCAGGATTAAGATATGACACGAATAACGGTATAACATTATGTAAAGCCCACCACGATATGATTAAAGGTGTAGAACATCTTTATGAAGCGGTTTTCCTAAAAATAGTAGCTAATAACAATGGAAGAAAATGAATTTAAAATAATAGTTGATACTAGAGAACAACAGCCATGGCATTTTAAAAACTATGCTACAGCAGTAAGCAAAGTTGATACCGGAGATTATACAGTTGAAGGATTAGAAAAAATAGTAACTATTGAACGCAAAAAAAGCGTTAATGAATTTGCAAACAACATAACAGAAAAACGTTTTAAAGATTGGGTAGGGCGACTTTCAGAAATTGAGTTTCCTTTTGTGTTACTAGAATTTAGCCTTACAGATATATTAAATTATCCCATAGGTTCTAATATTCCCAAAAGAATGTGGAATAAAATAAAAATTCGTCCGAATTATATAATTAAGAATTTACTTGAGTTAAATTTGTATTATAATATAAATGTAGTACTTTGTGACAATCATAGGAATGCCGAGCATTTAGCAGAGCAAATTTTTAAAAGAGTTTATTATATAGACAAAAATAGGAGAAAAGACGATGATAAGGCTTAATAATCCAGTAACTATACAAAGACCGGCTTATACTGATCAAAGAACTAATCAGGTGGTAACTCCAGAGCCATTTCAGGTTCAAGATTTAGTAGTGGTGTTTTATGATCAAGAATCTAACAGTAATCTTGGAGCCCAGATACAAGGCTTCCCAACAAATGTAACTTTATACTTTGGTGAAGACTATAAGAACTTAGGAGATAATCGTTCATTATCTGGACTGAAAGCAAAATTATTAGAAATTTTAGGAGATGACCCACAAAAGTTTTTACAAAATCTATTTCCAGCCACTTTAGAATCTGTTCCTAACGGACCAGGAAGTATTTTAAGTGGTATGATTAGTGCTATGGGAATTAAAAGTACTCCTAATTGCAGTTGTCGAAGACATGCTATTGAAATGAATACTAATGGTCCAGAATGGTGTGAAGAGAATATGGGAACTATTTTAAATTGGTTGCAAGAAGAAAGTACAAAAAGAAAACTTCCTTTTATTAGATCTGTAGCTAAATTAATGGTACAAAGAGCTATTAATAGATCTCGCAGATTGTTAGCTAAAGAAAAAGCAAATGGCTGATAATTCAATTTATGATGACGCTTGGTTAGGCTTAGGCGATCTAGACAAAATAAAGATAGATCGTAATCCTATGATTCATAGGAGCAAAGAAGATATAGAAAAACCTGATGTTCATTTGATGAGATTGGTGAGAGATCCTGAGTATTTGGGATCTACAGTTAAGATGCTTTTCAACATTCAGCTACATCCTATTCAAGTAGCAATTCTGCAAGAGTTCTGGCTTCGTCCATTTCCTATGTTTGTTGCAAGTCGTGGTTTTGGTAAATCTTTCTTAATGAGTTTGTATTGTATATTGAAATGCACTTTTAATCCAGGTACTAAGATTGTTGTTGTTGGTGCTGCATTTAGACAGAGTAAAATTATATTTGAATACATGGAAACGATATGGAGAAATAGTCCTATTCTTCGTAGTATTTTCACAGGCAATGAAGACGGCCCAAGAAGAGATGTGGATAGATGTACAATTAGATTAGGAGATAGCTGGACAATTGCTGTGCCTATGGGCGACGGTAGTAAAATTAGAGGACTAAGAGCACATATTATTATTGCGGATGAATTTGCGTCTATATCTCCAGACATTTACGAAACTGTTGTTGCTGGTTTTGCTGCTGTTAGTGCTACACCTATAGAGAATGTTAAATTCCAAGCAAAGAAGAAAGCGATGATAGAAGCAGGAGTTTGGAATGAAGACTTAGAAAATTTGGCTACTACAAAAAGCAATCAAGCTATTATCACAGGAACGGCAGACTATGGTTTTAAACACTTTGCTCAGTATTGGAATAGATACAAAAGAATCGTTGAAAGCAAAGGAGATAAGCAAAAACTGGAAGAAATTTTTAAGGGGGAAGTCCCTGAAAATTTTAATTGGAGAGACTATAGCGTGATTAGAGTGCCGTACGAGCTGATACCTAAGGGGTTTATGGACGATAAACAAGTAGCTAGAGCCAAAGCTACTATTCATACAGGCATATATAATATGGAATATGCGGCTTGTTTTGTCAGCGATAGTGATGGATTTTTTAAGAGAAGTCTAATTGAAGCATGTGTGGTGAACGAAGAAAACCCGATTATTATTAACGAGGAAAAAATATTATTTGATGCTGTAACTACAGGTAAACCAGAAAGACAATATGTGTACGGGATTGACCCAGCTTCGGAAAAAGATAATTTTAGTATTGTTGTGCTAGAGGTACATCCAACTCATACCCGAATAGTTTATGCTTGGACTACAAATAGAGGTAATTTTAAAGATAGACAAAAAACAGGGCTAGTAGAAGAATATGATTATTACAGTTTCTGTGCTAGAAAAATACGCAACTTAATGAAAGTGTTTCCAGCTAGCTTGATAGGTTTGGATGCGCAAGGTGGTGGTATAGCTATAGAAGAGGCTTTACATGATCCAAATAACTTGCAAGATGGAGAAAATTTAATACTACCAATTATAGATCCAAATAAAAGGAAAGAGACAGATGATCAAGCAGGTTTACATATTTTAGACATGGTACAGTTCGCAAAAGCTGACTGGATATCACAAGCTAATCATGGGCTAAGAAAAGATTTTGAAGATAAAGTCTTACTATTCCCTAGATTTGATAATCTCACGCTAGGTCTTGCACTAGAAAAGGAAGGAAAGAATATTCTAGATGCGTCTTTGGACAACCTATATGATAGCGTTAGTGATTGTATTTTAGAAATTGAAGAATTAAAAAATGAACTCACCACTATTGTTATGACACAAACCAGCACAGGACCAAATGCTAGGGATAGATGGGATACTCCGGAGGTCAAACTGCAAAATGGTAAGAAGGGAAGATTAAGGAAAGACCGTTATAGTTCTTTACTAATAGCTAATATGATGGCTAGAACTGTTAAGCGTCCAGAGAATAAGCCTTCTTTCGATAATATTGGTGCTAATCTAAGAGATGTAGGAAAGCAAAGCGGAGATATGTACAAAGGACCAGAATGGTTTACTTCGTCAGTAAATAGCGAAGATATTTATCTTGGTGTATATAGAAAATAATCAATCGTATTGCAATACCATTAGAATCTTATTATAATAAATTATGACAGATAACAATAAAGATCAGAATAAAGTAATCAAAGACGCTCAACCTGAGCCTACAGAAGCGTATGTTTTTTGGGATGATGATGCTTCTAGTAAAGAAAAGGCTATGAAAGCTTCTGGTGAGGCTTTAGAAGAATATGGAATGGTACATTCAGCTAAGGCTGGAAGATTTCGTTCTGATTTTTCTGGTTTAGATACTGCAACAGACGGAAGACCAGGGCTTACTCGCAGTGATTATGATTATTTTAGGGAACATGAAAAAGTTCCTACGAAAATTAAAAACATTCTTGGCAAGGCAGATGACATTTATCAAAGAGTTGGTTTAGTAAAAAATGTTATAGATCTTATGGGTGATTTTGCAAGTCAAGGTATTAGGCTTGTTCACAAAGTAAAGAAAACGGAAAGGTTTTATCAGGAATGGTTTAGAAGATGTAATGGTAAGGATAGAAGTGAAAGATTTTTAAACAATCTGTATAAGAGTGGAAATATTGTTGTTAATAGACAAACAGGAAAACTAAGTACCAAGTCTATTCAGCAGATGTATGCAGCTAATGCAGCAGCAGATATTAATATTCTTTCATTAGATTCTTCAGTCAAGGCTAGAGAAATTCCTTGGATTTATACTTTCATCGATCCTATTTATGTCGATGTTTCTGGTGGGGCAGCAGCTTCTTTTGTTAGAAATAAAAAGTACGAGCTGACTCTTCCAGCTTCTTTAAGAAAGATGATTAAAAATCCTAAAACCGAAGGTGCTAAAGAGATTATTCGTAATTTACCCGAAGCTATTATCAAAGCGGCTGAGTCTAAGCAAAAATATCCTTTAGATCCTGAAACCACTTTAGTATATCATTACAAAAAAGATGATTGGCAAAGCTGGGCCTATCCTATGATTTATGCAATCATGGATGATATTACGGTTATTGAGAAATTAAAACTAGCAGATATGGCAGCATTAGATGGTGCTATTTCTAATATTCGTATTTTTAAGTTAGGTAATCTAGAACACAGAATTGCTCCTACAAAAAGTGCTACAGCTAAATTAGCACAAATTCTTGGGAATAATGTTGGTGGAGGCACAATGGACTTAGTATGGGGTCCAGATATTGAGTTATTGGAAAGTAGAACTAGTGTTCATCAATTTTTAGGGGAGGGTAAATATACTCCTCATCTTAATAGCGTATATGCTGGACTAGGTATTCCTCCAACTCTAACGGGAACATATGGTGCGGCGGGTACAACTAATAATTTTATTAGCCTAAAGACATTAACTCAAAGACTACAGTATGGTAGAGATGTGCTAGCAAAATTTTGGGAAAATGAAATTCGTATTGTACAAAAGGCTATGGGTTTTCCTTCGCCAGCTACGATAGAGTTTGATAAGATGGATTTAAGTAATGAGGAGTCAGAGAAGGCATTGTTAATTCAACTTGCTGATAGAAATATTATATCTGAAGAAGTTCTCAAAACTCGTTTTGGTTTTAATGACGATATGGAAAAGACAAGAGTTAAACGAGAAAGCAAAGCTAGAAAAAATAAAAAGATGCCACAAAAATCTGGTCCATTTTCAGACAATACATTCGATTCTTCTTTAAAGAAAATTGCTTTACAATTAGGGCTTGCTACGCCAAGCGAAGTTGGCTTAGATCTGTTACCTAAAAAAGAGGGAGAAAAGAATATAGTAGAAATTAAGGAAGAACTCAATCCTAAGAAAGAACCAAACACTACAGGTGTTCCTGGTCAGGGTAGACCTAAAAATTCTAAAGACAGTGAAAAGCGTAAGGATAGAACATTTAATCCACAAACAGGTGCTGGATTGATGTTGTGGGCTACTAAGGCCCAAGATGATATTGCAAAGGAATTGAATCCTATACTTTTACAATTTTATCAGAAGAAAAATCTTCGAAGCTTATCTAATCAAGAATATGATGAGCTAGATAATATTAAAACCAAGGTATTATTTGCAATTGATCCTTATACTAAAATCACTAGCGAGCTAGTTAAAGATTGCTTAACGAAAGTAAATAGTACTAGCATTAATTCGTCCATGTCCTTGTATAAAAAATGGCAATATGATTTACAGGCAAAAATAAATAGCGAAATGTCAATTGATGATCAAAAACAGGCCAAAGCTATATTTTATAGTTTGGTGTATAGAGAACTTGGCGCAACTCCGGAGAAACAATAATGCTTATATATGATCAAGAAAAAGATGATGGCATCTCTTTAGAAATGCTCACTAAAGGTTCTATTACATACGCTAGCTGCATTGAACCTGCAGATGGTGAAAAGATTAGTAATAAAAATCTGAAAAGTGTTGCAGCATATTCTGATAAGGATTTATATTATGTTCAATCAATTCTGGTTAGTAGCAACTGGAATAAAAATGATGACATATTTGATAAGGCAGAGGTGTGGGCAGCCAAAAACACTCCTGAAGATAAGCCTACAAATTTAGAGCATGACGAAAATACAATCATTGGTCATATTGTTTCCAATTGGCCTGTAACAGAATCGGGTGAGATTATACCAGCAGATACCAAGGCTAAAGATCTTCCTGATAAGTTTCACATTATGACAGCTTCTGTAGTCTATAAGGGCTTTACAGATCCTGAGTTGAGATCTAGAAGTCAACAACTTATTCAAGAGATTGAAGAAGGCACAAAATATGTTAGTATGGAGTGTTTCTTTAATGATTTTGATTATGGATTAATAAATCAGACTACTGGAGATTACAAGATATTAAATAGAAATCATGATACTGCCTATTTAACTAAATATCTTAGAAGTTATGGCGGTACAGGAGAATTTGAAAATCATAAAATTGGTAGAGTTCTTAGAAATATAACTTTTAGCGGGAAAGGTTTTGTTGACAAACCTGCAAATGCTGATAGTATAATATTTACAAAGAATAATATTCAGCAAGAAAAAAACGAAGAAAATAAAAAAATAGGTGTATTTGATAATCAAACCGACTCACATTATACGGAGAACGATATTATGGCCGAAAATGCAACAGCAACAGAGCAAGTCTCTGATGAACTCGAAACTGTTAACAAAGAACTTACTGAAAAAGTAGAAGCTCTTGAAAAACAAATTCAAGAAGCAGCTTCAGCTACAGAATCGGCCACTAAAGAGCATGAAGAAGCTCAGGCTGAAGCAGCTAAAGCTTGTGAAGAGATGAAAGAAAAGATCGAAGCTGATCATTGTGGTGAAAAGGCAGACCTTGAAGCTGGCTATCACGACAAGATGAAGGCTATGAAAGAAGAGCTTGAAGCTGTTCATCACGAAGAAATGAAGAAAAAAGAAGAAGAAAATGCAATGTACAAAAAAGAGCTTGCTGAGAAAGATGAGCTCTTAGCCACATACAGAAAAAATGAAGAAGAAAGAATGATGGCTGAAATGTACAAGAAGAGATTAGGCAGTTTAGTAGAAGCTGGTTTATCTGAAGAAGATGCCGAAGCAACAACTAAGCAGTTTGAGTCTTTATCAGACGAACAATTTGAAAGTATTGTAGCAACGTTAAGTAAAGTTTCAACACAAAATCAAGAGTCTGCAGAAGAGCCTGTTGCTGAAACAGCTGAAAGCTCTGAATCTGACGCTGAAGAAACTACAGAAGAAGCTACAGATAGCGAAGAAGACACTTCAGAAGCATCCGAAATTCTTGACGAAGTTGAAGTTGAAGAAGAAGTGACTTTGGCAGTTGGTGGTGAAGAAGAATCAGAAGCTGAAAGTACTAGAGCAGCTCTGGTAGATTTTGTGTATAGTAGACTAGGCAAGAAATAAACCTATTAAAACGGAGAAATAAAATGGCCCTAAAACCTGATCGTATCGAAACGTTAGTAGATCTTTCATTTTTCATGAATACTGCTGAAACCAGAGGTGGTGTAGCAGGTATGACTACTGGTGCCAGTGGTGTAGCAATGGATAACAGCGCTGCTGTTGTTGCATACGAAGCTGACGCAAGTGGTGTAACCCCTGTGGGTATTCTATTAAATGATGTAGTTGATATTGATTTAACCAGACAGCACATTAACTATCATAAAGACGAAGTCTCACTTGGTAGTAAAGTTGCTCTCTTAAGAGTTGGTCAAGTTACAACTGATGATATCAGTGGAACTCCAAGTGCTGGTGATGCTGCATTTACCGCTAACAGTGGTCAAATCAGTGACACTCAAGCAACTGGAACAGTTAAGATTGGTACGTTTTTAAGCTCTAAAGATGCTGATGGTTTTGCAAAAGTTGCAGTCAACATCGTCTAATTCAATACCTAACAAACGGAGAAATAAAAAATGTCAGAAGAAAATGTCAAAAAGTTTACTCCTTCTCCTGAGCTAACAGAGCTTTTAAAACGTTCTGGTTCTGCTAATAGAGAAGAATCTTTAAATGCTAGCGCCGAGTTTGCTAAGGCTCTTGAGCTTCCGCTTAGACAAGGCGTTGTTAGTGGCGATATTTTAGACGGTATCTTTGAAGCAATCAATCTTGCTCCTGGTGCTACTCCAGAATTCCCACTTGATTTCCTATCACCAGGCTCTGAAAGAGATTTCGTTGCCTATACAATCCCTAATCATGGACGTATTCCAGAACGTCATGTTGAAGGCGATTACGTCATGGTTCCAACTTATGACGTTGGTGCTAGTATCGACTACCTCCTCAAGTATGCTCGTGACGCCCGTTGGGATGTTGTTGGCAGAGCTATGGAAGTTCTCGAAAGTCAGTTTACTAAGAAGATGAATGACGACGGATGGCACACATTACTTGCTGCTGGCGTTGATCGTAACATCGTAACCTTTGATAGTGATGCTGATGCTGGTCAGTTCACCAAGCGTCTTGTGAGTCTCATGAAGACAGTCATGCGTCGTAATGGTGGCGGGAACTCAGCTTCTAATAACAGAGGTGTTTTAACAGATCTTTATGTTTCTCCTGAAGCTATGGAAGATTTGAGAAACTGGAATGTTGATCAGGTTGATGAGATTACTCGTCGTGAAATCTATACCGCTGCCGATGGTAGTGTCAATAGAGTTTTCGGTGTTAATCTTCATGACCTCGACGAATTGGGTGTCGGACAAGAGTATCAGAATTACTATACTAATACTCTAAGCGCAACAATGGGTGGTAGTGATACCGAAGTTGTTGTAGGTCTTGACCTTAGAAAGAACGATAGCTTTATCATGCCAGTGCGTCAAGAAGTTCAAATCTTCGAAGATGAAACACTTCATCGTCAGAAGAGAGCAGGCTTCTACGGATGGGCAGAAGTTGGCTTCGCGGTTCTAGATAATCGTAGAGTTCTCCTCGGTTCTCTATAATAAGTTTATTGCTTGTTAACTTTTTCAAAGAAAAGGGCTGGCCCATAAGCTGGCCCTTTTTGCTTTTATAGTGTATAATATAATTAACACAGTAATACCTTAGAGCATTACATAGAGGTATGTATGAGCGCAGCACAATACGATTTTGAGATAGAGCAAGGCTCATCTTTTAGAATATCTTGGATTTACAAGGATAGCAATGGTTCGGTTATCGATATCAGCGATTGGTGTGGTAGATTAACCTGGAAAACAAATACAAACACCGTATCGATATATTCTACAACGAATGTGGACTACACTCTTTATAAATTTACTTTAGACGGACCTAATGGCAAATTGACACTAGAATTTCCATCTAGCACTACCAATAGTTTCGATTTCACTAATGCTAAATATGATCTAGAATTACAATCAGATGAAGATCACTATGCTAGTGGTACTGGCGGTGGTAAATTCACAACTAGACTTTTATTTGGTACGGTAACTATTAACAAACGATTCAGTAAATCTACAACAGCATTGGATTGTACATAATGAGTGATAAAACCATTGAAATCAATCTTGACTCCCGAACAGTTCAAATTGACACATCTACTGCATCATCTAGTAGTTCTGTAACTGTAGAGCTATCTAGTGCAAACAATGTTGAAATTATTAAGGAAGTTATACAAACAGCTAATGCCAATGATGTGGTAGGTCTTAATAGCTTTATTGGCAATTATATAGACAATTACACTATAGACTGTGGAACACCATAAAGAGAATAAATTATGCCTGTTAATACAACCATTAGATTAAGAAGAGGAACTACAAGTGAATGGACGGCTGTTAATAGTCCAAATGGTCCTGTTTTATCTGATGGTGAATTAGGGCTTGATAGTACTCTTAAAAAATTAAAAGTAGGCGATGGAACAACAGCATGGGCCTCACTACCATACATAGGATTGACTGAAGACGAAGTTGAAGATATAGTTAATGGATTAGCCGTAGGCGTTAGCGGTATTAGTACGGCATATGATGATACGGCTGGTACATTAAGTATAGGTGTTAGTGGTATAGAGCCTAGCCAAATTAATGGAGTTACTGCCAGTGCTTCTGAGATTAACTATTTAGATATATCTGCTGCTGGTACGGCTGAAGCTAGCAAGGCATTGGTTCTAGATAGTAGTAGAAATATTGCCAACATCAACAATATGACTTTAGGCGGAGATTTGACCGTTCATGGTACGACTACTACAGTTAATAGTA
>MDSZ01074952.1_pt1 | contig 15356 bp, 12 predicted proteins | sample 811201 | NCBI WGS metagenome assembly MDSZ01 (sample SAMN05326647, study PRJNA326480) | marine metagenome | isolation source: seawater | place: Indian Ocean: North | collected 2010
AAACTAGATTCAGAAAAGAGCGATTACACAATAAATGGTATTCATCTAAATTCTGAGGGCTATTCTTTTTTTGCAAATTTACTTTTTAAAGGACTTTTCCAAAAAGAACCGCCTGCATCGGATGAAAATGTTCGGGCAGCAGTAGTCGAAAAAAACAAACAACACTTTTACCGTTATCGGCCCTTAAATACATTTTATTACACAGGTGGAAGGAGAGGAAAATATGGATACCTAGATTTTCTACCAGCGATGAAGAATTTTGATATCATGACTGCCAACAGAGATAAAAAAATCCATCAATTAGTTAGTGGTAAAAAACCGAGTAGAATAATCAATGATTCAAATGTTCCTATGCTACCCAAAACACCTGAAAGTCGTGGTGCTAATCAATGGATGTCACCTGAAAAAGAACTACAAGCTTTTAACATTGATCCTAGATTTGAGGTTTCACTTTTTGCAAGCGAAGAACAGTTCCCTGATATTGCTTGTCCAATCCAAATGCGATGGGATTCTAAAGGAAGGATGTGGGTAAGTTGTTCAACTACCTATCCGCATGTCTATCCCGGCCAATCGCCAAACGATAAAATTGTCATATTGGAAGATTTAGATAACGACGGTAAAGCAGATAAGTGCTCCGTTTGGGCTGAAGGGCTTAATGTTCCTCTATCTTTTGAATTTGGAAACGGTGGTGTCTATGTTTCCGAAGAACCACATATGACATTCCTCAAGGACACAAATGGAGACGGTAGAGCCGATTTTAGAGAAATTCCTCTCACTGGTTTCGGTTGCGAAGATTCACATCACGCACTGCATGATTTTGCCTGGACTCCAGATGGGGATTTAATTTTTCGTGAATCTATTTTTCACCATACTCAGGTTGAAACGCCTTATGGTCCAGTAAGGCAGAAAAATAGCGGTTGGTTCGCATGGGAACCAAAATTACACCGCTTAACATCATTCGGTAGCCACCCCAGCACAAATCCATGGGGCGTGACATTCGATAAATGGGGCAATCATGTTGCCAGTTACCCTATTTTTGCATCTGCTCACCATGCCTTAGACCCTCCTTATCCTGAGCAACATCCTCGACCCACTGGAATGCAAGCATATTCAGGAGTGTGCGGTCAGGAATTTATCGATTTTCCAAATTGGCCAAAAGAGTTTCAAGGAAAAATGGTAAAGGTTAGATATAAGCCAACAAATCGAGTCGAATTGCTAGAATGGAACGAATATGAATTCGGATATGAAGAAAAATACATATCAGATATCGTTTTTTCAAAAAATTTAAGCTTTATACCTGTTGATTTAAGATATGGTCCAACTGGTGCAATGTATGTTTGTGATTGGTATAATCCTGTTAAAGGACATGCACAGTATTCTTTAAGGGATGAAAGGAGAGATCGAAAATCCGGACGAATTTGGCGGATCATGCCAAAAGGAGCTAAACCGATGAACCCACCAAAAATTTTTGGTGCAAATATAGAACAACTCCTAAATCTTCTTAAAAGACCAGAATATCGCTATCGCTACTGGGCGAAAAGAGAAATTCGAGAAATGATTCCTGAAAAAGTAAAAATTGCTCTTGATCGTTGGGTCAGTAAGCTAGATCCAAGTAAAGAACAATTTAGGCATCATCAAGTGGAAGCTATGTGGACTTATAGAAACTTGGAGTTAAAAAATACCGAATTGCTGAAAGAACTGTTAAAATGCGAAAATTATCACGCAAGAGCGGCGGCGGCAAAACAATTAAGACATTGGCATCAATATTTATCGAATGGGAATGATTTACTGGAAAAAGCAGCCAAGGATGAAAATGCTTTAGTTAGAATGGAGGCAGCAATTGCTTGCAGTTATATTGGCACAAAAGAGGCGTTCAATATTTTAAAAAAAATGATAACATATCCAAATGAAAAACATCTTTCATACTCGATTATCACGGCACTTGGTTCGAAGACTATTCGAAAATTTTGGGATCCAAAAAATGTGAATCGTGAACACCCGGAAATTGCACAACTAATATCAAAAAGTAAACAGAAACAAATTCAACAGGATTTATCAAAGCAAAATTCAAAATTTGATCGTCAAAAAAATTTACTTAAGATTAAAATTAAGTGCTTAAAAGAAAGGATGCTTTTTGATGTTGAACAAATAATTGCCAAAAGAAATCAGCCAATTCGACTGGAATTTCATAATCCAGATGCCACTCCTCATAATTTTGTCTTAGCCAAACCGGGTACTCTCGAAGAAATTGGACGAGCTGCTAATCTAATGGCAGCTGATCCTAAAGCAGCTAAAACAGGTCAATTCATTCCAAATTCAGATAAGATTATTACCCACACAAAAATGCTAAAGCAGGAAGAAACTGAAATTCTTCGTTTCAAAGCACCAAGTGAACCTGGTGTATATCCATATTTATGCACTTTCCCAGGTCATTGGACAATTATGAAAGGAATTTTAAGCGTAAAATAATATGATAAAATTAATTAATTTACCATCACTTTTACTGCTCACTAATCTAGTTTTAGGAACTCAACCTAATATCGTGCTGGTCATGACTGATGACCAGGGTTGGGGGCAAACTGGTTATATGAATCATCCCGTTCTTAAGACTCCACATTTAGATAATATGGCTAGCAATGGCCTATGCTTTAAGCGTTTTTATGCGGGTGGTCCTGTCTGTTCACCAACAAGAGCAACCGTATTAACAGGAAGAACGCATGATCGGACAGGTGTATTCAATCATGGGTATGCACTCCGGTTGCAGGAAAAAACAATCTCACAGGCTTTAAAAATTTCTGGTTATGCTACCGGTCACTTTGGCAAATGGCATCTAAACGGTCTAAGGGGGCCAGGAGTTCCAATTCTCAATTCATACCCTAACGGTCCAAAAGATTTCGGATTTGAGAAATGGATTTCAGTTACAAACTTTTTCGATCTAAATCCTGTAATGAGCAGAAATGGAAAATTTGAGGATTTTTCCGGTGACTCTTCTGAAATTATCGTGGATGAAGCATTATCTTTCATCACAGAACAAAAAAAGAAGAAAAGCCCTTTCTTTTGTGTTATATGGTTCGGGACTCCGCATAGTCCATTTATGGCTTTTGAAAAAGATCGTTCTGAATTTAATGGCTTAGATGAAGCTTCTGCAAATCATTATGCTGAATTGAAGGCAATGGATCGAAGCATTGGCTCTCTCAGAAAAGGCCTTCGAAAGCTATCAATTGAAAAAAATACGATCATTTGGTTCATGAGCGACAACGGTGGTTTACCAAAGATCAATCCAACAACTACTGGTGGTTTAAGAAATTTTAAAGGAAGCCTATATGAAGGCGGTATTCGTGTGCCTTGCATTATAGAATGGCCTAACGGAATACCCGCTCCGAGGAGTACTAACTACCCAGCCGGGGCAGTAGATGTGTTTCCCACCATATCTGAGATTGTTGGTTTGCACGAAGATTCATGCATCTATCCGCAGGATGGTGAAAGTTTGTTCAAAATTTTTAAAAAAGAATTAAAACAAAGAAAAAAGCCTCTAATATTTAGTAGCAATAACAGAATGGCTGTGATTGATAACAATTGGAAACTTCTTTCGTTACCAAGCAAAAATAATCCGAATTTTGAACTTTATAATCTATCAAAGGACATTTCTGAAACCACAAATTTAAAGAGAGTAAACGATAAAATCTTCAAGGAATTAAATAAATTAATTGAAGTCAACAGGGTATCTATTCAAAAAAGTGTGGAGGGAAAGGACTACAAAGAAGGATTTGTAAAGAACCAACCACCAAGAATATTTTGGACGGAAGTTGAAGAGTATAAAAAATATTTTAATCATTGGAAATTTCGTCCTGAATATGAAAGTAGACTCAAAAATAAATGAATTTATTTAAAGACCTAAAGTGGAATAACCTAAGGCCTTTTCTCATAGGTTTATTCGTCTGCTTGTCCTGCTCCCAACTTCTTTCTAAACCGCCAAATATTGTATTGATCATGGCAGATGATCTAGGGTTCTCAGATCTTGGTTGTTATGGTTCGGAAATTAAGACTCCCAACCTAGACAGACTTGCAAATAACGGACTTAAATTTACTCAGTTTTACAATACTGCTAAGTGTCATTCATCACGGGTATCACTCCTTACAGGCCTTTATTGTGATCAGGCAGGTGGTTCAGAATTATCAAGAGGTGCAACCATTGCTGAAGTTTTAAAACCTGCTGGTTACTCAACCTTGATGACAGGAAAATGGCACCTTAACAAAGAGCCCACGAATTTTGGATTTCAGAAATATTGGGGGCACTTATCAGGTGCGACAAATTTTTTTACAGGTGATAATTCCTTTAGACTCAATGGGAAAGAATGGCCGATTCCCAAAACATTAAATGGAAAACCTTTCTACACGACTAATGCAATAACAGATTTTGCATTGCAATTTTTATCCGAAGACAAAGTAAAACAAGATTCAAACCCCTTTTTTTTGTATATTGCATATAACGCCCCTCACTATCCTCTTCATGCACCTAGAACCGAAGTTGAGAAATATAAGGGTTTCTATGACCAAGGTTGGGACTCGGTAAGAGAAAAACGCTATCAAAAACAATTAAAATTAAAGCTTTTGCCAAATAAATACAAACTTTCACCAAGAGCTACACATGTGCCAGCATGGAAAGGCATTAAAGAGTCAGAGAAGCGATGGGAGGCAGCCCGTATGGAGGTATATGCTGCTATGGTTGATATAATTGATCAGAATGTAGGCCGGCTTTTAACGGATTTGAAAAAGCGTCAAGTTTTAGATAATACACTCTTTCTTTTCTGTGCTGATAATGGCGGTTGCCCTTTTGAAAGGACCAAGGGTAGAAATCTGGCTCCTTGGGATCCGAAATCCTATTGGACATACGATGCTTCATGGGCACAGGTCAGCAATACACCCTTTCGACTATACAAACAAAATCAGCACGAAGGAGGAATTTCTTCACCTTTAATCGTTCATTGGCCAAAAGGACTTAATACAAAAGAGGGGCAAGTGACCCATCAACCAGCCCATTTAATCGATTTTATGGCAACTTTTGTTGAACTTAGCAGTGCAAAATATCCAAAAAAAATAAAGAGTCGAATAATCGAACCATTGGAAGGTAAATCATTGGTTCCAATATTCAATGGCGAGATGAGAAAAGCTCATAAAAATCTATATTTTCGCTTTGGTAGTGATCGGGCTCTTAGGCAAGGAAACTGGAAACTTGTTTCAGCTAAAGGAGGTAAGTGGGAATTGTATAATTTAGAAAATGATCGCACTGAATTAAATAATTTAGCCGATAAATTTCCTGATCAAGTTAGTTCAATGAAAGCCGAGTGGTTCAGTATTGCTAAAAACAAAGAAAGGCTTAATGAAAAACAATTGGAACCCGTTAAAAATGAATTAAAGAAGTTGTCATTCAGAAAAGACACATCTGACCAATTATAATTTTAAATTAGTTTTTTATCCCATGGGCCGGTAATCGCAAGAGTAAGACCATCATGTTGAATATTCACAAACAGCGTAGTCCCATCCGGAGAGAATGTTGGGCCTGCGAGTTCGCTACTACTTTTTGCATTTTTTGCAAATTTGAAGATTTTTCCCTCTTTAGTTATTACATCAATATACTGTTCTCCCTTCCCGTCTTCACAGAGAAAAAGATCACCGCTTGCTGAAACCGTAAGATTGTCACAATTATCAATTAGATCAGCATCATTAGGCTCAGAAAAAAGCTCGAGTGTATTTTCTTTTAATTTCCAAATTTGTCCGTGCTTTTTAATTCCTCCATTTGTGCAGGCAAAATAAATAGCCCCATCAGAATACCACATTCCTTCCCCTCTAGCGAATTGGGCAGCACCAGCTTCAAAACCCCTAAATCTTAAATCATCCTTGGGTGATTGAACATTCTCTAATTCTATCCAATCAATCATTTCGCTCTGACCAACATTGAAAAGATTGCTTTTCCAATTCCTAGTATCACAACTGGAATAACCTTTTAGTCTTAATGCATAAAGCTTGCCACCTACCTTCAGGTTACCTTTTTGCTTCGGAACAAAACGATAAATTAATCCATCATTTCTGTCCTCGGTTAAAAACACATCTCCGGAATCTGGGTCAACTGCAACCGCTTCATGATTAAATCGCCCCATATCCTTTAATGGTGTAGGTTTCGTGATCGTAGCCTTGGTTGAAACTGGAACCTCAAAACACCAACCATGTTCTTTTTTGCAAGGTCCTTTAGTTCCCAAAACAATTTCTTCACATGTAATCCAAGTATTCCATGGAGTTGGACCACCAGAACAATTTCTTAAGGTTCCAACAAGGCTAAGGAATTGATTAACAATTTTTTGCGTTTTTGTATTGTAAACAAAGGTCGTGGTTCCACCAAGGCAGGGCATCACTCTACCCTTGTCATAAATTAAATCATCAGGCACCTGATTCATTTTACGATTATTAAACCCAAACGGGCCAGTTGAACCAAATGCAAGAGGATTTATTTCATGATTTCGAATAACGACTACTTCGTCAGAAATATTACCAAATGCCGCCATTCCGTCAGGCTTATCAGGAAGAAAAAAACCATCATTCATTTTCTCACCCGCCTTACCAATGACTTTGTAACTAAAACCTTTTGGTAAATCCATAATTCCTTTATTGTCTTTAACCAAGTTACCATACCCTAAAATACTTTGAGATTTGGATGAATTCGCAATTAAAGACTTTAAACCACCGAAACCACATGCAAACACGCCGGTAGATTTTATGAAATTTCTTCTAGTATTATTCATCAACTGAAAAGTGTATAGTCATCTTACTAAGCATAATGAGGATTAAAATTCTGTTAGTATACTCTATCAAGGTAAAAATTGTATCTAGTTTTCTACAATTATTTGTTGCATAATTTCTAAAATAAAATCAGTAATCTCACCTGGCAATTGACTTGAATTGTTCTGAAATTTTTCAAGATGTTCTTTCTCAAATTTAAGGGGAACTGAATTTAAGGTACGCTGGACATTCCTTCCCGTTCTTGGGCTCTCCTCTATTAAATCAGAGAATTTAGTACCTACATTTTCAGTATAAAAAAGTGCTTTTTCATCATCTAACAAATTATAAACTAATTCAAAGCCATAGATTGTTTCATCCAAATTTAACCATACAGTTAAGAGCATTGATCCATCTGCGTAACGCAGCCTATCTTTATCGCTGACTAAAGAGTTGTTAGTGATTTTTTTTAGCAAAACGAAACCTTAAATGGTTGAATTATTTTGACATGAATATTTCATGAGTTGTTTGAGTCAGACAAAAACGCATAGACAAAAGATCGATTGTATTGTATCAAAATGCAAATTTATACAGACCTGTAACTGGAATAAGCGCTGTATGGAACAAGGCTTGCAGTTATGTGTAACAAAAAAATTAAAACCAGATAAAAACCTAAAACAAAAGCCTAGGAATTGAACCTGGAGTTCTTAAAAGCAACAGGTTTTCCAAGGATTTCTCTTAAAACGAATGCTGTACGGATAGAATTCTTTGATGATAGTTGGTCAAAATAACTGGAAGAAAGCCTATTTTTATCTGAAGCTTCTCCATATTTTGTCTCGTAATGGATATTATCTTTTTTAGTGACAAGATTTGTGTCGCTAGACTTTAATTCTTTAACTTTTCTTTCAGGCAAAACCTCCACATTAGTCTTTTCAACAAAAGAAGGGGTAGCTTGACGAATTGGCGGTGGAATTGACGGTGTTTCTTTTGGCGAGGTTGCCTGTTGCCAAGCTTCCTTAATCACATCTTCCAAAGTAGCTTCTTTATTAGGCTTCGTCGGAGGTTTTTCCGTATCTTCAGTCTCATCCTTTTTGAAAAACTTACCAATCAAAGAGGCAAGAATTATCCCAATTATAAATAGACTGTCTAGATTAATATCGGGCATTTTGAAGCAATATTAATCAGATCCTTTTGAAATGCTTTCACGCATTTCTGTATCTGCCTCTACATTTTTTAATTTGTAATAATCCATAACTCCAAGATTCCCACTTCGAAAAGCTTCAGCCATGGCGAGGGGAATCTGAGACTGTGCCTCCACAAGCTTTGCCTGCATTTCCTGAACCTTTGCAACATTTTCCTGCTCTAAAGCCACGGCAGCAGCTCGTCGTATTTCAGCCTGAGCTTGTGCCACTTCTTTATCAGCAGCTGCTTGTGAAGAACGTAAAGATGCACCACGGTTCTCGCCAAGGTCAACATCAGCAATATCAATTGATAAGATTTCAAATGCAGTCCCCTGGTCAAGGCCTCTATCAAGTACTTTTTCAGTTATTGAGTTTGGATTTTCTAAAACAACTTTATAATTTTCTGACGAGCCAATGGTAGAAACAATACTTTCTCCAACTCGGGCAATAACCGTTTCTTCCTGTGCACTTCCGACATAGCGGTCTAAATTACTTCTTACGGTAACCCTAGCACGAACCTTTACTTGAATTCCATCCTTTGCTACCCCGTCAATAGTTTCTCGGCCTTCAATTACGCAATCTATAACCTTTGGATTTATAGATGTTCGAACAGCCTCTAGAACAGATTTTGAAGTGCCTCTAGTGGCAAGATCAATGGCACAAGCACGATCCCAGTTTAAAGATATATTAGCCTTTGAGGCGGCAATGATTGCCTGAACAGTTTGAACTACATTTCCTTCTGCTAGATAGTGTGCTTCTAGTTGATCGGTTGTTAAGGGAAGGCTAGCCTTTTCTGCAGTTATTCGAGCATCAACTATTAATCCAACTGGCACACCTCTTAAACGCATCGCTACCAAAGTTCCAAATCCGACATAGGCATTTGCCAAAAGCGCTTTTAACCATGTGCTAAAAAAAGAAATTACAATTAATGCCAATACAAGGCCTGCTATCGCCGCTACACCAATACCGATCCATACAAACATATCACTCATAATTTTATTAGTATTCTAATTTAAATTTTTTTTCTTACTCTAATTCGAAAATCATCTATTCCAACAACAATCACTTTTTTACCCGCTTGTAACAATCCGTCCTCGCAGAAGGAATCGTAATTCTTGCCGTTAAGCCAAACTATTCCTTCCGGTTTATGGGCGGTCAAGGCTTTTCCTTCGCACCCAATTATTTCGGAAGTGGGCCGATTTTCATTACTTATACCTTCATTTTTTTGGGAAAGAAAAAATGTTCTTCCCAACTTGCTTTTGGACAACCATTTAAATTGCAAAAATAAAATTAATAATCCACCTGCTGAACTAAGCAAAAATGTAATTAAGGATGGAACAATCCCACCAAGATTGGAATATGCAAAATAAGAAGCAATGAGAATGCATACTGCACCGAATAGACCAAAAATTCCACCCGGCAAAAAGCCTTCAACCAAAATCAAAAGGTATCCAAAAAAAATGGTAATTAATACTGATTCCATTATTTGGTTTTGGAAACAATTAACTCATAGTCACTGATTCCGACGACTTCAATTGAAGCATCTTTGGGAATTTTTCCCAGCTTAGAAGTGGCCTCATACCGAATACCTTCAATTTCTACTAGACCTACCGGATAAAGTTCTGACACAGATTTGCCGATCTTGCCTATGGAAGGCTTTAATGGATTTTTTTTATTATCTGTAGAAGTTAGCCCTCCCGCTGAATTTGATAGAATGAGGCTATTCCAGATCGTAGTCTTAGGAAGTAACTTAGTAATGAGGAGAATTAAAATGAGTGTAGTTAAAACTGATAAAAAGAGTTCTTTGAGGGGACCTTGAAAGGATGCCAATTCCCATGAAAACTGATTGTTTGGCCAAACATCCACCATTGCCCAAAATATTGAACCCAGCACCATGACGAATCCAATTAAGGCCGGGAAAATAAGACCGGGAAATAAGAAAAGCTCAAAAATTACAAGAGATACCCCAATCGCAAAAACGAGCAATTCTTCGTATCCCGCCAACCCGGAAACATATTTAGACGCAAAGAAGATTAGTACGAATATAATTCCTACAATACCAAAAAAACCAAATCCAGGGGTTTTGAATTCAATGAATAAACCTAACAAACCAATCCCAATTATAATTGGCCCAACTGAATTCAACCAAAGACCAGCCTTTTCTGCCCAATTAATCTCCATACTTATTAATTTAAAATTTTCTTTGCCATATTTTTCTTCAAGTAATTCTTCAACATTATTAAAAATTCCAAAACCTAAAAGTGGTTGGGGAGGGCTACCATATTGTTTAACTGCTTCCTCTGCTGTTAAGGTAAGCAATTCACCACTTTTTTGAATAAATGAACCATCCGCTGCTAATGGTTGCTTTCCTTCAATGAGTAAAGTTTCATTAGCATCCATCATAGCAGCCATTACTCGTGAACGATATCGAAAGTCTTTTGTGTAATTCCTAATTTTCGCCTTCAAGTAAGAATTTATTTTTCTCTTCATCGAAGAATCAATATTCGAGCCCCCACCACTCACTGCTTCAGCAGCTCCAATTTGAGCAAAGGGTGCGAAAGCAATTTCATTTGTAGCAATTGCAATGTATGCACCGGCTGATATTGCTTCCTTATTAATGTAAGTAATGATAGGGCCCTCGAAGCGATCGAAAGATTCAATAATTTCCTGCATGATCTCTAAAGTAACACCAAGCTCACCCCCAGGCGTATCCATATCTAAAACTACCATGTCAGCCTTTTGGTTAATTGCATCTTTTAAACCCCTTCTTAAAATGTCCAATATTGGCGGGCCAATTTGATCTTTGATGGGTATCAGAAAAGCAATTTTTTCTGAAGAGTTTATCGGTTCATCAAGTTTTGTATTTTTGCTTCCGTTGTAATCATTTGCTTCTACTTGAGGAAAAAGAAAAGATATCAACGCGGTGATAAAAATAAAATTTATAATGATCTTCATTTAAAAGTTAAGTTAATATAAAAGCTTCTTCTCACATAACAAATACATTGCACTATCATTAAAGAACGGGCAATGGATATCTTATGGAAACAATAACATACCAGAATATGGAAATTAAAAGGTGGGATGTTGGGCCATCTACATTTCTAGTCTTACCGGAAAAAGGAGCAAAACTCCTGAATTGGCATTTAAATATGAGTGATGGATCTGTAAGAGATATTATTCACTGGCCTGAAACTTCAAACTCAAATGATTTGGAAGGTATTCATGGTGGCATTCCAGTCCTTTTCCCTTTCGCAGGAAAAGTTTACGATTCTGCAAAGGAAAACTACTGGCATTGGAATAGGCAATCGATACCAATGCCCATGCATGGATTTGCACGCTCCTCGGACTTTCGTATACGCTCAATGGATAAACATGGATTTGAAGTTGAGTTAATTTCAAATGATCATGTTAAAACATTCTACCCGTTCGATTTCACATTTACTGTTATTTATCATTTTCTTGAATTGTCCTTACAAATAAGTTTGGTGTTGGAAAATGAGGGCAAAGAACCAATCCCATGGTCAGCCGGTCTACATCCATATTTTCAAATTCCTTGGAGAAATGGATTAAATTTGAAAGATCATCAATTAAAGCTTAATTCAAGACAGATTTTTCAATATGAAAAAGGCGGAATGATGAAAAAATCTTTGAATGCAAAAGAAAGAACATCTTTAGACAATCCCAATCTTATTAATAGAGTTCATTATGAATTAAATTCTCCCACAGCGGAAATTTCGCTTCTTAATGATGAAGAGTCCATAAAAATAACCGAGGTGGGTGGTGCTGAAGCCGGTTCACGACTGACCTTCGTTACTTGGACTAAAGAGAAGTCCTCCTTTTACTGCGTTGAGCCTTGGATGTCACCTCCAAATCCGATCGAAAACAAAAGTGCTAGAATTATCCCACCTGGTAGGAGGGATGAATTTACTGTGGAAATTGAATTAGCTTAGGCATTCTGAATATTTAATGTATTTGTTTCTAGCAATACGCCATCCCATAACTTCATTCTAGCATAGAGACTTTTTTCAATCTCCCTGACAACCTCCTTTTCCTTAATTTCATCATTCCCGCATAAGTCATCGAGTAGTTGAAGCGACATTGGACCATGATGTTCGCCATCTAAATGGGCATGCCTTTCCAAATAGTAATGAAATACGGGTGCACTGGATGAAGAAACTCCAGTCTGATCGAGAATTCTTTGAAACATCAATGGTACCACTCCCTCACGACCAACCGCAAAGGAAGCGGCGATTTCATGACCCTTTCCAGTATCAATTAGATTAAAAGTGTAATTCAAAAAATCTACGGATGGAATAGGCAAGCCATCTAAACTAAGTGCTTTCTCAATTCCATGTTGCCTGACAACTTCAATGAACTTTTCAATTAACAAAGTAGATGCTCCCACCTCTTTCATGGCCTCCAAATAAATTTCAAAATGACTGCTGTATTTTTGAACATTTGAACTAAACGATTGATCCGATTCTTCCTCCATTACTATTTCATTTATAAACCGAACAACATTTCCGTTAGAATTTGGTATCCACGGAGAACCGTGCGGGACATACATCTGCTGTAATTTTTTTAGCAAAGACATAAAATCCCAAACTGCAAAAACATGATGTTCCATGAATACTTTTAATTCATCCAGAGAATTCAATTTTGAAAAAATCGGGTGTGATTCTAGGTTCTCTTTTAGGGGCTCGATACCATTCAAATTCATAGTTATATCTTAACAAATTCTGATAAATATACAAAGTTCTTAGAACAGATTACAATTTGCCGCTAAAATAATTCAACATATAGCTACGATGGCACTCCCGCTGGGAGTCGAACCCAGATCTTCGGTTCCGGAGACCAATGTTCTATCCATTGAACTACAGGAGCCATGAAGATCATTCATTAATTAAAATAAGACCTTTAGGTCAACTGGTTTAATTTTTAATTAAGTAGAGACATTTGGAAATTATAATAGTAATTGATCTTGCTTGGGTCCTCCGACTCATTATCAGTAAAGGAATGTCTGATTCGAATTTGCCAGAAATAGGTATCATAATGGGTAGTCAATCTGATTGGCCTACTATGGAAAAATCTGCTCAAATACTTGAGCAATTTGGTATCAAATGGGAAGCAAATATTGTAAGTGCCCACCGTACGCCTGACCTTTTATACAAATATGCTAAATCTGCTGAAGAAAGAGGTTTGAAGAGTATTATTGCTGGTGCAGGTGGTGCGGCCCATCTTCCAGGAATGACAGCTTCTTTAACAAATCTTCCCGTTTTGGGAGTACCCGTAAAGTCTAAAGCACTTCAAGGAGTTGACTCTTTATTATCTATTGTCCAAATGCCAGCTGGTATACCAACAGCAACATTTGCCGTAGGTGAAGCAGGAGCAACTAATGCCGCACTTTTCGCTATCTCAATGCTAGCTTCAAATGGAAATGCGTTATTAAAAGAAAAACTCAACGAATTCAGAGAGCAACAAAAATTAAAAATAGAAACAAGCGAGTCCCCCAAGATTGACTATTAGTATGAACCCCGGTGATAACAAATGGGTTGGGGTAATGGGTGGTGGACAGTTGGGAAGAATGTTGTCTTTAGATGCTCGTAGAATGGGTTTAAAAGTATTGGCTTGGACGGGTGGTGATCGCTCCGGTGCAGCTTCAACTGCAGATGAATTATTAAATGATTCATTCGAAAGCCAAACAGCATTAGAAAAATTTTGTAATAAAGTAAATGTTGCAACTGTTGAATTTGAAAACCTTCCTGCAAAAACACTACAAGATGTAGAAAAGCGTATTCCACTTTATCCTAATTCAGAAACCATTTCTATTTGCCAGCACAGGGAGAAAGAAAAACAATTTCTCTCAAAAAATGGATTTAACTGTGCAAAATTTAAAATTGCTCACGATATTGACACCTTCAAAGATGGAATCAAAGCATTAGAATATCATGCGATAGTAAAGACCGCTGAATTTGGATACGATGGAAAGGGGCAGATTAAGATAATGAAACCATTGTCTGAAGAAGAAATCTCTTATATCTGGAAAACCTTTGAAGGTGGAAGGGTTGTAATAGAAGAACTTATTTCTCTTAAGGCAGAACTTTCTGTTTTAGTTGTTAGAAATGTAAATGGAGAAATTAAAACGTATGATCCAGCCGAAAATATCCATAAAGACCATATCCTTGATGTATCGATAGTTCCTGCCAGATTACCGCAACCTATTTTAGAACAGGCTGAAAAAGTGGCTCTAGAAATAGCAGATCAATTTAATTATATTGGAGTCTTAGCCGTAGAATTCTTTTTATCTTCTGACGGACGGTTACTCGTTAATGAAATGGCTCCAAGACCTCATAATTCAGGACATCATACAATAAATGCTTGCATAACTTCCCAATTTGAAAATCAGGCAAGAGCAATAACTGGACTGCCTTTGGGTAGCACAAAACTAACTTCTCCTGCTGTTATGATGAATTTACTCGGAGATCTTTGGATCAATGAAAAAACTCCTCCTGATTGGAGAATAATTCTAGAGGAGAAAAATTCATCTCTTCATCTTTATGATAAAGGATTAGCACGAAAAGGGCGCAAAATGGGTCATGCAACCTTAACAGGCAATAACATAAATGAAACAGTTGGGATTCTAAATTTATTCCGAAATAATTTTAATTTGCCCAATATTTAACTAATCAATTTGGTATTTTTTGAATTATTTCTTTGTTTTGTGAGGCAATAAAGCAAAACAATAGAATTTCTATATTTTAATTAAAAAATTTGTTGACAACGTCTTTTTATTGAGATTGAGTCTCAATATCAATTGAGATTGAGTCTCAATATCAACTAAACTAACAAACTACCTATGAATAAAAATAAAATTAGAAAGTATTCTGCTTTGCTTGCTTTTTCCGTGAGTGGAATGTGTGCAAGTGCACAAGATTCGGAGGCGAAATCACTCTCTCCAGTCGATGTGTTAGGCTTAAAGCCTGAAGCCCCAACCTTATCATCTTCCTTAAAATCTGGTTTACCTGTAGAGAAAATTCCACAAAGCGTAAGCGTAATGACAGAAGAGGAGTTTGAGGCAAGAGGTGCAAATAGTATTGGAGATATTATCAATTACACGCCTGGTGTAATGAATGCTCAAGGGGAAGGTCATAGAGATGCAGTTGTAATAAGAGGTCTTCGTACTACTGCAGATTTTTATGTAGATGGTGTTCGTGATGATGTTCAATATTACCGCCCACTTTATAATGTGGATCAAGTTGAAGTCCTTCGTGGTTCCAATGCAATGGTCGCAGGATTTGGTGGTGGCTATGGACTCATCAATCGAGTTTCTAAAAAGGCTATCATCGGAGAAGACTTGCTGGAAATTCAAGGAAGTATTGATACTTTTGGTGAAACAAATGTTCA
>MDSZ01080815.1_pt1 | contig 15355 bp, 1 predicted proteins | sample 811201 | NCBI WGS metagenome assembly MDSZ01 (sample SAMN05326647, study PRJNA326480) | marine metagenome | isolation source: seawater | place: Indian Ocean: North | collected 2010
TATCCGATATTTTTTTTTGAGATTTACCGCCTCCTGTCTGTGCTTCTGTCTGTGCTTCTGTCTGTGCTTCTGTCTGTGCTTCTGTCTGTGCTTCTGTCTGTGCCTGTGCTTCTGTCTGTGCTTCTATCTGTGTTGGTGCACATGTCTTAGTAACAACATTTGTTCCACTACTTGTTTCACTCTCGGTATTATTAGAATTAATTTCATTACTAAGAAAACCCCACATTTTAGAAAAAATTGTTTTTGGTGGTGCACTTGTTTTATAACTAACAGTACATCTGGATGTACCGGCACATTGAGAGTTGCTATTTGTTGTAGTTCCAGCACATGGTGTGCTATTTACACCATAACTTAATGTAGGAGAATCGCCAGTTGGTTCATTTTGCACAACATCTGGTGTATTTATAGTTTCACCTGAATCATTTCCAAAACCATATGTACCAGGTGCATCACGTGATTTTAAAACAAATATAGGCGTTTCATTAAAATTAATTCCACTATCTCTGGTAACATCAATTCCACGATCAGGAACCAGTTCATGATGTAGACCTTCATTTTGCATACCAAGATAGTGATAGTATCCGCCTTCTTGATAAATTTCATTCATTTCTCTTCCCGTAACCATTTTTCCACCCCTTGCTTTAACATTTTTACTTATTTTTTCAAGATATTGATTTGTTAAATTAACGTAATCTTTATCATTTTTTTTAAATAGGTCTTGTATCAACTTATCCATTATTATAATTAATATAATTTTTTTTCGAATTAATATAAATATCTAAGGAATTAAATTCTATATTTATACAAATGGGCGATGACTTACTGCTTACTAATAAATATGTTGCTGATAGTAATTTAGATTCATCAGATACACGTATATTTGATAAGCTTATGAACGCTAAAAAATTTGCTAAAACAAGTTATAGTAATAACAATCCTGAATTTACTGATGATATAGAAACTAACAGAGAAACCAATACAACAATTAATGAAAATTCTATTGCTTTTGAACAATTTATAAAACTTGCTGATATTGATAAAAAAAAGAAGATTAAAAAAACTATATTGAATATTGATAGTAGAAATAGGTCAAGCACATACACATATGATTCTCAAGATGTTAATTACAATGTAACAAAACCACTATCATTTATCAATAATGATTCTCACTTTACAGTTCTGACAGGAGAAGATAATTTTGTAAAAGATTTATCCATATATAAACAAATTATAATTAGAGATATTGACGAAGAAGAAACCAATAATGTAGGAATCAAAAAAGTAGACTTTGAATTTGACTTTAAAAAAGGTACTCCAATATTCAATATAATTGAGTTTAGATATATTGATAAGAATGGAAATGAGTTCAGTAATAATTCATTATATGACCCATCTACAGAACAATTTAAATTTAACAAATTAATTCTTCCTATTCCATTCAATATTGATAGCTCAGAAATACAAAATGGAACTGCAGGAGAAGGTATTAAAATAAGTTTTATAACTAATGTAGATATATCATATCCTTCCCCCTCCCATTACTTTATAAATTTAGGAAAAACATTTTCAAATATTTACTCTATCAGATTAGTATCTTCAGAAATACCTAATACTTCATACACTTTTAATGAAAATCTTATTGAAACAAACTTTGGTCAATTTAAATTGACTACAAAGCAGAATAACAAATTAAGATGGATAAATAAAACTGATAGAGTTCATATTCTGAATAATAATGTTATGAAAGCCTCTATTTTCCATAAAAATATGCCTATATTACCCACACTTTCTACTCCTAAAGATTATCATTTAGAAAATTTTAAAAAATTAAAAAAGCTATGTAATGTAAATTTAAAAACGGATGTAATTGTTAAGGTGGCGAGTTCTACAAATATTGATCTAAGTGATACATCTTTAGCTCAAATAGAAGGTTATACTTTAGTGGATCAAGATTATATTATAGTTAAAAATCAGCTAAATTTATCAGAAAATGGATTATATCAAATAACTATTAATGATGCAAGTTTAACCTGGGAAAAAAAGACTACAGACACATTCCTATTTTTTTCTGATTCTGGTGAAACATTTAATTATATTTATCATGTTGATTCGTGCAATCAATCTGTGCAACCTATAAATAACTATAAATACTATGAGATTGAAAAAGTTAATTCAATTTATACATTTAGTGAAATAGATTACATTAATAATAGAAGGCGTATTAATTCACTGTTATATTTATCAAGCATTAGTAATAAATCATCAAGTAATTATGTGGATGGCAATTATATTGGATTAATTAAAAAAAATAACAATAACTTAATTGGTCTAAGTCAATCTAATCTCAATCTCGACAAAACAATTTATACGTTTAATACTAATTTAATTCATGAAATATCTCAGGATCAACGTTCGTTTTATATGTTTAGAGGTGAAATAACAGATAAAACAGATAACACAACTTATTGTAAATGTACATTTACAACAAAGCTTGGTGAAGGATTATCTAAACCAGTAATTACACTTAATTTAGATTTTAAATTTATCAATTCGATAAACAATGATTTTATTCAAAAATATGTAGACAGTGGTTTAATTGAATTACCCACGAAAATAGTATTTAATTCATTAATTGGTTCTGATTTTTATAGATATTCTTTTATTTTACATGATGTAAATCCGATAACAGCCACAACTGATTACAACAAAAGTTATCAGTTATCTTTAACGTCGATTAACGGGTATTATAATACAAATAAGGTACCATTTTATGGTTATACTGATTCAATTTCAATGACTATATTCAATAAATTAGATTCGGATATAATATTTAATTACATGAAGTTGAAACCAGATTACTGGACATTACTTAAAAATTATTATTTAACATCAGAAATTTGTATGATACCTAATGTAAATAAAAATATTAAAATAACAGATAAATATGAAAGGACATATTTAATTAAAGAACCTGATGATAGAAAATTTCAGATTGAATATAAGACTTATCATAGATTTACATTTACTAATACCCCTACATTTAAACAAGTAAAAAGAAGTGATAGTAATAATAAGGTTTTGGACATTTATTTTATTGATTCGGAATCTAATTCAATATCAGATATTAGTAATATTGCAAGAGAGTATTCCTATTTACGTATTAATAACCTCTTATTTCGTATTGATACATCAAAGGTAGTTAAATATGACACAAATACAACTTATTATTCAATCACTATGATTGATGATATAAATAATACATTTGAAATTGATCCTGTAATTAATTTATCATTTCAAAAAGAAACCAACAAAGAAATACAATATCTGTATCTTGATAACTTGATTGATTACTCGGGAAGTATACTCAGAATGTTTGATGTTAAGCATAATTATATTGATTTTTTTATATCTGAAAAAACTATTTCTCAAAATGCAAATCGCTTTGAAGTCAGATTTAAAAATGCTGAGGGAAAATTAGATATGACTGGTGATAATATTTATTTCTATTTATTTGATGAATATAATAGTATATTTTTTAGGGATTATATCGGTTTATATCTTACAACTAAATTTGATAATTCTGAATATACATCTACAGGACAATTAAAAATAGATAATATTTTGGATGCATTTGATTACACATCCGATAGTAATGAATATAATTCAAACTATCATATTGTAAAATTTGTTCATGCTAATGTATTTGAAAATACAATTAAAAGTAATGTTGTTGATATCACATCTCATGATATTATTACTTTATCTGATAAAAATATTCAAGACGGTATAAATGAGATTAGTTTTGCTAAAGAATTTGTAACAACTGAAACAACTAATGGTGAATATATTAATCCAAAAATTAACGCTGATAGTAATAATATACCATCTTTATTTGACTTGAATCATAACTTGGAGAGTTATTCAATGATAAATGACATTAAAGAGGCTGTTAAATTTCCTGTTTATGAATTGAATATTGCAAGTGGAAAATACTCAGCTGATTCAATAGTAAAATACATGCTGGGTGCTCTTGATAACCTTAAATCCCGTATATATGATTATTCAAAAGGAATTTTTTATACTGATAGTAGTTTTAATAAATTTATTGATCTAAATAATGAATTTGGAATTAACCAAGAAAGTAAATTCGTCATTTCTGTAAATAAGAGTGTAAATTCAATCTTATTTAAACAATACAAAAAGATATTTGATGCACATAAAAATACATCTGTAGTTAAAGGTAAAATTGCCTATTACAATGAAGGATTCCCTTACATTTATTTTAATGTTCCTCAGATTTCCTTAGTCAATAATTCTCTTATTTTTCTTGCAGGAGGAGGCAGTTTAGCTAATGTAAGTGGTTCGATTACAAGAGGTGAAAAAACTGCAATTATACCTCCTAATTATAAGATAAGAGTACGGCAATTACTTCCATTACCACGCTCAGATGCAGTAAAAAATACCCAAAACATGTTTACCAGAGAAGATTATGTAGACGTTACTGATAGTGAAATATACAATAAATATGTTGATTTTGTAAACCGAGCAGTTAATGATAAAAATACAAAGGATGTATCAGTCAATTATATAGTTAAGAAAATATTTGGAATAGGCGAGTCAGACTATATAGATTTTAAAGACCTATCCGAAAATAGGATTAAATACTTAGCAGAAGAATATAGTGATAAGAATATCGCAGCTAATTCACATAATATTGTTACTAATGACCTTAAAAAAGCTTATTTGAATAACTATGGAGTTAATGTTAATTACGATGAAGTAGAAGGATTTAATAATCAAAAAAGTCAGGTATATACTTCGAATAAAACAGGAATTGAATATTATGGTCAAGCAATGATTAATGGTTATCGTAACGAAGAAGGATATAAGGAATACCTCAATCCGGATGATGAAATGCCAAATGAATATGGCGATGTAGAACCATCTGGATTTGAAACAACATTTATTCAAAATGAAATTTTTATGCGATTATCTGATGTTAATGTAACACATAAAGATAATATTACAGGTAGATTTACTAACGTTGCTGAATTTACAGACAGATATGGTAATATTGAAGCAGATTATGATCTTTTCAGTCAAAATTATTCTAACTTTAAAATTGGAGATATTATAATTGGATTGGATTCAAACACAATCGGAATTATTTTACCGTATGATTATACATATAACACTCTTCCAAATTTAGATTTAATTACACTTGGTTTAGGAGCATATTTAATGAACAAAACGATATTTGATTCAGGATCATTTTTCGAAAAATATACTTCAATATCTAATACAGATACTAAATGGCGTGAAAAATCTAAAAATTTCATTAAAAATATTAATTCATGGCAGATAGAAAAAAATAAAACCTCAAGAGGATTTTACATATTTTCATCTATTACACCTAATGAATCTAAATTAACAGGTGCAAAATTAAGTAATTTCCAAATTTATTTGCCACGATTCTTTAAATTTATTGAAGATGATGATACTGCTCTAAGTAAATTCGGGCTTAAAAATTCAGAAAATAATTCTAAATTCAATTATTTTAAGACTAATTATGAAAGTAACCATGAAGTATCAATAAAAAGGAGTTTTTTTAATACAGCGAGAAATAATGATATATATTCGGATTACATTATTTTTGAAACTAAGTCAACCGATAATTTTAATGTAAATGACCGTGTTTACATAGAAGACCATAATGTGATCATGAAAAACAGTGATTTTACAAGAGAAAGATTTTTCAACGTATCACTTATTGAGTCTTTTTCAAGTTATATATCTAAGCTCGAAACAATTTATAATAATACAGTAGTTAATTATAATGGATTATCTGGTGTAGGAATAATACACGATGATGGTAAAAATAATGATGATAATCAATATTTGGTTGATGATGAATACAAATATTCTGATTCACAGGGAAATTCATCAGCTAAAGCCATTGCTATTATTTCAGCGAAAGTTAAAAAAATTACAATTAATTCTCGTGGAAGAGGATATACTGGTATACCATCTGTAACATTTGGAACAACTCATCTCGAATCTGGTGGAAAAGCTGCATCAATAACTATTCCATCGAATCAAATAACAAATGGCAGAATAGATATTAGTACAAGTAACGAAATAGTTATAAGTGAAGCAAACCAGGGTTTAGGATATAATAATATTCCTGAAGTTATTATTGAAAATTCATCTATTAAACCTGAGATAATTATTGAATCTGTTGATTCTTCTGGTGGTATAACAGCGGTTGTTAATAGCTCTAATAACACAATTATATCTCCATCTAATCCAGCAGGTTTTGGATACACTGAATCACCAAATATAATTGCGCCGACGTCAGGTGTTACAGCTACAGCTGCCGTTGGTATTACTGGTATAGGTACTATTGAATACAGAAAAATAATAAGTGATGATCTTCCTGTTATTAACTTTGTAAATGATGGCGTTATTACATTTTCTGATCCAAATGATGCTAATGGTGTAGCAGCAGAAGCTTTTACAAAGGTCAATGGTGGAAATGTTACAGTTGAAATTATAAATAATGGAGCCGGATACACTGTTAATGAAAATATAACCTTTCAATATCTGGGTAATGCGACAGAACATAATTTATCTGATTATTTTAGCTACGAAATAGACGCAATAGGTACAATATTAATTGGTAATAATGGTTCAAATTATAATAGCGTATATCCACCTGAAGTCACAATAACAGATGAAGGAGGAGGAACTGGTGCCGTTGTTATTGCAATTGTTAATGCAACTTCCAACAATATCACTGGTTATTCTATTGTTAATGGTGGAAGGGGGTATAGTAATTTAACCACAATAACAATTGACCCACCAAGGGCTTTATTTAAAACATCTATTGATGATGATGGACGTATAAATGGTTTAGATATTTTATATGGAGGCAAAGATTATACAATTAATAGTAAACTTGAAATTACTGAACCTAAAATTACAGCAACCGCTACACTCTCAGAAACAAATGACCCTATTAATGGTATAACTAATATTGAATATAAAAGTGATGCGCTTTCAAGTATTACCTTTGTAAATAATGGTAATATTAAATTTTCTGATCCAAATGATGCTGATGGTATAGAAGCAGAAGCAGCAGAAGCCTTTACACGTATTGACAATCAAGGCAACATTACAGTTGAAATTATAAATAATGGAGCCGGATACGCTGTTAATGAAAATATAACTTTTCAATATGCAGACGATACATCGACCGACTATAATTTATCTGATTATTTTGATTATCAAATAGATGAAATAGGTAAAAAAGCAAGAGTTAACATAATTAATCCGGGAACTGGTTACACATCAAATACTGAATTAGTAAATATATCTGGTAATAATGCCGGTGCTAAAGTGGATAATACAATTTCAAATGGAGAAGTTACTGAAATAATAATAACCAATAGAGGCGCATCTACAACAGTACCAACTGTTGTATTTACAGAGCCACTTAGTGGTGAAAAAGCAACAGCAACCGCAGTTATGTTTGGAAATAAACTTTTACGTATTGATATAGTTAATCCTGGGAGTGGATACACTTCTCCACCTAATATATCATTTGAAGGTAATACTACAGTTACAGCTATATGTAAAATTTCCAATGGCAGGATTAAACAGTCTACAATTAGAAATCTTCTCGCTGGTTCTATTTCTGACCTGACAATAAGTTATAATTCCCCATCTAAACAAGCCACTGCCACTGCAAGCATAAGTGGAAGTGTGACAAAAATAGATGTATACCAAGGAGGTTCTGGATATAAAAATGTACCATCAGTCACAATAGACCTTCCAAGTTTACCAAATTCAGACGGCGTCTTGGAAAAATCTACATTTATCTGTCAACTTGAAGAAGATTCTGTTAAAACAGGTATATTTCAAAGTACTGATGGTCTTACTGGAGGTACTGGGTACAGTGAACCACCTAATGTAATAATTGACAATCCAGATGTATCTAAAAAAATTACAATTCCATTCAAAAATAAACATATATATCGTTACTTTAATCAAGAACTTGATGAATATAGTAAAAACTATTATCTTTGTTATAAATCTGCACCTTCAAAAGCAAATGAATTTACAATAGACATGAGCGGAAATGACATAAATAATATTACAACTAAGGATAATATTTCTTTATTACCTGATTTATTAAGTTCATTTAATACTAAAAATATGATTATTATTACTATTAACCAAATTTCTTACCTTAATACAGGTACTGCTGTTTATAAAGCAGTCGAACCCAGTAAACAATTTGTTGGCGTAGAAGACACAAATTATTATATTAATATAAAAACATATCGTTTACCCCTAAGTATAAGTGAAATAGGTACATTTGATTCATCACATTTATCTTCTTCTTCTAAATTTATAAAAAGTTATTCAACACTCGGAATATTCGAAAGGTTGCTTGATGAACACATCAATAGGATTTATGAAAATATGAGTTACAATTTAGTTAAATCAGCTGAATTATATAGAAAATATTCATATAATGTATTTAGAAATCGTATCATAAAGCTTAAAGTATGTCCAATTGATGATAAAGGATTTTGCTTTGAACCGCTTAATTCTGATGGAAGTCTGGCTACCGAAACCAATATAGCTAATCGTTCTGTACGTGGATACAGTAAAAAATTATTTCCGTACCATGAGTATGATATAATTAAAACATATGATAGATCTGAATTTGGTACTAATGTTGATATAATTGGTGTACCATATAAAAGTTATAGAAGACCTTTCCAATTACTTAAAAATACAGAACAGACATCTAAAGCTTTCCTTCCAGGTATGGGTATATATATTATCGAAAATGAAACTGCTGAATCTGGTTCAAAAATTAATAATGAACACTATAATGTAACTTCTACCAGCAAAGATATTCCACTCTATTATAGCGAATATACATATCAAACTAAGTTTATAGGTTACGTTCTTGATACATCTATTCATAATAAACAAGAATATAACAGGAATTATAGATTGAATTCAGAAAATTTTTCAAAAGTAGAAAATTCTAAATCAATTCATAGTGAATACTACATTTATATGTTGATTGATCCAAATATTACTACCAGTGGTGAAATTGATCAGTTGTTTAATTTGCTTAACAAAGATAACATCAATATTGTTTTTGATGCATCAGCAGATAAGGATTATATTACAGAACCTTTGACTGAAAAAGGATATGTAACATCTAAAAATGAATATTATGTTAATAGTAATACAAATAATGTTAAAACTAAATCTGATGATAAACCATATTCTATTGCCAAAAATACATATGGACATCGTACATTCTTGAATGAACAAGATGAATTATTATTTTTTGAAGATGAAAGTTATACCACACCAATTGAACCGGAATCTACAGATGCGTTTATAAATCTAACTGCTTCATCAATTACTATACGGAAAGCAAGATTAAATAATACTTTACCTTATTATAATTTCCAAAAAAGAATTGCTTGTGCAACTATAACAGAAAGACCTGTTGCTTATGAAACTAAAAATAATATTAATAGTCGTAAATTATTTGTTGCAGGAGATTATGATTATTTTTACAAAGATTATATGGAAAATAAATCAGTCATGAGATATGAACCCATTCTTGACAATAAAAACATCGATTATATGAACAAACACAATGTAATTATTGAAAATGCGGTCAATTCTAACTTCAAATCTAACAATTTTAAGGAGACGGATTGTCACTCTAATTATCTTGATTCGGATAAATCAATATATGAATCTACATACAATGTTAACAATAAAGTTCCTGAATTTGAACAAATTGACGGCAGTAAACCTATTTTACGGTTTAACAACGGAGAAGATATTATTCTTGTAGATGCACTTAAACTAAAATTTTCATATGAGGAGGGTGAAAATAATTATAGTACGTTGAGAGGCAGGGGTGATACAAAACTCGGAACACCTAATACACATGTAAAGATTTTAACCGGTTCAATATTGCCTAAATTATATATAAATCATAATAGGTTGTTTGACAATTCACTCAATAAATTTATAGATAACACGACTATTCTTGAATATGATTACGACTCCAACCTTGAAAGATTAACATATAACACAATATTAGGTAAGTATAAGCCTGATAAAATCAACATAGTTGGTAATAATTCATTTGATTATGACCTTAATGAAGAAAATGATACTGGAAGTACTTATTGCAAAATTTTTATAGAAAATATAGATAATGATAAAATAACAATCAGAAACAGATTTGACGATGACTTTAGTATTGCAAGTCTCAAAGATTACATAGTGGTATTTAGTACTAATATCTCCTGTAAAAATTCAAAATTGCCTATTGATGATACAAATAACTGTGAATTAAGAAAAATCATTAGTGCAATAAAAGTCCAAACTAATAGTATTGAAATCACATTAAATTTTGGTATATCGTCACACAAAAATAATATAGAAGATTCATCAATGATGGCATTTATTCTTTATCCAACTGTTAAATTATCAAGTAATATGACTTATGACCCTGCTGATAAACTGTATAAATTTGAAATTAATCACATCGATTATCCTCACTATGATAAAATAAATAAACATGACTGTTTGACACTTGATTGGGGTATTCAAAGAAATATAGTTACAAATTCATTTACACCTTACAAATTGAAAACTGAAAATGACAGTAATTACAAGAAACTTTATACATCGGGAATGTATCGAGTTGAATACATACTTAATGATACTGATAATAATAAACTTATTATTGGAATAAAACATCCTAAAATATTATACCAAAAAGATACAAATGTTATAATAATGAAGAATACACTTGGCACTACTAATGACTCGCGTCAAAGTTCAATACCTCATAACTTTATTTCAACTCAACCATTTACAATTAACAATGAATGGTATACTCGCATATTTTACAAAGGTAATAGTTTTAATATTGGTAAACATTATGATAACAAATTTAAAAATAAAAAGGTTTTACCTAATATTGATAATAATTATATACATGGCGGGGATCCGCTATTTAATACTAATTATGCTAATACAATTTTCATAGGTGGAATGAAAGGTATTAAAATACCATTTACAGATATTGATAATTCTGATAAACCCTTATTATTTACTAAACCCATAGAAGATAATTACTATGATGTTAATCCAGTATTACGTGAGGATTTCACAACAAATAATAATACATCACCAATAATTACACCTATTTATGGTGCATTTGAGACCAACATAGATAGTATTCAAGATGACAATAAACTTAATAGTATTAATATTAATGATAACAAATTTAGATTTATTCCTGAGTCATCAGTTGAAAGTAAATATCCCTCTATTGTGATTAAGGGATTATATTTAGGATATGGTGGGTTTATTGAAGAACGAACTAATCAAGATACAATTAATGCTATTATCAACAAAGACCGTGGGTTAGCAATTAAGAAAATTACAAAGATAAATAATAAATTTTTCATATATCTTCAACTCAGTTCAACATATAATAATTTATTTCCAGAAAGTAATATTGATGAAAATAAAAATCTAATTAACCAAAGTTCAAGACAAAATTACCTGGATTATGAAACTAACTTGAGACTTTTGGACGATATATTCAAAAATGATACTAATAGATTAGAATATGAAGAAAACATATCAATTTATGGTACTGGTGGTAAAATGATAAGAAAAATTATTAAAAATCCGTACGATTTAAATCCGGATAACTACATCTATATGGTAATTCCTAACTTAAATCACATAGAATCAGTTCAAAATAACTCAATAAAAGGTGCATTTGCTAAAATATTATTACCAGGTGAAAGTACGAAAACTCTATTCAGTTCATTTGTTGCTGGAACAAAGGTATTCTATAATAATTTATTTAATAATTTAACTGAATTAGAAGTAACATTTATTACTAATGAAGGTCATTTATTCGACTTTAACGGTTCTGAACATTCGTTTTCAATAGAAATAACTGAGATTATAGATAAATTCGAATACATTAATCCCCGATTTGGAAATATTGAAATTTAATATTTTTATTTAAATAAATACCGTTATTTATATAAAAATGAGTAATGTTAATATTGACTACTCCAATATAAGAGATATTACTAAAAAATTAAAATCCCAGCTAAAAGATAAATATAAAAATCTTGAAAAAATCACATCAGAAGCCGCAGTCAATTCGATATCTGACGGCGGTGGTGGTGGTGCTGGGGACCCACTTGGTGAAATGGGCGATTTGCTTGATATTTTTTTTAATCAAGGCACATATAATGGTACACTAAAAGTAAATGGCGGTATAGTTGTAGATTATGTAGAATCAGCCGAAGGACCTGCCTCAGGTCAAACGGACATTAATACAGTACGAAATATGATTAACACTGCTATTACTGCTAATAACAGACGGCAAGCTTTTGGTGGTGGTCTTGCAGGAGCAAGTTCAATTGGAGCATTAACTGGTACTATTATTAAGGGAGCAAATATTTCTGGAAGTTCGATTACAGGAGGGATAATGAGAGGTACAAGAGTTGAAGATTTACAGGGTCTCAATGAATTATTCAGAAGAGATTATCTTGATTTATATTCTATTAATACTGCGAGAAGTGATTTTGATTTCTTTGTTAGATCAGGTTACAATAATATTAAATTTTCATATGATACTAAAGAAAATGATTACTTAAAACTGTCATTTGGAGAACAATTGGATGTATATGGTGATGTTTGGACACAGGCATTTTCCAATAATTATTTTCACTCTCAATTTTTTAATGTACTTTTTAAACCTAAAAATAATTATATAGCTAATAAATCTTTATTTAAAATCCAAAATATGGATTTTAAGGTAGGTGATTCATTGCAGCCAGTTAAAACAACATTTACCGGAGAAATTGATATAAACAATCTCAATAATTCAACACCATTTCGAGTTAATGGTAAATCTGTAACATCAAGCGAAGGTTTTGGTTTTGTACCTGGACTTATTGATATAAATGATGGCATTCAAACAATTACCGTGAAAGCGTCATTAACAAATGCCGAAAAAATACCATTATTTGCTAAACAAGGGGATCCTTTAAGTATCAGCACAGCTTTGAATAATTCAATGATAACTCAGTTTTATTCAAATAGTGATCTTCATATTGCATCTGCTAAAGTAAATGAGACCGAAACTCTTTATGATTACAGATTTACTACTGACTTAGTCGTTTCTAATCCAAATAACATAACTTTAAATAGTACAGTTAGATTTAACAAATCAACTCTTGATAATGACATCTTTAAGAGTATAAATAATTTATCAGATATTAATAGCATTACTCATAGCGAGCTGGGAACATTTACTTTTAATAATTTAAATAATACAATCACATATAATAATACTTCTACATATAAATTTCCAATCAGTATACTTTCAACTCTAAAGATTGAACAAGATATTAATAATGATGGTAATTTTAGTGATATAGCGGGAATCGAGTTTGTCGATGGTGATGGGGTGGCCGTGGTTGTTCCCCATGTTATTAAAACCATAAAGGTAGAAAAGGCTGGAAAAGGTTATAGAAATCCAGTTACTCCATTGGAAATAAAGATTAATAATTTAGATATTACATCTCTTTTAGATATTACAAATCAAGATGGTTCCATACAATCTATTGATGTTGCAGAACCAGGTCAAAATTATGATACTAATGTAGTGGCTGTAATAAGTGGAGGTGATCCTACAGTAAATGCTGTAATTACTGCTCAAGTAAATCTGGTTACAAGAGGTATAGAATCTGTTTCGCCTCAAACCCAGCCTTCTATTGAGAGAGGTGAAGGATATGATTCCAATAATTTGCCAACTATTGCAGTTACGGATGCAACAATCACATCTGGTTTAAATTTAGATACATTATTTAAGGAGAATATCAGTTTGGGAGGTACAGATGGACATTATGATTCACAAATATCAAGTATAATTAATACAATTGGCAATCAATTTAGGGATCCCAATTCTGTACTTTACACAAAAAACCAATATGATTTAATTGGAAACCGTCATATAATGGGGTTTCAGGGTGCTGTTAATTTAATATTAATAACTGATGTAAGTTGTACAATAAAAAGAAGAATAAGTGGATTTCTTCAAAGTATTAAATTTGGTGACAATTTAATAACAATTAATTCAAATACTAATCTTAATATTGATACTATATTAAATGAAAGAACCATAACTCAAAATGATAATTCATCTACTCAAAAAGGTAAAGGTAAAATAAGCTTTACAGTTATTGATTATGAAACTGATCAAGGAAATGAAATCGATATAAAGGTAAAACTTAGTTTTTTTATTACTCGTGATGAGGATAATTATCTAAACAAGGTTGACACTGGTCAATCAACTAATATTCTTAGTTTTTATTCAAATGGAGATGATGATATCGACAGCAACGAGTATCCATTTTCAATTAATATTAGTGATATTTCCGATACCAATACTTTAACTTATAAAAAATCTGATTTAAAATATAAACTTCATAATGGTTCCCGTTCTGATGGAATATTTAGTTTTGACGGAGTTACACAATTTAATTCTTTTCAAAATGTAGTATTAGGAGGAGAAACTAAATTAGGTATCGGATATACAAAAGAAGGTGCAAAAACATTAGGTCCAGAATCTTTTCATGTAGCACAATATGGTATCAGAGTCCACGGTAACAGTACTTATGAAAATGATTTAACGGTTAAAGGAGATACAACAATTAGTGGTAATTTAACTGTAACTGGAAGTACAACAACAGTTGATACAACAAATCTTACAGTCAAAGACAATTTAATTGTTTTATCAAGAGATAATACAAATAATGCTGCATCAACAACATCTGGATTAATTATTGAAAATAGTGATGGCAATAGAGCAATAGTTTGGGATAAGACCAAATTTAGGTTTGTTAAAACAAATTCGACTGGCGATGATGCAACATTTATTGCCGGAATTGGAAGCGATAGTGAAGTAAGAAGCGATATTGAAGTAAAAGATGTATATTTAAATGCTATCAATTCTTCTTCAACTAACACTAATGCAGATATTACTATAACGCCTAAAGGTACAGGTTCAGTAATTATCTCAAGTAAATTAGATGTAACAGGAGATACTTCAGTATCGACATTGGATTCTTCGGGAGCCACCTCTCTTGCAACTGGAGGAGGTGCAGTTAATATTTCAAAATCTGGGGTTATGACAACTGTAAAAGGTACCTTAAATGTAGATGAACCAGTTACATTAGATACTACATTGGATGTAACAGGA
>MDSZ01154932.1_pt1 | contig 15353 bp, 15 predicted proteins | sample 811201 | NCBI WGS metagenome assembly MDSZ01 (sample SAMN05326647, study PRJNA326480) | marine metagenome | isolation source: seawater | place: Indian Ocean: North | collected 2010
TTCTTCACTGTCTAATACTTTAATAAGCACACGATCATGCAAAGGTCTAAATTTCATATGTATTTTCTCCTATAAATTTTGTTGTAGTGCTGATATGGTGTGTTTTAAGCGAGATTTCAAGAGGCAAAAATCATTAAAAAACCTCGAAAATACTATATTTTGTGATTATCGAGAGAATAGAAAGAGTAAAAAATTGAGAGAGCTTAATCACCTATCAGAGATATCAAATAACTACGACACATTCATAATTGATTTATGGGGTGTAATGCACAACGGAATAAAGTTAAATTCTAAAGCTATTGAGGTAATAGAAAATTTAGAAAAAAATTCGAAAAAAATAGTCTTTCTGTCTAATGCCCCAAGGCCCAGTATGAAAGTTGTAAACTTCTTATTAAAAATGGGAATGAACAAAAAATATCTATCGAATGTGATGACCTCTGGCGAAGCTGCTATGCATGCAATTAATCAAAACAAATTTGGAAAAACTTTTTTTCATTTAGGACCACCAAGGGATACGTCAGTTTTTGATAAAGTAAAACAACATAAGACAAATATAGAGCAATGTGATTTTATTTTATGTACTGGTTTATTTGATGATTACGAAAACGATTTAGATTATTATAAAAATTTTTTAAAAAAATATATTTCAAAACAATTAATCTGTACTAATCCGGACTTAACTGTTCACAGAGGAAATATAGAAGAATTATGTGCCGGCTCCTTAGCAAAAGTCTTCGAAGAACTCGGAGGGAAAGTTTCTTATTTTGGCAAACCGTACCCCGAAGTTTACAATTTATGTTTTAAAAAAAATGAAAAAGTTTTGGCTATAGGGGATAATTTAAGAACAGACATCAAAGGTGCTAACAATTTAAACTTAGATTGTATTTTTATTACAGAGGGGGTTCACAGGGATGAATTAAATAAAATCTCTAATCTAAATGAACTTTCAAAGACATATAATGTTAAGATAGATTTCTTTCAAAAAGAATTGACCTGGTAATATGAAGATTTACTATAACGCTAATCTAAAAAGAAAACATCATAAAGGTGTGCTCGCAATAGGAAATTTTGATGGTTTACATTTGGGTCATCAGAAAGTTATTGCTGATGTAAAAAAAAAAGCCATAAAAAATAAATTGCCATTTGGCATAATGACTTTCGAGCCAGTTCCTGTAATGTTTTTCGATAAAAAAATTAAAAATCATAGAATTAACAGTCTGGATCAAAAAATAGATCAATTTAAAAAATTAAAACTTGATTTTTTAATAATAATTAAATTTAACAAAAAATTTTCTAGACTTACCGCTGAAAAATTTATTGAAAAAATAATTTTTAAAAAAACAAAATGTAAATATTTATATGTCAGTAAAAATTTCAAATTTGGTAATAAAAGAAAAGGGAACATAAAAACACTCAAAAAATTTGAAAAAAAATTTAATTATAAAAATTTAATTACTAAACCTTTTCAAAAGAAAAACAAAGTAATATCCTCAACCTTAATTAGAAAAAAAATAAAAGAAGGAAAAATTGTTGAGGCAAATAAATTATTAAACAGAAAATGGGTTGTAAATGGCAAGGTGATTAAAGGACGAAAGAGGGGAAGAAAAATTGGTTTTCCAACTTGTAATCTTAAAATGGGAAGTTATGTAATTCCAAGACTCGGTGTCTATGCGGTAAAAGTGAAAATTAATGGTTTTAACAAAAATGGTATAGCTAATATCGGTTACAGACCTACTTTTAATGGACAAAATTTATTATTAGAAACAAATATCTTTGGATTTAATAAAAATTTATATAATAAAGTAATAAGCGTGAGTTTTAAAAAATTTATAAGACCTGAAAAAAAATTTAAGAATTTAGAACATTTAAAAAAACAAATTAAAATTGATATAAAAAGGGCAAAAAATAATGTCTAAAGATACACTGCAACTTCCAAAGACTGCTTTTTCGATGAAAGCAAGTTTGCCGACTAAAGAGCCTGAAATTTTGAAAAATTGGGAAAAAAATAAAATTTTTCAAAAATTGCGAAAAAAATCAAAAGGAAAAGAAAAATTTATTCTTCATGATGGACCACCATACGCTAATGGTCATATACACATGGGGACTGCACTAAATAAAATTTTAAAAGATATAATTACTCGTTTTCATCAAATGAACGGTAAAGACTCAGTATATGTTCCTGGCTGGGACTGCCATGGTCTTCCAATTGAATGGAAAATTGAGGAGCAGTACAAAAAAAAGAAAAAAAATAAAGATCAAGTACCTATTAAAGATTTTAGACAAGAATGTAGAGAGTTTGCTAAAAGTTGGATCGATGTTCATATTAAAGAGTTTAAGAGATTGGGTGTAGTTGGTGACTTCGATAATTATTATTCAACAATGAGTTATGAAGCTGAGGCTCAAATAGTTCGAGAACTAGGTAAATTTCTTATGGACGGAAGTTTGTACCAAGGTTTCAAGCCAGTTCTTTGGTCTACAGTTGAAAAAACTGCTTTAGCCGATGCAGAAGTAGAGTATTTAGATCATACATCTAATACAATTTATGCTGGCTTTAAAGTTAAAAAAACAGATAAAGATTTTTTAAAAGATACAAGTATAATTATCTGGACAACAACACCATGGACAATACCAGCTAACAAAGCTTTAGCGTTTAATAGCAGCATCGAATATTCAATTTTAGAAGTGGATAATGTAGAGAATTTTGATACTAAAAAAATCGTAGTTGCGAAAAAATTAATAAATGAGATTGTTAAAGCTTGTGAAATTAAAAGCTATAAAGAATTAAAAACATTTAAAGGTTCAGAATTTCAAAAAACAATATGTAGCCATCCATTTTCTAAAATGAAATTTGATTATGATGTGCCTATGCTGGACGCTCAATTTGTAAATCTTGAGCAAGGCACAGGAATTGTTCACTGCGCTCCTAGTCATGGACCAGATGATTTTAATCTGTGTTTAAAAAATAATATTCCCTCACTTTATACTGTGGACGACTCTGGACTATATACAAAAGAAATTCCTTATTTTGAAAACACGCACATTTTTAAAGCCGATAATATTGTTATAGAAAAACTAAAAGAACAAAAAAAATTATTAAAGAACGATAAATTAAATCACACTTACCCACATTCGTGGAGGTCTAAGGCACCACTTATTTATAGAGCTACACCTCAATGGTTTATTTCGATGCAAAAAAACGATCTTAGAAAAAAAGCAATCAAATCAATAAATGAAACTAACTTTTATCCACAAAAAGGAAAAGAGAGATTATTATCAATGATCGAAGGAAGACCCGATTGGTGTGTGTCAAGACAAAGAGTGTGGGGAGTGCCTCTACCAATTTTTATTAATAAAAAAACAAAAGAACCACTTAAAGATCAAAAAGTGATAGATAGAATAGCTTCAATTTATGAAAAACAAGGTTCTGACTGCTGGTTCACAGATGACCCTAAGGTTTTTTTAGGGGATAGCTATGAGACTAAAGATTATGAAAAATTAAACGACATAGTAGAAGTTTGGTTTGATAGTGGCTCGACGCATAGTTTTGTTTTAGAAAAAAGAAAAGATTTGAAGTGGCCTGCTGATATGTATCTAGAGGGTTCCGATCAACACAGGGGGTGGTTTCATTCTTCTTTACTTGAGTCCTGTGGCACTAGAGGTAAAGCACCTTTTAAAAGCATCCTTTCACATGGTTTTGTAGTTGATGGAAAGGGTATGAAAATGTCCAAATCAATGGGCAATGTAATTTCTCCTGAAGATATTTTAAAAAATTATGGCGCAGATATTTTAAGAGTTTGGGCATCAGCGTCAGATTATGCAGAAGATTTAAGAATAGATAAAAATATTTTAATTCAGCATGCAGAATCTTACAGAAAAATTAGAAATACTTTTAGATTTATGCTTGGAAATTTAAAAGATAAATTTGAGAAACAAAATTTTGAAAAAATTAAGTTAAATGAATTTGATGAATTAGAGCAATATATTTTACATAAACTATTTATAATCGGTAAGTCAGTAGAAGAAAATTTAAAAAATTATAATTTTCACAAACTTTATAAGGAATTACTAAATTTCTGTGCATTAGATTTATCTTCCTTTTACTTTGATATAAGAAAAGATGTACTTTATTGCGATAGTTTAAATTCAAAAAAAAGAAAAAACTGTGTAATAGTATTAAATATTATTCTTGAAAGCTTATTAAAGTGGTTTGCTCCGATCTTGGTTTTTACAACAGAAGAAATATATAGCTTAGTAAATAATAAAGAGAGTATTCATGAAAATTACTTTGTAAAAATTCCTCGGAATTGGAAAAATGATTTATTGGACCAAAAATGGTCAGACTTATTTAAAATTAAACAAGAAGCTAATATTGCAATAGAGGAAAAAAGAATAAGTAAAGAGATAGGCTCAAGCTTAGAAGCTGAAATTAAGCTTTCTTTAAAAAAAGAAAAATTTGAATTACTCGATGGATTAGATTTAGCTGAATATTTTATAGTTTCCAAAGCCGAAAAAACAATTTCAAATAATGGGGAAATTATAATTGAAGTAAATAAAGCTAAAGGTGAAAAATGTGAGAGATGTTGGAAAATATCAGAAGATAAATGCAAAAGATGCTCTAATTTAGCATAAATTAAATGTTAATTAATTTAAAAGATATTAAAAATGAAATTGTTAAAAGAGAAAACCTTTTTTACCTTATCGTTATCTTCATTATTTTCTTATTAGACAGGTTTTCAAAAATTCAAATAATAAATAGCACTAGTGAGAACATTTTATATATAAATGATTATGTTAATTTTAATCTTGTGTGGAACACTGGAATAGGATTTGGTTTGTTAAGTTCTAGTTCAACACTGATATATAATTTAATAACAATTTTAATTGGTATCGTTATCCTCTCACTTTTTTATGTTGTTCTAAAAGCTGATAAATATGAAAGTTTAATTTTCTCTGTCATAATTGGAGGAGCTCTAGGAAATTTTTATGATAGATTAACGTTAAGTGCAGTTCCAGACTTCATCGACCTACATTTTAATGATTTTCATTGGTTTACTTTTAATATTGCTGATATTTTTATCACAATTGGTATTATCGCTTTTTTATTAAAAGGTTTTTTTATAAAATATGAAAAATGATTAATTTTAACTTATTACTTATAGTATTAGTTTTACTAGTTTCTTGCGGAGGATTAAAGGAAGCCGGGCAAGTTCTTAGAAACGAAAAAATTAAAACAACTGATGAATTTCTTGTAAAAAAAAAAGAACCTTTAGTTTTACCGCCAGATTATAACAAAATACCTGAACCTGGTTCTATATCTAAAAATAAAGAAACAGAAAGTGAAAAAATTAAAAAAATTTTAAAAGCTCCAAAAAATAATAATAGACTTAATAAAGGAGCATCTTCCATTGAAGACTCTATAATTGATAGAATAAGAAAGTGATAAATAAAAACTTATTAGCAGAAAATAGTATTCCAAAAAAATATTTAAAAGAAAGTTTGAACAAAAAATTTAATAAAGCTTTTTTTGAAATTCAAAGAAAAATTTTAGAATCTTCCAGTAATTCTCTAAATATTTATAACACTCTAAGTAAGAATTTTAAGTTTAATTTCAAAAAAAATGATTTAAAAAAATTTAAAAGATTCAACTCTATCGCTATTATTGGAATGGGAGGTTCTATACTGGGATCTGAAGCAATCTATCAATTTTTTAAAAAAAAAATAAAAAAAGAAATTTTTTTCTTTAATGATTTAGATAATGAGAAAATCAAAAATTTTAGAAAAAAAGTTAAACTATCTAGAACTCTTTTTTTGATTGTGTCAAAGTCAGGTAATACAATTGAAACCTTATCAAATTTATTTATTCTCAAGATTTTAAAAAAGAATGCTAAAAATGTAATTATTATTTCACAAAAGAAAAATAGCATTTTGTTTAATCTGTCAAAAAAATTTAATTTATTTTTTATAGAGCACAAAAGCCACATAGGTGGTCGATACTCTGTTCTTTCTGAGGTTGGCATGGTTCCAGCTTATTTAATGGGTCTAAATATTTTTAAATTGAGAAAAAATTTAAAAAAATATTTAATTAATAAAGAAAAATTTTTTTTAAAAGAAAGTTCTATTAAACTAGCCAATATTCTTTACCAAAAAAAATTTTCTAATATGATATTACTAAATTATTCTCCAAGATTAGAAAAATTTCTTTTTTGGTGTCAACAGCTTATTGCAGAAAGTCTTGGAAAAAGTGGCAAAGGTTTTTTGCCAATTATTTCCAGCGCTCCAAAAGATCATCATAGTTTACTTCAACTCTATCTAGATGGACCTAAAGATAAGATATTTCATATATTTAGTTATCCGGAAGATTCTTACGAGATAAAAACTAAGAAATTCACTAACAAAATTAATTTTATTCATAATAAAAATTTAAATAGTGTAAAACTTGCTCAAAAAGATGCATTTATTTTGTCACTTAAAAAAAAAGAAATTCCTTTTAGAGAATTTAAGATAAAAAAAATTGATGAAGAGGCAATTGGAGAATTATTTTCATACTATATTCTAGAAATCTCAATAATTGGAAAACTACTTGGTTTAAACCCTTTTAATCAGCCAGCGGTAGAACAAGTAAAAATTTCTACAAAATTTCTTCTTACCTAAATTTCCCAAAAATTATTTTTGATCGACCATATTGCCTTATAGTTTTAATATTTAATGTATCATCCAAATTTTCAGAAGTTCTTTTTTCTCTGTGAATTATAATGATATGATTTTTGTATAAATTACTATTTTTTTTTAATATTTTTAAATCTTTTGTGTATTCTTTATCTTTAAATGGAGGATCTAAGAATAAAATATTATATTTTTCCTTATTCAATTTATATAAAGCATCTTTAATATTTTTGTTTATTATTTTTGCTTTATCTAAAATAGATAACCCAATCAAATTTTCTTTCAGTTTTTTAAAAGCGATTTTGTCTTTTTCAACAAAAGTTACTCTTTTTGCACCTCTCGAAATACATTCTAAACCAAAAGATCCTATTCCGGAGTAAAGATCAAGCACATTTGTGTTTTCTATTTGTAATTTAATTTCTTTTGAATGAGTTAAGATATTAAAAATATTTTCCTTTACCGAGTCTTTTAATGGTCTTGTAATCTTTGATTTTATAAACTTAATAGATTTTCCTTTTAGATCTCCACTGATTATCCTCATCTTTTATTAATTATTCTCCAACCTATATCTTTTCTAAAAATACCGTTTTTCCAATTAATTTTTTTTAAAATTGATATTATTTTTTTTCTTATACTTAAAAAATTTTTACCAAAAGCTGTAACATTTAATACTCGCCCACCTGAATTAACTAATTTATCTTTAATATATTTTGTTCCTGCATGAAATATAAATAAATTTTTTTTCAATTTAATTTTTTCAATATTACCAATTTGTTCATTTTTATTATATTTGCCTGGATACCCTTTAGAGCATAAAACTATAGTCATACATTTTTCCTTTCGCCACTTAATATTAATTTTTTTTAATTGATTATTAATTGTATATTTAATTATTTTAAAAAGATCAGTTTCAAGTCTTGGTAGTACCACTTGACACTCAGGGTCACCCATTCTTACATTATATTCAATTAGATATGGCTCATTGTTTTTAATCATTAATCCTACGTATAAGAAACCTTTATAAGGATTATTTTTTTTTCTTAATGCTTTAAGTGTTGGCTTAACAATTTTATTGATTATTTTTTTTTCTATTATTTTATTAATGATTGGCGCAGGAGAGTACGCTCCCATTCCACCTGTATTAGGTCCTTTATCTCCCTCGTAAACTCTTTTGTGGTCTTGTGCAGTTCCAAAGAATTTAAAATTATATTTGTCTACTACTAAAAAATAACTAGCTTCCTCACCATCTAAAAATTCTTCCAAAACAATCTTTCTGGAAGATTTAAATTTACCTTTAAATATTTCATTTGAAACGTTCAGTATTTGCGATTTACTTTTGCATATCGTAACACCTTTTCCAGCAGCTAAACCATCAGCTTTAACTACTATAGGAAATTTACTTTTTTTAAGGAAATTTAAAACCTGCATTTTAGATTTGCAAACTTTAAAATCAGCTGTTGGAATATTATTTTCCTTACATATCTTTTTCATAAATGCCTTAGAGCCCTCTAATTTTGAAGCATACTTGCTAGGTCCAAAGACTTTTACTTTATTTTTTGATAAGAAATTTACTAAACCTTTCACTAGAGGTTCTTCAGGACCTACAACCACAATATTAATTTTATAAAACTTTATAAGCTGAAGTACTTTTTTGAAATTTAAAATATCAACATCAATATTTTTTGCTAACATTGAGGTACCAGCGTTTCCTGGAAAACAATAAATTTTGCTTACATGTTTAGACTCAAATAGTTTTTGACATAAAGCATGCTCTCTGCCTCCGCTTCCAATTAATCCAATATTCATATTTGATGATATATTGTATAATTTATTGATGGTTAAAAAAAAAGCTAAACTTATTTATAAACACAATTCTTTTGATATTATCGAAGAAGGCGATTATGTTGATTGTGCAATTTCAGGAAAAAAAATTCCGCTTAACAACTTAAATTATTGGAATGTTAATCTACAGGAAGCTTATTTTTCAGCAGTAGAAGCAGATTTAAGATATAAAGAATTAAAGAAAAAATAGATATTATTTCCATCTATCGTGGGTCCATATCCATTGATTAGGGTTTTTCCTAATCATATTTTCAAGATTATCATTAAGTTTTTTAGTTAAGTCTTTTTTGTTATTAAATTCTTTTGGGTCTATTTGATTTAAGAATTCAATTTTAAACTTATTATTCAAAGTTCTCTCAATATAAACAGGAATTATCTTTAGGCCATATTTGATTGCCAATTGAGCAGGTAAAGTTGTAGTTAACGCAGGCTTACCAAAAAAATCTACTTTTTCTCCTTCGCTTACTCGCTGATCGATCATTAAAGCTATGCTATAGTTTTTTTTAATATATTGAATTGCATCTCTAACACCATTAATACCTTTTTTAATTTGATTTTTACAAACATAAGTCCTTCTTAAATATTCCATAAATGGATTGAGAAAAAAATTATTTAAAGGTCTATAAATAGTTGCTAATTGAATATTCTTATTTACAATTTTCATTGACATCAATTCAAAATTAGCAAAATGCCCAGATACAAAAATTGCAGGTTTGTTTGTCTCAATAATATTTTTTAAATTTTTTTCTCCAGTTATTTCAATATGATGCTTGTCTTTTATAAATTTATCTAAAAAAATATATTCAATAAAAGTCATACCATAATTTTTCCACATATTTGAAACAATATTCTCTTTTTCTGACTCAGATATTGATTGGGAAAAGTAATTGAGATTTTTATAAATAATTTTTTTTGATTTAAAGATGGGGCCAATCAGCTCAAAAAGAGATGAAAAAATTTTTCTACTTAATTTTAAGCCCATCAGACGGCCTAAAATAAAAAGAATATAAATAAATACTGATTGTATGAAATAAATAACTATTTTAATCATAAACCTTTGATATTTTTTTAATTAAATCTAACTCATTTTCTATAATAAGTTTTACTTTTAAATAATTTATTTTTTTATACTCATAATATTTATCTCTCAAATAGTCTTTTTCAGTCATAATAATTTGAAGGTTATTTTTATCTGCCTCATTAATTATTTTTAAAATTTCACTTTTATTTGGTTTATAATGATCAGGAAATGACATTTTTTTCTTAATTTTTAATCCTTTTTCAGAAAGAAGTTCAAAAAAATTATTAGGATTACCTATACCAGCAATTGCAAAAATATTTTTACCTAGGAATTCGTCTAAATTTAATGGTTCAAATTTAGAATAAAAGATGTGTATTTTTTTATTTATTTTCAAAACTTTCTCTTCAAAAGAAAGTGATTTTTTTCCATTTATAATAACAATATGAGCATTTTTAATCGCTGAAAGACTCTCCCTTAAAGGACCTGAAGGAAAAATTAATCCATTTCCTATTAACTGATTTTTATTAAAGCATAAAATATTTAGGTTTTTTTTAATCTTATAATCTTGAAAACCATCATCAAGAATTACACTATCGTAATTTTTAGTCTCAGCTTGTGAGATCGCTATTGATCTACTTTTATTAATAATCAATTCACTATAATGTTTTCTTATAAGGTTGTGTTCATCTGAATGATTTTTGTAATCTTTCCTTATAATAGCTGGATTTTTTCCAAGATTTGTTAGTTTTTTAGCAATAAAAATAGATGTTGGTGTTTTTCCAGTTCCACCAATATAAATATTTCCAACACATATAACAGGAACTTTAAATTTTTGACCCTTAGTAAATTTTTTTTTTAAAAAAATAATTATAGTAAAAATAATCGAGAGTGGTAATAATATTAAGGCAAAGATACCAATATTTTCATCCCAAAATTTAGGTTTATATATTTTCATTATGTAAAAAACTATTAATTTTTTTCATTGTATCAACTAATGTTTTATCACCTAATCGCATCATTATCTCAGAAGTTTGAAAGCTATCTTTTTTGACACTATTTAGATCTTGATATAAGGATTCTACTAGTTCATCCTTGTGTTTTATTAACTTAGAAATTTTATTTGACTCTAATAATTCATAAATTTCTTTAAAATTATATATGTAGCCGCCATGATAAATTTTGCAGCCTAGATAAGCAGCCTCTATTGGACTTTGACCACCTTCATCCTTTAGCTTTTTGTTTAAGGATTTACCTATAAAAACACTTTTAGTATATTTATAATAACTCGAAAGTGCCCCGTAAAAATTGATTATTATGATTTCATTTCCATCTTGAATAGTATCAAGGTTGTTTAGAACTTGATAAGTAAGTTTTAAATTTTTACATAACTTTTCAATTTTATCCACTCTCTCGATATGTCTTGGAGCAATAAATGTAATAATTTTATTAATTTTTTTTTTAAGATCAATATGTGTATTTAAGCAAAAAATTTCTTCCCCTTTATGCGTACTTGCTGCTAACCAAAAAATATTTTTCGATAAAAATTCTTTATTTTTATCGATCATCTTATAGTCTTCAATCTTATTTATTAATTTTATATTGCCGTTAAAAAAAATATTTTTAGCATTTAGTTGAGTTAAGTAATTTTTACTTTCAAGATTTGATGTTAAACAAAGATCAAAGCAATTAAATAAATTTTTTGCTGTATTCGAAATTGTCATCCACTTTTTATATGTTTTATAAGTGATTCTGGCATTGATTAAAGCTAAAGGAATTTTATTTTTTTTAGCAAGGAAAATTAAGTTTGGCCAAATTTCCGAATCCACAAGAAAAATTATATTTGGCTTCCACATTTGAATAAATTTTTTCATTAGAGAATATGTATCTAAAGGAAAAAATCTATGATGGGCGTTTTTAATTTTATTTAATTTTTCTTTCGCTAATATACTCGAACTTAGAGTGACAGTAGTAATTAAAAATTCTATGTTTTTTTTAGTTTTATTAATTTCATCAATTAATGGCAAAATACTTTTAAGTTCACCTACACTTGCAGCATGAAACCAAATTAATTTTAAATTTTTACTTCTGTTAATATTAAAATGAGAATGAAAAATTTTTTCTTTATATCTTAATTTATCTTCTTTTTTCAAAAATTTTCTTATAAAAATAATTAAAATTAAAACTGGATAAAGAATAGTAGTAATTACTCCGTATAAAAGATGCATTGAGTTTATTTTAATTGCTTTTGATAAAGGGATTTATATTCTACACAATTATTAATTAAATAATCGTGATTTCCAGAGTTAATTATATTCCCATTTTTAAAAACAAAAATCTTATCTGCATTATGAATTGTCGAAAGCCTATGAGCTATTACAATAGTAGTTCTATCTTTTATTAAATTATTAATTGCATTTTGAACTATTCTCTCAGACTCAGCGTCTAAAGAGGAAGTCGCCTCATCCAATAAAATTATTGGTGAATTTTTTATTATTGCTCTTGCAATTGAAATCCTTTGTTTCTGACCGCCTGAGAGTTTTACTCCATTTTCACCAACAAAACTCTCAAATTTTTTTGGTAATTTATTTATAAATTCATCAGCAGCTGCAAATTTACAAGCAGTTTCAATTTCCTGGTGTGATGCCTGGGGGTTTGCATATGCTATATTATTTCGAACAGTATCATCAAATAAAACAATGTCTTGACTTACTAAAGCAATATGTTTTCTCAAAGACTTTAGTTTAATCTTTTTTATATCCTGACCATCAATCTCTACGACTCCATTTTGAGGATCATAAAATCTTGGAATTAGATTTATAACTGTACTTTTTCCAGCACCACTTTGACCCACAAGAGCAGTAATTTTTCCACCATCAAGTTTTAAATTTATATTCCTTATCGCTTTTTCATTAGTCGAATCATATTTGTAATCAACATTGTTAAATACAACATTACAGTTACTTATTTTAAGTTCTGGTAAGCTATCTTCATTTTTAATTTGAATAGGCTTATCGATTACTGAAAAAATTCTTTTCGCCGCTGCCGCACCCTGATGGATGGTCATATTAATTGTTGCAAGAGATCTGACCGGTTGGTAAGCTAGCATCATTGCTGCCAAGAAAGAAAAAAAATTATTTACTTCAAGTTCACCAGCATTAATTAATTTTCCAGAGTAAAAAATAAATCCAGCTATCATGATACCAGTTAACGACTCCATTATAGGTGTTGCCCTAATAACTAAGCTACCAAGTCTTATGTTTTTATTTACTAATTGTGAAATTACTTCTTGAGAATTTTTTTCTTCTGCTTCCTCTTTCTGATAAATTCTTATCATTTTTGAAGCTTTAAAAATATCAGACAAAAAAGAGATAAGTTTGCCAGATATTTCACTTGCTTGTAAAGTGGCCTTTCCCATTTTTTTTCCTAAATTTTTAGCTAAACCTGCAGCAAGAGGTATCATAATCATCGCAAACAATGCCAACTTCCAGTTTTGATAAAACATCACACCAACTAAAAAAACTACAGAAAAACTATCTTTCATAATATTTAGGACTCCTGTGCTTACTAGTTGATGTATCTGACCAGAGTCGTACATAATGTTTGATATATATTTACCTGAATGTCTTGAATCCAGTGTTTGAATATCTGAAAACAAAATTGATTTGGCAATTTTTTTTTGCATTTCACCAGAAATAATTTGACCAACTTTTAAAATATTTAATCTTGCAAAGTAAAGTGATAATCCTTTTGCTGCGAAGGTAAAAACTATTGCTATCGGTATAAGCCAAGCTAAGGTTTGATCTTTCTCTACAAAAATCTTTTTTACTGCAGGGTCTAATAGCCATGCAGTTGCGGATGTTGATCCAGCCACCAAAATAGATAAGAAAAGACAAAGAATAATTATTTTTATATGAAACTTTACATATTGTTTGTACAATCTTTTTAAAATTATTTTTAATTCTTCATAATTCATAAGTTATTTTGCGATAATTGCTAAAAATAATATTAGCCCTGATATATTATTCATTTTAAAAGCTTTAAGACAACTTAAAGGATTGTTCTTGTTAAAAATTTTCAATTGATAAACAAGTGTTAAAAAATACAAAAATATTAAAAGAACAAATAAATTAAAATTTAATTTTTCAAAAAATAACCATATCAGTAAAGTGAAATTAAATAGATAACAAAAACTAACAAACATTTTTATGTTTTTTTTAAATTTAATTGAGGTTGATTTTATTCCAATAATTTCATCATCAGACATGTCTTGAACCCCATAAATAGTGTCATACCCCAATGTCCAAAATATGGCCGCTAGATAAAGTACAACTATTTCTAATGAAATAACTTCATTTAATGATGTCCAAGCCATTATTATTCCCCAATTAAAAGTTAAGCCTAAAAATAATTGTGGCCAGTAAGTGATTCTTTTCATAAACGGGTAAGAAAAAGCCAATAACATTGATGACATTCCAAGAACTATAGTCTTAAAATTAAATTGTATTAAAACAAATAGTGCTAAGGTACATAACAAAAGTACATATATAAAAGATCGTTTAACAGATATTTTTCCAGATGCTAAAGGACGATGTTTCGTTCTATTTACTCTTTTATCAAAATCTTTATCTACAATGTCATTGAACACACATCCAGCACTTCTCATTAAAACTGAGCCAATAAAAAATAAAACTAAATAATAAATAAATAATTCAACTTCCACTTTTGTAGTCTTTGCAAAGGCCAGTCCCCACGAACAAGGCCAAAATAAAAGCATAAATCCAATAGGTTTATTTAATCTTGTAAGTTCAATAAAAATTTTTAAATGCTTCATGAGATAATACTTGTAATTATCAAACACTATCTTCATAATCAATTTGATTCGATATGGATATTGATTACACTGTAGCGGCATTAATGTTTCCAGCTATTCCCCTAATGATGACGATGTATAGTAATCGTTTTCATACATTGAGCGCATTAATTAGAAAAATACATGATCAATATACTTTTGAAAAAAAAGTTCCGCCTGAATGGGAGAATCAGCTTCATGTACTTAATAAAAGAACAAATTATCTTAAATTTGTCATGGGTTTTTCAGCTTTTGGTTTTTTATTCAATATGCTCACAGTTTTACTTCTTTACTTGGATCTAGTTTTTTATGCTAGATTAAGTTTTGCCTCATGTTGTATTTGTATGATTTTCTCAATATTCTTATTTTTACAGGAAATAAGACTTTCAAATGAAGCTTTAAAATTTCATTTAAGCGATATGGATTCAATGAAGAGAGATCTATAAATTATTTTTCTAGAAGATTTTTCTTAAATAATGAAATTCCCTGTTTAATCTTATGGTCATAAGAATCTTTAAAAGTTTCTAGTTGCCATCCTTTCATTCTTTTTTTTATTTCGTCAAGATTATTAGTTTTCCATTTTACTGAAGTATTTTCATCTTTCCATAACTTTTTTTCTTCATTGGTTCTAGCACAACCATAGCAGTACCCAGTTACAGGATCAGTTTTACAAATACTAATACATGGCGATACAATTATTTTTTCACTCATTAGGGGATTAGAATGGCAGGCCCTGTTAATTTTCTTGCTTCTAAATCTTCATGAGCTTTTTTAGCATCAGCTAATTTATATTTTTCGAATATTTTGATTTTTATTTTACCAAATTTTACTTTTTCAAATATTTGATCTGCACCAGTTTGAAGTTCTTTTCTATTAGTAAAGTATTGACCAATTGATGGTCTTGTTAAGTATAGACCTTTAGGTTGGATTTCTTTAGGAACATTTACAGGATCTAAGGGTCCAGAAGCATTTCCAAAA